>Ga0209949_1001316_pt1 | contig 12220 bp, 11 predicted proteins | sample SalPonC_black_MG_FD_185711 | JGI IMG/M metagenome (GOLD analysis project Ga0209949, IMG submission 185711) | Salt pond soil microbial communities from South San Francisco under conditions of wetland restoration - Salt Pond MetaG... | ecosystem: Environmental > Aquatic > Marine > Intertidal zone... | reverse complement strand
AAAAGGAAAAGGTGTTTTATATAACGCTGAAACAAAAAGTTATAAGGTCATTGATGCCATTTATGGTGACAGAGTAATCAAATATAAAGGTGAATATTATTATGAATTAAAGCCTAATAATAAACCCATAAGTTATAAACCTGTTGAATTACCAAATTATTACCCACAGAAGGATGATAGAACATTATGTCCTAAAGATAAAAAAAGAAGATATAATCTACCCAATTCCCAGAAACCATTCACGGGCACTTTCATCACCGATGAATTGCTTTATAAAACAGATGATGAAAAATTAAAACAATTTGATAAAAACAAGCTTCGCCTGATTCGCAATGCCTTTTTTGCCCGTCAGGGATATAAATTTAAAAGTGATGATTTACAAGAATTTTTTGGGCAGTTTGATTGGTATAACCAGCTGCTTAAAAGTTATAAGGTTTTGGAAATTACAAATGAGGATATTATTATTAGCCCAAAAGATAAAGAACGAGTAGATTTAATTTTGGAAATTGAGAACAGCAAATAGAAATTATAAAAATTAGGATATAGCTCAAGTATTTGTACTTGGGCTTTTTTTATTTATTTGCAGCTAAGTTGTTTTTATGATACATTTTAAAAGGATATGGTGTAATCTTCCCGTTCTCTTCCTCATCTCCTTCCTTCCATATTCCAATTCGATTCGCTATCTTTAGAAAACGAATTTATTAACTGAAAATGACAGGCATGTTGCCATGCTAAAAGCCAACTGCCAACAGCCAATAGCCATGAAACAGGTATACGAAGGTTCCATCATTTCGCGGTACGACCCCGACAGTCCCTTTGTGGTGCATGTAACCACCGGCAGTGGGGACGATGGCGGGGAAGGTTCCGGGGATGAAGGCAGTGGCGATGGCGGTCTGCTCGCGCGCGTTTGTAACGCGTGCAATGAAAACATAAACTTTTACGCTATCGCTCATGAAAGAAGTTATAACGCGTGCTCCCGCTATTAATTCTAACTACACCGGAACCATAAACGCCAGACAACTATCGATAATCAAACATATTATGTATTTTTGTTAACAGCTCGCGCGCGATTGTATCGCGTGCAACCATCTGAAAGTTCATTCCCTGCTCGCGCGCGTTTGCAACGCGTGCAACAGACAATAAAGAATTAAAAAGAAAAGAATATATGTCAGAAAAATACAAGATATACGATAAAGATAAGGCATATTATGTGACATTGACAGTAGTAGGTTGGTTAGAGGTGTTTACACGAAAGAATCACAAATTAAAAATTGTAGAATCTTTGAAATATTGCCAGGAAAATAAAGGATTGACCATTTTTGCATGGGTTTTAATGCCAAGCCATTTACATATGGTTGTCCGAGCAGATGATGAATGTACACTTTCTGAGATATTACGTGATTTTAAAAAGCATACATCAAAGGAGATAATAAAGCAAATAAAAGAAGAACCTGAAAGTAGAAGAGATTTATTCTTAAAGCAATTTGAAAAGGCTGGAAGGAATTTAAAAAGAATTAAAAACTTTAAATTCTGGCAAGATGGAAACCATCCAAAAGAAATATGCACAAATCGTTTTTTAAATGAAAAAGTAAATTATATACATATGAATCCGGTAGAAGAAATGCTTGTTGCACAGCCAGAAGATTATTTATATAGTTCTGCAAGAAACTATGCTGATTTAGATGGTTTGTTAGAAGTTGAATTGATTGATAAACAATTAATAACTTATGAGTAATAATGAAAAAAGTAAACGTTGCTGAAAAGGCACGCGTTACAAACGCGCGCCAGCTGGTAATCCTGCTAGCGCGCGTCTGTGACGCGTGCAATGAAAACCCCGCTGGCGCCAACATGTTTTCGGGGTCTTTAATATTTTAAACCAAAACTATTTAATAAGCCCGTAAATTTTTTCCCTCAATAAAGTTAATAAATGATTTATTTACTACTTTGTTTCCTCCCGGAGTGGGGTATTTGCCGGTAAAATACCAGTCACCCGTATCGTTTGGGCAAGCCGCATGTAAATTCTCGATGGTCTGGTAAACAATCTCAACGCTGGCATGGAGGTTTTTAGATTTTAGCATTTCTGCAATCTTAGCAGAGATTTGTTCGGGAGTAAAGGGCTTGTAGATTTCTTTCACATAATTTACAATTTGTTCTTTGGGCAGATTTTCCTGTGCTTTTGATTTTTTATAAACCTCATTAATTATATTTTCATTCCCTGATTCTTTGAGTAAAGCAATCGCAGCTCTAAAAGCTACAAAATCCCCCAGCTTAGCCATGTCAATACCATAACAATCCGGATAGCGTATTTGAGGGGACGATGAAACAACAATGATTTTTTTGGGTTTTAAACGATCAAGTATTCTCAAAATACTTTCTCTTAATGTTGTTCCTCTTACAATGGAGTCGTCTATAATTACCAGGTTGTCAATGTTCTTGCGAACAGTACCATAGGTAATGTCATAAACGTGGCCTACCAGGTCGTTTCGTCCTTTATCCTGTGCAATAAAAGTTCTGAGTTTTATATCTTTGATGGCAATTTTTTCAACCCGGATCTTTTTGGCCATGATTTTGTCGTACGATTGTTCGTCTATCTTGCTTCCCAGGTTTAAAATTTCTTTTCTTTGTTCCTTTAAGAGATCGTTTTTTAACTCATCTACCATTCCGTAGAAAGCTGTTTCCGAGGTGTTTGGTATAAAAGAGAAAACAGTGTTTTCTAAATCATGATCAATAGATTTTAAAATTTGTGGTACTAATAATCGGCCCAATTGTTTTCTTTCCTGGTAAATATCCTGGTCACTTCCTCTGGAAAAATAGATTCTTTCAAACGAACAGGAGCTTCGTTTTTGGGGCACACGGATTTCTTCATTTAAAACCCGGCCATCTCGTTTAATAATAATCGCTTCGCCAGGGTTTATTTCTTTTATAGATTCGGCACTGACATTCATAACCGTTTGTATTACGGGTCTTTCCGAGGCAGCAACCACAATTTCTTCATCTTTATAATAATATCCAGGCCTGATACCCCAGGGGTCGCGCATTACAAAAGCATCTCCATGGCCAATCATTCCACCAACAGTATATCCGCCATCCCAATCTTTGCTTGCTTCTTGCAATACTTTACCCAAATCAAGATTTTGGGCAATAAGAGTAGAGATTTCTTTATTGGTTACCCCCTCATTTTTATATTGCCGGAAAAGGTATTGATTGGCTTCGTCAAGAAAATGGCCTACTTTTTCCAGTACTGTTACAGTATCTGAATATTCTTTGGGATGTTGGCCCAGGTCAATAAGCACTTTAAATAACTCATCCACGTTAGTCATGTTAAAGTTTCCGGCCATAATAAGGTTTCTGGATTTCCAGTTATTTTCCCTCATAATGGGCTGTACAAATTCGATATCATCCCCTCCAAAAGTACCATATCGTAAATGCCCAAAATATAACTCGGCAGCAGAAGGTAAATTTTCTTTTGCCCATAGCGGATCTTTCAGCAAATCAGGATTTTTTTCTTCTATAATTTCGTGGTGATTATTTACTTCTGCAAACACTTCTTTTATAGGAGAGGCTCCATTGGATCGGAAGCGATGGATATATTTTTTGCCGGGAGAGAGATCAAATTTTAAGGTCGCCAGTCCGGCACCATCCTGTCCGCGGTTGTGTTGTTTTTCCATCAGTAAATACAGCTTTTGTAAGCCGTACATCCATGAGCCGTATTTAGACTGGTAGTATTCGAGTGGTTTTAATAACCGGATAAGCGCAATGCCACATTCATGTTTAATTTGATCGCTCATTTTTTACTTTTTCTGTTTTATCAGTTTATTTATTTCATCAGCGATGTGTGCTGATGTTAATCCATATTTTTGCATTAATTCTTCCGGTTTCCCGGATTCGCCAAACTGATCGTTCATGCCAATCATTTTAACTTTTACAGGATGTTCTTTAACCAGTACTTCGGCAACAGCACTTCCCAGGCCTCCGTAAATCTGATGTTCTTCGGCTGTTACAATGAGTCCTGTTTCTTTAGCTGCTTGTATAATTATCTCCTTATCAATAGGTTTAATGGTGTGTATATTGATAACACGTACATTTATATTTTGTTTATCGAGCATGTAGGCAGCTTGTAAAGCTTCCCATACCAGGTGTCCTGTTGCTACAATAGTAATATCCTTTCCTTCTTTTAGCAATTGTCCTTTGCCTACTTCGAAGGGTAAATCTTCCGTGGTAAAATCCGGAACGGCTTCGCGACCAAAACGAATATATGCCGGGCCGTTAACCTGTTCTACCGAAGCGATGGTTGCCAGTTTGGTTTGTGTGGCATCGCAGGGTGAAAGGACCGTCATGTTAGGCAGTGCCCGCATGATGGCTATATCTTCTAAAGCCTGGTGTGTAGCTCCGTCGGGGCCTACTGATATTCCGGCATGTGCACCACCAATTTTTACGGGAAGGTCATTGTAGCAAATTGAAATTCTAACCTGGTCGGTGGCACGTAAAGCAGAAAAAACACCATAAGTGGATGCAAAAGGAATTTTACCGCCCAGGGCAAGTCCTGCAGCAACTCCCATTATATTTTGTTCGGCAATGCCAAACGAGAAAAATCGGTCAGGAAATGCTTCTTTAAAGAAATTAACACTTACCGACGAGGTTATATCTGCACCTAAAGCAACAACCGAAGGATTTTTTTCTCCTAATGATTTTAATCCTTCGCCAAATCCGAAACGTGTAGGTTTTAACTGCTTTAATGTAAACATCGGTTTGTATTTTATTGATTTTGTTCCAGTTCCTTAATAAATGCATCAACCTGTTCGGGCTTTGGTGGTTTCCCGTGCCACCCATAATCATCTTCGATGCTTTTTACTCCCTTTCCCATATGGGTTTTGGCTATAATTGCTACGGGACCTTTCTTCCAATTAATGGCTTTTTGGTAGGTAGTAATTATATCTTTATGATCATGGCCATTACAAGCCATCACTTTCCATCCAAATGATTCAAACTTAGCTTTGAGTGGCTCAATTTCCATTACGTCTGAATTTTTTCCGTCTATCTGCACATAATTCCTGTCTATAAGAGCTACTAAATTATTCAATTGATGATGCGATGCACTCATAGCAGCCTCCCAAATGGCTCCTTCTTGTAATTCTCCATCACCGTGGATAGAAAATACATTCCATGTTTCTTGGTCCATTTTACCGGATAGAGCCAGTCCAACGGCAACCGACAAACCTTGTCCCAGCGAGCCGGCTGACAATTCTATACCGGGTAAACCGTGTTCTTTTCCCGGATGGCCCTGCAACCGGGAACCTAATTTACGAAGGGTCATTAATTCTGAACGTTTAAAATACCCACTATGCGCAAGCGCTGAATAAAATACCGGTGCAACATGCCCAATAGATAATATTAACCGGTCACGTTCATCCCAATCAGGCTTTTCAGGGTTGTGATTTAAAATATTAAAATATAAACAGGTAAAAATATCAGCCAGGCCAAGCGAACCGCCTAAATGTCCCGAGCCTGCTTCGGCTAAGCTTCGAGTAACATCTTTGCGTATCTCTAATGAAATCTTTTTTAGTTCTTCAATAGTATTTGTTTCAGGCATAAAGCAACTATTTTTATTCTTCGAGTGAAGGATAATTTATTTCATCAGGTACAATAAAGGCTTCAGGGAAATAGTGTTTTATACGCTTGAATTCCTTCATGGCATCAATCTTTGTTCTAAAGTCGCCTACATACACCTTAAAATAAGGGTTGTCGTATTCTCTGTAAATAGGGATTTCAGGAAATTTATCAAAAAAATCGGCTTTTACTTCCTGGGAATTTTCACGTGCATTTCTACCAATATCATTAAAGATTCGTATTCGATAACCCGGAACACCTGCTTTTCTTTTATTTTGTTCAATATGTTTATATAGTAAGTTGTTAATCCTTAAGTCTTGTGATATTGAAATATTTCCACTGCCTGGTTCACTTTGTTCTATGGTTGAAAAAATATCATTTCCACCTGTTGAGGAAATTTGGCTGTAAACTTGAATAACCGGGAAAAAAATTATTAATAAAATGGTGTATAGTAGCTTGTTATGATTTTTCATAATGTGTCTGGTTTATGGTACAAAAATAAGCAATTTTATCAGAAAAGCAGTTACCAACTCACTCTATGTTTTTCATCAACATCAATTGTTTTTACATACAAAAAAGAGCGCCCTTTTACTTTGCCTGTAATTTGTATTTCGAAATTTTTCATATTACGCAATCTATACAGAGATACTGCACCGGCAAGTATATTTGAAAGCTCTACTTCTACAGGGAAAGTATAAATATCATCAAAATTTGACGGGATAACAATTTTCTCCCGATTGGTCATTTTGCCCAGGTGTTTTCCGTTTGCAGCAATATCAAAATTCATATCAATAATTCTGATTTTCAGGTTACCGGGATTGGTTACCGGAAGGTCTAACTCGAGCCCTACACGATTGTTTTCAATACTTCTGATTCGTACATCTTTTATATCTCCCAATTGAATTTCTTTCATCGATGAGCATCCGGTCATGATGAAAAATAAAATAAGGATGCTGAAAATTAGATTTATTTTTTTTTTCATTTTTTTCATTTTTTTATTGTTGCCAGCCCTTTGCTTTCTCAACAGCCTTTTTCCATCCGTTGTATAAATTTATTCTTTCTTTTTCCTGCATAAACGGATGAAATACCTTTTCTATTTTTCTTTTCTGAATTATTTCATCCAGTGTCCAGAAATTAATTGCCAAACCTGCCAGCAATGCAGCTCCTAAGGCTGTTGTTTCAACATTTTGAGGGCGTATAACATCAACATTCAGAATATTTGACTGAAATTGCATTAAAAAGTTATTAACCGAAGCCCCTCCATCTACATTAAGAGCTTTTAACCGGATTCCCGAATCTTTTTCCATGGCTTTTAACACATCCATCGTTTGGTAAGCCAATGATTCTAAGGTAGAACGAATAATATGTTTATCTGTAACACCCTGGGTAAGTCCTAATATAGCTCCCCGGGCATACATGTCCCAATAGGGTGCACCAAGTCCTGTAAAAGCGGGAACAACATATACTTCTTCGGTATCTTCTACCTCTTTCGCGATTTTTTCGGTTTCCTCAGCTGACTGGATTAAATGTAAAGCATCCCGTAGCCATTTTATAGCAGCACCGGCAATAAACACACTTCCTTCGAGCGCATAATGTATTTTATTGTTTATGCTCCAGGCAATGGTTGTTACCAGACCTGAATGCGATTCAACCATTTTTTCACCGGTATTCATTAACATAAAACATCCGGTGCCGTAAGTATTTTTTGCTGTACCTTTGGTTAAGCATGTTTGGCCGAATAGTGCTGCTTGCTGGTCACCGGCAATTCCTGATATGGGTATTTCAGCACCTAAGATTTTTGAATCGGATAATCCGACAAGTTCTGAATTACCTTTCACTTGGGGTAAGATATGTTCAGGAATCCCAAAAAGATCCAGTAGTTTTTTATCCCACTGCAAGGTGCGGATATTAAACAGCATGGTTCGCGAGGCATTCGAGTAGTCGGTAATATGTAATTTTCCGCCGGTTAGTTTCCAAATTAGCCAGGTGTCGATGGTGCCGGCCAAAATTTCACCTTTTTTTGCTTTTTCTTTAACACCCGGAACATTTTGTAATATCCAGTGTATTTTAGTTGCTGAGAAATAGGAATCGATGATTAAACCGGTATTTTCTTTGATGTATAGGCTCCAGCCTTGTTCAGAAATTTCTTTACAATAATCGGCTGTTCGTTTATCCTGCCAGACAATCGCATTATATACTGGTTTTCCTGTGCTTTTATCCCATAAAACGATAGTCTCGCGTTGATTTGCAATTCCAATAGCTGCAATCTCCTGTGGATTAATAGTTGCTTTTTGGATAAGCATTCTGGCTGTATTTATTTGCGATTCCCAAATTTCTTCGGGATTATGCTCAACCCATCCTGCTTGTGGATAATACTGCTTAAATTCTTCTTGTTGGATTGCTGCAATTTCGGCATTTTTCTCAAAAAGTAATGCCCTTGAACTGGATGTCCCCTGGTCTAATGAAAGAATGTATTTCTTTTCCATAAACGAAATCTTTTAGGTGCGATAAAAGTACAATATTCTGCTAAGTAATTCTACTTTGACAGATTAAAACCAGAGTTGATTTTTCGCTTTTATGGCCTTAGCCCTAAAGAGATAAAGTCGAAAAATCAACCCGTTCCTTCTAAGGCCAAGGGCAAATCGGGTTGATTTTGAGAATTATTTTAAATATGTCAAAGTAGAAGTAATCAATTGTATTAATTAATGTAATGGAACAAATTTTTTAACAAAAATTAGGACTCTAAGGTTTTGTTAAAAATAAGTGCTTTTTATTGATTATAATCGAATTTTATAATATTTATTGTGTTTTATAGATTATAATCTATTTTTTATTGTATATTTGAAAATATTTGATTATAATCTATAATATATTATGACAGAAATACTACTAAAATTATCGTCAATAAACTATTGGGAAAAAGAACCCGGTTTCAAATATGGATATTTCCGCAAAAAATATAATACTGAAGTTTTAAAATTTATCGGCAACCAATTAATCAAAGTTATTATAGGACAAAGACGTAGTGGGAAAAGTTATATTGTCAGGCAGTTAATGCAAACACTTATTAAAAAAAACAATATTAGTCCTATAAACATTTTTTATCTTAACAAGGAAATGTTTGAATTTGAGACTATTAGGAATGCGAATGATTTAGCGAAGATAATAGAATTGTATCATGAAAACTATAAGCCGAAAGGAACGGTATATATATTTATTGATGAAATACAAAATATAGAAAATTGGGAAAAAGTAATAGTTTCTTTAGCACAAAACCCGATAAAAGAATATGAAATTTTTATTACCGGGTCAAATTCAAAACTGCTTTCTGGAGAGTTAGCAACATTCCTTTCCGGACGGTATGTGATCACCGAAGTTTTACCCTTTTCGTATAGAGAATATTTGGATTTCAGAAAGCTTGAAAATACAAAGAATAATTTTGTCCAATATATAAAAACCAGCGGATTACCAGAAGTTTACAATTTAAATAACGATGAAATTAAACTGCATTACTTTCAATCATTAAAAAATACAATCTTATTGAAAGACATTATGTACAGATACAAAATAAGAGATTATGTTTTACTTGAAGATATTTTTTTATTCTTGTTGCATAATGTAGGAAATATGACATCTATACCATCCATAATAAAATATTTTAAAAGCAGAAACAGAAAAGCAGATTACACTACTATTTCACAATATATTTTATATATGCAGGAAGCATTTATTATTCATGAATCGCCAAGATTAGCTTTAAAAACAAAAGAACTGTTATCGGGCGAAAGAAAATATTATGTTAACGATATGGGATTTAGAAATTACTTATATCCCGGTTTAATTAACGATATAGGAGCTATTCTTGAAAATGTTGTGTATTTACATCTTAAGATGGCTGGGTTTGATATTAAAACAGGTTATGATAATAATAACGAAGTAGATTTTGTAGCAATAAAACACTCAGAAAAGAAATATATACAAGTTGCTTATTTAATGCCTACGAAAGAAACAACTCAAAGAGAATTTAGTGCTTTGGAAAAAATTAAAGATAATTTGCCTAAATACGTTGTAACGATGGATGATATAGTTCAACATAGTGAAATTGGAATATTCCATGAACAAATTTGGGATTTTATCTTTAATTTGGGATAAATTATATAATAATCAATACAAAAAACGGCCAAATCAAAATGTTGAAATGGCCGCATATTTTTATCAAATTTTTTTTATTCCATGGCTGCTGCTACCTCATCGGTAAGTTCAAGATTATGATAAACATTTTGTACATCATCGTCATCCTCAAAAGCATCAATCATTTTCATTACTCTTAACGCAGCATCTACATCCAGCGCTTTGGTATCATTAGGGATCCTTTGTAGTCCTGCATTTTCAATATCAACACCCAGTTCATCCAGCTTTTTTTGTACGTTACCAAAATCTTCTTTTGCAGTGGTAATGGTTATTATATCATCTTCTATTTCAATATCCTCAGCGCCGGCATCGATCACTTCCAGTTCAAAATCATCTAGATTGATATTATCATTTTTTAGCACGGTAAAAATTCCTTTCGTTTCAAAAAGGAACGATAACGAACCATTTTTTCCCAGGCTTCCGCCATATTTGGTGAAAATAGCCCTTACACTACTTACCGTTCTGTTTCTGTTATCAGAAAGACAATCTACATATACTGCTATTCCATTAGGTGCATATCCTTCAAAGGTAACTTCTTCAAAGTTGTCGCCTTCTTTATCTGCTTTGCTTATAGCTCTTTCTACATTGTCTTTGGGCATGTTTACCCCTTTGGCATTATTCATAGCCAGGCGTAATCGTGGGTTTGCCTCCGGATCCGGGCCACCCTCTTTTACAGCAACAGAAATTTCTTTAACAATTTTCGAAAACATTTTGGAGCGTTTGGCATCTGCAGCTCCTTTCTTTCTTTTAATGGTTGACCATTTACTGTGACCTGACATATTAATAAATATTATCTGTTAATACTTTATTGAAAATAGGAGGGTAAAAATACTAAAAATTAAAAAGTCTGTAAAAGAATATGATAAATATTTACTTGGATAAATATTCTAAGATATCTCAGATAAAATTGTTTTTTTCTGTTGAAGAATATTTTTGTTGATAACAAATGACGCTTAAATTTTAATAAATTTGCAAAAAATAAATCCATAAATATGGCTAATCAAAATAACACCAACCAAAAAGTAATTTCACCGAAACTATACATCGAAACGTATGGTTGTCAAATGAATATTGCCGATAGTGAGGTAGTGGTTTCTGTATTACAAGATAAAGGATATAGCGTTACAGAAGATATCAACAATGCCGATATTATTCTAATAAATACCTGTTCGATTAGAGAAAATGCCGAGCAGCGAGTTTGGGGGCGATTAGACGTTTTTAAGCAAATAAAGAAGAAAAATCCGGCAGTGAAAGTAGGTATTATTGGATGTATGGCTGAGCGGTTAAAAGAAAAGTTGCTTGAAGAAGAAAAAATCGTTGATTTAGTGGTAGGCCCCGATGCATACAGAGAACTTCCTTCTTTACTTGAAGAGGTTGACTCCGGACAAAAAGCAGTAAATGTAATCTTATCGAAAGAAGAGACCTATGCGGATATTAACCCTGTTCGTTTGGATAAAAACAGGATTTCTGCTTTTATATCTATTATGCGCGGATGTAATAATATGTGTTCTTATTGTATTGTTCCTTATGTCAGAGGGGCTGAAAGAAGTCGTGATCCTAAAACTATTCTGAATGAAGCAAATGATTTATTCCAAAAAGGGTACAAAGAAATTACGTTAATCGGACAAAATGTTGATTCGTATCTTTGGCAAGATGAAGAACATCATAAATCAGTATCATTTGCACAGTTATTAGAATCTGTGGCTAAGATAAGTCAGGATTTGCGTATTCGATTTTCAACCTCCCACCCAAAAGATATGTCTGATGAGGTTTTGTATGTTATGGCTATGTACAATAATATATGTAACCATATACATTTGCCGGCACAGTCGGGGAGTACACGAATATTAGAAAAGATGAAAAGGGGGTATACACGGGAATGGTACTTAGATCGCATTAAAGCGATTAAAAGAATCTTACCTGATTGTGCTATAACTACCGATTTAATGACAGGATTTCCCGGAGAAACAGAAGAGGACCACCAGGAAACTTTACGTTTAATGAAAGAGGTAAATTATGATTTAGCTTTTATGTTTAAATATTCTGAACGTCCAGGAACATATGCTGCAAGGCATCTGAAAGATGATGTAAAAGAGTCGGAAAAAACAAGACGCTTAACAGAAATTATTGATTTACAAAATAAGCTTTCTGAGAAAAGCAAGAGGGAAGATCTGGGGAAAGTTTTTGAGGTTTTGGTTGAAGGTATTTCAAAAAAATCAAAAGATCATTTCTTTGGACGTAACTCGCAAAATAAAGTCGTTGTTTTTCCAAGATTGAATTATAAAGTGGGTGATTATGTTGAGGTGGAAATAATTGATTGCACTTCTGCAACCTTAATTGGTGAAGTAGCCACTAAACATTAAAATGCTAATATAACCTAACTGAAACGAGGCAGAAAGAACCTTGTTTTTTAGGCTATTTC
>Ga0209949_1001303_pt1 | contig 12301 bp, 8 predicted proteins | sample SalPonC_black_MG_FD_185711 | JGI IMG/M metagenome (GOLD analysis project Ga0209949, IMG submission 185711) | Salt pond soil microbial communities from South San Francisco under conditions of wetland restoration - Salt Pond MetaG... | ecosystem: Environmental > Aquatic > Marine > Intertidal zone >... | reverse complement strand
ATAGAAATATGGTAGAGTTCAGGACTTCTTTACTCATTAGTTTAGTTGTGGCAATCAGTTGTTTTTCAACCGATCTGATGGCACAAGACTCAGGTCAGCATCTGAGACTTACTGAAAAACAACAGGTGCTCATTCCAATTGCCGCCTATACGGCCAGGGGGGATCTTGAACGATTACAACCTGCACTGCATCACGGGTTAAACGCAGGCCTGACTGTTAATCAGATCAAAGAGTCGATGGTGCACCTCTATGCATATGCCGGCTTTCCCCGAAGTATCCGTGGACTGAATACGCTGATGGATGTTCTTGAAGAGCGTAAGGCAGAAGGTACCTTTGATGAGCAGGGTCAGGACGCTTCACCAATCCACGACGACCGGGATAAATACGAAAGGGGAGTGGAAACCCTGTATGAGCTGACCGGTTCAGACTGGGGCAATCCGCAATCGGGCTATGGGGCATTTGCACCCGCTATCGATACATTTCTGAAAGAACATCTCTTTGCAGACCTGTTTGAGCGGGACGTCCTGACCTACGCCGAACGTGAGCTGGTGGTCATTTCCATACTCAGCAGCCTCGATGGCCTGGAACCTATGTTGGGAAGCCATTTCAATCTTTCATTAAACGTCGGATTAACATCCGGCCAATTGCAGCATTTCGTGGATATCATTGAATCCACTTTAGGTGATGAAAAAGCAGGTGTAACCCAATCAGTGTTAGAGAGAGTGCTGGAAAATAGAAACCAAGAATAGGTTAAGTCATTTTATAAGATGTGACTTAACGAGAAGATTTTGAACTGAAATTCCCCTTCTATGATTAGGATGGGCTTTGGAAGGTAGAAATCTCTCCGCCAGCTGGCGGAAATGCGACTTTAGTCGCGAGGGGTATTCATCCGCCTGCGTCTTACACGCTTTTCCCCCATCTCACATAGTGATCCCTTCGGGAAAAAGGGGACTTAATATGCCTTCACTGACAAGTTAATTCATTAAAATTAAAACCCGCCAAAACTCAGAAATAACAATGCCAGCTCAAATAACAGATATGAATTTAAAACAAACCATTTTTTCAATCTCCGTCTTTATTTTATTGCTGATGCCTGCATTTCAGGCTGCAGCTCAAACAGATAATGATGACTATAATGTTTCCAATATCCAACTGAAAGGAAACAATATTACCGGGGGTAATTTTACCGGATCTGTGTGGGTCAATATGATTGTAATGCCGGATGATAGCTTAAATACAGTAGCCGGAAAGGTGATGTTTGAGCCCAAAGCCAGAAGCAACTGGCACAGTCATGCCGGAGGTCAGATTCTTATCGTGACGGAAGGTGTTGGGTATTATCAGGAAGAGGGAAAACCGATACGAATCATTCGCGAGGGGGATGTGGTGAAAGCACCGGCAAATGTTCAGCACTGGCATGGGGGTTCTCACGGACTTCCTATGACGCATACTGCAATCGTGCCCGATCTGGATGAAGGCAGAACAACATGGGCAGGCCCGGTTACGGACCAGGAGTATGATCAGGCATTGGAGTAACATGAGAAACTATGGGATGTGTTAAAAGTCTCTATTGTATGCCATAATCCGGATTCTTTATCGGGAGTTTAATCCATTTGAAACAGTTCTACACTGTTATATCGAGGCGGATTATCAAAAGCAGACTACAATCGATCTGCGTTAAGATTTTTTATAAGAAGTAGATTTTATTCAGATTTTATTTATTACTATTAAGAAAAATCTCAACATTCAATAAGACTGTTTTGCCCTCGAAAGAAACGGTAAATAACACTACACATTTTAATTTATACAGAGATCTGCTTAAGAAAGGCACATTTTTTTCTGTAGTATTTTATTCAGTTTTATTAATTGGTCTGGGATGTATTAACAATGTATCTGATAGCGATACGATTATTGATAAAGAGAAAAGCGTATGTGATTCTGATGATGGCGGATTAGTACTTCCCGATGGGTTTTGTGCGACTATCGTTATTGATAGTCTTGGGCCTTCCAGACATATAGCTGTTGCTCCCAATGGTGATATTTACGTAAAAATACGTAGTGAGAAAGGTGGTATAGCAGCTTTGCGGGATACTACTGGGGACTTTGAAGCGGATATCATTGAAATTTTTAGTAAAAAGAATATAGAGGGTTCTGGATATCTGTGGGAAACGGGTATAGCTGTTCAAAACGGGTTTATTTGGGCTTCGGACACCCGATCAATTTATCGTTGGCCAATACCAGATAGTGACAGGCTTATCCCCGGAGGTGATCCGGAGGTTATCGTAAGTAATTTTCCAGATCAGTCGTCACATGTATCGAAGTCTTTTACGATTGATGGAAATGGGTTTCTTTATGTGAATGTTGGGGCTCCTTCGAATGCGTGTCAGGAAGAAGTTCGTACTCCCGGTTCTCCTGGGCTGGCTCCTTGTCCGCAATTGGAGAATCAAGCAGGGATATGGAGATTTTCATCTGAATTACCAGGACAGGAATATCAGGATGGTATGCAATTTGCTGCAGGAATCCGTCATGTAGTTGGTCTCGACTGGAATTCAGCCAACAGCTCCCTTTATGTTGCCCAACACGGCCGGGACCAGCTCAACACACTCTGGCCCGATCTTTATACGATAGAAGAAAATGCCGAACTGCCTGCAGAAGAGGTTTTCCGGCTGAGCGAAGGCGCCAACGGTGGCTGGCCATACTGCTATTACGACCAGCGACAGGGAAAGAAAGTGCTTGCTCCGGAATATGGGGGCGATGGAGAGGAAGTCGGGCGCTGTTCAGACTACCTCGATCCGGTAACAGCCTTCCCGGGACACTGGGCACCGAACGATCTGCTATTCTACACGGGCAATCATTTTCCTGAAGAGTATCTTAACGGTGCATTTATAGCCTTTCACGGCTCATGGAATCGGGCGCCGCTGCCACAACAAGGATATAATGTTGCGTTTATTCCATTTGAAAACGGGGATTTATCATCCAGTTATGAGATTTTTGCAGATGGATTTATCGGTGAAGAATCAATCACCAGTCCGGGAGACGCGGAGTACCGACCGATGGGCCTCGCGATAGCACCCGATGGCGCGCTGTTTATTTCTGATTCCAGGAAAGGACGCATCTGGCGCGTGGTGTATACGGGTGAGAGTGAGTAAGCGTATTATTTGGTGTCGTTCGGCTTTCTAACCGGCGTTTTCATCATTCCTTTTATCGTTTGATCGTCCTCACGGTCGAACTCTTCCAGGCCGAGTTGTATCGTCTCCGGTTTTGGATTGAGACGGAACGTTCGGGCAAGACGGTCCCAGAACGAAAAGAGGGAGCTGTAGTTGGAGTCCGTTTCCGGCTGCCAGCGTGAGTGGTGAACCCGGTGCATATTTGGCGTTACGATGAGGGCTCGCAGCCAGCGGTCAGCTTTTTCAGAAAGCCCCACATTAGAGTGATGAAACTGGACCACCGCAAACATCACCATTTCGTAGAGAACCAGCTCCCAGAGGTAAACGCCAAACAGCGCGATTAACGGGATTCGGAAGAGGGAGGAGAAGAAGATCTCGCCCAGGTGAAACCGGTTGGCAGTGGTGACGTCCATTTTGTTATCGGAGTGATGCACGCTGTGAAACCGCCAGAAGAACGGCACCTCATGGTTGATTCTATGCCAGGTGTATGTCCAAAAATCGAGCAGCAGAATGGCACCTGCAGCGTGTGCCCAAACGGGTAGAGACACTGCATCCTGCAGCCAGTGCATCAAACCGAATCGGTTCTCTTCTGCCCATAGCGATGCCGCAAGCCAAAGCCCGACAAATACCAGGCTTACTAAAAGCCCGTTCAGAGCACCCATGGTTAGATTTCTGAGAGCATGTTTACCTCGTGTTTTAAACGAACCGGTGAAGTGGGCATAAAATGGATGGAGAGACTCCCATAAAAAGAGAACAATTAACACCGATGCCATAGTGATGACCTGCCCCTGCTGCATGGATGTTAGAATGGATTCCATTGGCTGTCTGAGTTTTAAACCTGCAAAAAAAGAGATTAAAATAATCTTCGTAAATATAGCGGGGTGGAGCATCAAAATGAATACCAATATATCTGGATCACCTTCAGCTTTTGATGATAGATGTTGTTCCGGTTATTCTGAATATCGAAAACGATGATTGTTCACAATACATTGCTCATCCTTTTATTATCTTGGGCGCCTTATGAATGAATATTTAAGATCCATCATTTTACGGAAAACGGGTGCATCCTCTTTAACTGAGCAGGAAACGGTGCAGGAGCTGTGGAGTGGGTATGGGAATATCACCCGAATTGCACTGAAGGGTGGCTCCCGCAAGAGTGTAATGGTGAAGCATATTCAGCTTGCTTCAGATACGAATCATCCCCGCGGGTGGAATACAGATATCGGGCATCAGCGGAAGCTGACATCATACAGGGTTGAAATGAAATGGTACGACAGCTACAGTGGGCAGAGTCTTGCCCGCCTGCCGCACTGCCTGGCCATTGACCACCATGAGGATGACGTTTTCATTGTGCTCGAAGATCTGGATGAGGCGGGGTTTCCCATCCGAAAACATTCGGTGAACTGGGAAGACGTTGTTATCTGCCTGAACTGGCTGGCAGCGTTTCATGCGTCTTATCTTGGGAAAAATCCGGACGGGCTATGGGATATTGGCACATACTGGCATCTGGATACACGCCCCCAGGAGCTGAAGGCATTAAAAGATCAGCGATTGAAGAGGGCGGCTCCTCTGATTGACGAAAAACTGAGCAGCTGCACCTACCAAACCATTGTTCACGGGGATGCCAAGCTGGCAAATTTCTGTTTTTCCCTAAATGACAAAGTCGCAGGGCTGGACTTTCAGTATGTGGGTGGCGGCTGCGGTATGAAAGACGTAGCCTATTTTATTGGTAGCTGCCTCGATGAAGATGATTGCGAACGACTCGAGGCAAAGATTCTGGATACCTACTTTGAAAGGCTTCATAAAGAGCTGGGTGAACAGAATGAGGCGCTTGAAAGGGAGTGGAGATCGCTGTATCGTGTGGCCTGGGCAGACTTCCATCGGTTTCTGAAAGGATGGAGCCCAGGGCATTGGAAGATTAACAGCTATAGTGAACGCGTTACAGAAGAAGTGATAAAAAGTCTATAAATATGGATTTACAGAAACTTGCCGATATCTCTATCAATGCAGCGCTCTCCGCGGGAAAAATTATCCAGCGCCATCAAAATAAAGACGTTGAGGTTGTGAAAAAAAATGCGGGATCGAGCCGGTTTTCAAAAGTCGTAACCGCTGTAGATAAGGAGTGTGAAGCCGAAATAATTTCCCGGTTACTTCCATCCTCTGAAGAATATGATCTGGCTCTGCTTTCCGAAGAGACTGAGGATGACGGCAGCCGATTCGAAAAAGATTATTTCTGGTGCATCGACCCAATAGACGGTACGCTTGCTTTTATCAATAAGCAGCCTGGGTTTTCTGTATCCATCGCGCTGGTCGCGAAAGACGGTACGCCCTGCATAGGTGTGGTATTCGATCCCGTTTCCGGAAACCTGTACCACGCTATAAAAGAGGATGGCGCTTATAAAAACAACAAGCCCTGGAAAATTAAACGCGCCGGTGATCGTCTCACATATGTGACAGATCGAACGCTGGAGGAAACTCCCCGATCCGATGAGATTAAAAAACTGATTGATGGTTACGTTCAGCAATTCGGGTTAGAGGGAATCAGGGTAATGAGTGGTGGTGGTGCCGTTATGAACGCTATTCGTGTGCTCGAAAACGGGCCGGCATGTATGATGAAGTTTCCGAAAAAAGAGACCGGAGGGGGATGTATCTGGGACTATGCGGCTACAGCTTGTATTTACCGGGAACTGGATCTTCCGGCAACGAATTTTGAGGGCGGCCGTCTGGACCTCAACAGAAAAGACGGGGTGTTCATGAACCATGAGGGTGTCTTCTTTTCGAGCTTAAAGCCTGGTTGATCAATTTCTTACTGTGAACAGAGCATCAGCGGAGAGCTTCCCGGGTTCTCGGTCTTATATTCACCTTATTCAATCTTTGCTGTCCGTTAATCGGGGAACTGATTTAAACGGATATAGGTAAGAGTTTGTCCTCTGTTTGATTCAGAATATCCGCTGAGAATCATATTATATTTCTCATTGATGGATACTTGCCAGCTTTGAGGCTCGTTCCCATTGGAATGACTGATTAGCGTCATCTCAGGCCTGTGGCCATTCATATGCCAGTAACCTGTTTCCCGGTTCCCTTCTGCATCGCGCGCCACATAGATCCGATCCCACCGAAGGAAGAGGTAGTGAGCGTTCATAGGATCAATATGATTCAATATAGAAGCTTCACCATTTGTAGCCTCAACCAGGTCCCATACACCCTGCACGCTATCAGCCGGAGCTTTTGGCAGTTCATGGATCGGTTTCAGCGTTACGACCACCTCCATTCCATCCTCGTAACGGTTCCAGGTCATTCCATTTTCGATAAATTGAACCGTAAAGGCTCCAAATGGATCGATCAATCCATTTGTCTCTTTTGGCAAAAAAGTTTTCTCTGCTTTATTGAGTGCCCAGATTCCTTCGGAGCTCTTCAGCCACCCGTTCCCCGACTCATACGTGCCATCAGGTTGAATTTTCGTCCATCGTGCAACCGGCGTCATTTCCTGATCACCAACCTGAACGTGCTCCATCAGCCATAGCCCGTGTATCGATTCCGTTTGAGCAAAACAGTTTATCGTAAAAGAAAACAGGATTACAACTATCAACATCATATATCTTGAATGCATCATAAACATAACTTATATCTTTATTCTGTTAATTATTGGCGAATTCTCATCTAAACAGAATAAATTGGGTACTAAAAGTAAACTGTGACCGGAAACAGGAAATATTTCAGTACTACAACAGTCCATTCAAAGCTCCAATGACAAGATTTCGGAAAGCACGCTCTCCACGCGCCTTAAACGATCCATTAAAATAGGCATAAAACGGATGAATGGATTCCCACAAAAATAGCAGGATGAGAACCCCGGCCACTAAAAGAACATGGGTTTGCTGCAGGGATTTAAAAAATGGCGTTTCCCATATTTAATGGCTAAAGAAGATAGATCAGCAAAATTCGCTATGGTTTTAAAGGTGGGACGTCTTGAAACAAATAGAAACAGCTCCTCGTAGTGCAACCTACCGACACAACTCTAAGATCAAATATATTATGACATCCTTACGCTTAAACCTTGTTCTATTTTCACTTATTGCAGCAGTTATTTCACTTTCGGCCTGCAACGGCGGCAACGAATCAGTAGGGAGTGCTGATGATGACGTGCCTGTCATCCCGGTTGAAGTAAGTGACGTTAGCCGTGGAAATATTTCAGCTTACTACACCAATACTGCAACCCTGGATGCCGAGCAGGAGGCTACAATCGTCTCCAAAGTTCGCGGTATAATAGAAAGGTTAAATGTTGAGGAAGGTGATAAGGTCCAGGCTGGCCAGGTGATCGCCAAGATTGAAGACGACCAGTACCAAATTGAAGCCGACCGTGCCAAAGCTACCCTGGACCGTTTGGATAACGAATTTCAGCGAAACAGACAGCTTTTTGAAAGAGATTTAATTTCAGCCGAAGTGTTTCAGAATTCCCGGTTTGAATATGAATCTCAGAAAGCAACATATGATCTGGCTATGCTAAATCTTGAGCACACGAGCGTACGCTCTCCGATTAGTGGCGTCATATCCCGGCGGTTTGTTAAAGCAGGAAATATGGTTACCACCGACCAGCAATTGTACCAGGTTACTGATTTCAACCCGCTGCAGGCGATATTGCATATCCCTGAGCATGAGATGTCAAAAATCAAAAAGGACCAGCGTGTAGAGCTTCAGGTAGATGCCATTCCCGGAGAGATGTTTGTAGGCCGTGTTGAACGCACAAGTCCGGTTGTAGATGCTGAAACCGGCACGTTTAAAGTAACCATTTATGTAACCGAAACCCGGGATCAGCTCCGCCCCGGTATGTTTGCCAGGGTAAAAATTGTTTATGATACCCGACAGAATACCCGTATGATTCCAAAATCAGCCGTTATAGCTGAAGATCTCGCCCAAAGTGTCTACGTAGTTAAAGACTCCCTGGCGTTTAAGAAAAATATTCAGACCGGATATACCAACGGAACCAATATAGAGGTGATTGACGGCCTGGAGGATGGAGAAATCGTTGTCACTATTGGCCAGGCAAGCCTGCAGGACAGCTCCAAAGTCAGCGTTATCGAACGCATCTAAAGCGAATTCTCTATGAAAATTATTGATGTTTCCATCCGCCGCAAAGTTACCATTGCAATGTTTACCGTCGGAGTCATTCTGTTTGGGATGGTTTCTCTCTCACGGCTGAATGTAAACCTGCTTCCCGAACTCAGCTATCCGACTCTCACCGTTCGTACTGAATTTCAGGGTGCCGCGCCGGTGGAAGTTGAAAATCTGATTACCAAACCGGTTGAAGAAGCGGTTGGTGTCGTAAAAGGAGTTCAGCAGGTACGCTCCATTTCCAGGGCCGGTCAGTCTGATGTGGTCCTTGAATTTGCCTGGGGAACAGATATGAGTTTTGCCAACCTGGATGTGATGGCTAAGCTTGATGCCGTTCAGCTCCCTCTTGATTCTGAAAAACCGGTTACGCTTCGGTTTGATCCCACACTCGATCCTATCCTTCGCTATGCCCTCTATTACAGTGATGATGCAGGCACTCCAAGAGACTCTGAAAACGATGCCACACTTGATTTTGCAAACTACCAGGGCCTTACAACCCCCGACGCTATTTCGCGACTTAAGGGCCTCAGAATTTTGGGAGATGAAGAGCTTAAAAAGAGTCTTGAATCTTCCCAGGGTGTGGCATCGGTCAAAATAAGCGGAGGCCTTGAAGAAGAAGTCCAGGTAAATATTGATCAACAGCGTCTATCGTATCTCAATATTCCGATCGAGTCTGTTACCCAGATTTTAGGGGCCGAAAATGTCAATTTATCCGGTGGCCGGCTGGAAGAAGGGGCTCAGCAATACCTTGTTCGGACACTGAATGAATTCAGGACAGTTGATCAAATTCGAAATGTCGTTGTAGCCAGCGACTCCGGAAATGTGATTTACCTCAAAGATGTCGCTGAGGTGGTTCAGTCCTATAAAGAGCGAGAGGCAATTACCCGCTTAAACGGTGCCGAAGCCGTGGAAGTTGCCATCTACAAGGAGGGCGATGCCAACACCGTTGCAGTTGCAAATGCTGTTAACCAGCGGATGGATGAAATTCGCTCTATTCTTCCGTCAAATATGAAGCTGGAAAAAGTGTATGACCAGTCGGTATTCATATCATCAGCCGTAAACGAGGTTAGAAATGCGGGAATTATCGGGGGGATCCTGGCTGTACTTGTTCTCTACTTCTTCCTCCGAAATTTTTGGACAACCGTTATTATTTCTGTGTCAATTCCGGTCTCAATCATCGCTACATTTAATCTAATGTACGGCAACGATATCTCGCTGAATATCATGTCGCTCGGAGGTATTGCGCTTGGTATCGGTATGCTGGTGGATAATTCGATCGTTGTGCTTGAGAATATTGCCCGCCACAGGGAACAGGGAAAAGGAATTGTGGAAGCTGCACGCGAAGGCGCCGGTGAAGTGGGAATGGCCGTTATCGCCTCCACCCTTACCACCATTGCGGTATTTTTTCCGCTCGTGTTTGTACAGGGTATTGCTGGTCAGCTTTTTCGTGATCAGGCGCTAACCGTTACATTTTCACTGTTGGCATCCCTGGTTGTAGCCATCACGCTGATCCCCATGCTCTCTTCAATTGGAGGTGAAAAGAAACCGCTCGAACCGCTTGAGCTGAAAGAGCCGAGAACTAAATTTGGCCGCGGATTGCGTGCTGTCAGGATGTTTCTTTTTTATACCATTCCGACTGCAATTACCAGAATATTTAAATTCATATTCGGCTGGATCGCTAAAATCACCAAAACCATTTTCTCGCCGTTCGTGTACGCTTTTGATAAAGGTTATCAATACACCGAAAGAAAATATACATCGTTACTTAACTGGTCTCTGAATCATAAGGCAGTGGTTTTAGTGTCTGCACTTTTGATCTTTGCCGGATCAATCGCCCTGATTCCAAGAATCGGTGTTGAACTGATTCCTCAATTATCTCAGGGCGAGTTTTTTGTTGAATTCAAGCTTCCTCCCGGAACACCTATTGAACAGACGGACCGGGCCCTTCGAACAGTCCAGAATTCCGCCAAGAGTTACGATGGTGTCAGAACTACATTTGCCGTAGCCGGCACCGGAAACAGAATGGATGCAAACCCTGATGAAGGCGGTGAAAACTGGGGGCAGCTGAATGTTACACTTGCGTCCGGTGCATCATCATATAACGAGCAGCAAACAATGGAGAAGATGAGGGCATCGCTTGGGCAGGTTCCGGGATTACAGTACAAGTTCGGTCGGCCAGAGCTCTTTAGTTTTAAAACCCCGGTTGAGATTGAAATCAGCGGATTTGATCTGGATAATCTAAAAATAGCGAGTGATGCTGTCTCCCGACGGCTTTCAGAAAACGATCGCTTTGCCGATATAAAAAATACGATGGAAACAGGCAGCCCTGAACTTCAGATTCATTTTGACCGGGATCGCGCCGCTGCTTTTGGGCTGCAGGTCCACGAAGTTGCCGATCGTGTGGTAAGCAACGTTCGGGGGGATGTGGCGACACGATACTCCTGGAGAGATCGGAAAATAGATGTTCTGGTGCGTGCACAGGAATCAGACCGGGCGTCTATCGACGAAATTAAAAGATTGATTGTTAATCCGGGAAGTGAACGGCCTATTCCGTTAAGTTCCATCGCCACTGTTAAGGTTGCAAACGGTCCGGGTGAAATTCGGCGCGTATCACAACAAAGAGTAGCCATTGTGTCTGCAAATCTGAGCTACGGCGACCTCGGTGAGGCTGCCGATGCGGTTCAAAAAATACTGACTGACGTAACGATGCCACCGGGCGTATTTGCTGAAATCGGCGGACAGAATGAGGAGATGTCAGACTCCTTCAGGTCACTCATCTTTGCACTTTCCCTGGCCGTATTTTTAGTCTACCTGGTGATGGCATCTCAGTTTGAATCATTACTTCATCCGTTCATCATCCTATTCACCATACCTCTTGCACTGGTCGGTGCAATTCTGGCGCTTTATCTCACCGGATCCACGATCAGTGTTGTGGTATTTATCGGGTTGATTTTACTTACGGGGATCGTAGTAAATAATGCCATTGTTCTGATTGACCTTATCAACCAGATGAGACGGAAAGGGACGGACAAAATTGAAGCGATTATGGAAGGGGGGAAGTCTCGGCTGCGTCCTATTTTGATGACCACTTTAACCACTACACTCGGTCTTCTTCCGCTTGCAATCGGCTTTGGCGACGGCGCCGAACTTCGGGCTCCGATGGGCATCACCGTCATTGGCGGGCTGCTCGTATCAACCCTGCTAACGCTGGTGGTGATCCCGGTAATGTACTCTATTATGGATCGAAAGAGATACACTACAGAAACGGAAACAACCTAAGCGCAATACTATGCATATTACAGATCTTTCGATGCGTCGGCCGGTTTCCACACTGATGATCTTCGTCAGCCTTATTGTGGTGGGCATCATTGCTACCCGCTTGGTTCCGCTTGAATTTATGCCCAACATTACGTTTCCGGGTGCGTTTATTCAGCTTCCGTATCCCAACTCAACTCCTGCCGAGACCAATGAGAATATCGCGCGGCCTATCGAAGAGGTGCTTGCCACGTTGAGTGGTGTAGACCGCATCAATTCCAATTCCGGAGAAGACAATGCAGGGGTAGTTGTTATATTCAATCAGGGAACCGACATCAACCTGAAGGCGATCGAGATCAAGGAGAAGATTGAAAGTATCCGCAATCAGCTGCCGGATGACTTTGAGTATTACACGATAAATAAATTTCAGGATGGTGATGCACCTACTCTTCAGCTTCGAATCTCCAGCGACCGCGACCTTTCGAATGCGTTTGAACTGCTAAACCGCAATCTGAAACAGCGCATTGAACGAATTCCGGGGGTAGGACAGGTTACACTTTATGGCGTGGAGAAGAGGGAAATCAGGATTGAACTTGACCCGGCACGCATTACAGCTTACGGTATCAATCTAAATGAACTGAGCAGCAGACTGAGTGAAGCTAATTTTTCAATATCCGCAGGTAAAATTACGGATTCCGGCCTTCGGTATATGGTTCGGCCGATGGGTGATCTGAACGGTGTAGAGGATATTGAGAACATTATTATTGCTC
>Ga0209949_1001302_pt1 | contig 12302 bp, 5 predicted proteins | sample SalPonC_black_MG_FD_185711 | JGI IMG/M metagenome (GOLD analysis project Ga0209949, IMG submission 185711) | Salt pond soil microbial communities from South San Francisco under conditions of wetland restoration - Salt Pond MetaG... | ecosystem: Environmental > Aquatic > Marine > Intertidal zone >... | reverse complement strand
CATTATCTTTGGTTCCATAAGGATCATCAAATAACCCAAGTTTAAATTTAATATTCAAAACTCTCCTAACAGCTTCGTCAATTAAATCTTCATCAACCTTTCCATTTTCAACCAGTGTTTTTAAATTTTCTAAATAATGCATACTGCTCATATCCATATCTACTCCGGCTGTAAAAGCTTTTAATGTTGCATCGATACTATCTTTTGCATATCCATGAGTCGTTAAGTTTTTTATTGATGCCCAATCACTTACAACAAATCCCTGAAAATCCCATTCACCTTTTAAAATTTCATTTATTGTATACTTATTTCCTGTTGTTGGTATGCCATTCAGTTCATTAAATCCGGACATTACAGAAGCAACATTTTCTTCGACAGCCGCTTTAAAAGGGCGTAAATAAACGTTCCTTAATTCAGTTTCCGGAATTAATGTTGTGTTATAATCGCGCCCGCCAATGGCTGCACCATAACCTACATAATGTTTTGCTGTAGCTGCAATATTATTGGTATTGGAAAGATCATCTCCCTGAAATCCCTGAATATAAGCCTTAGTCATTTCTTCGGTTAAATAAGGATCTTCACCACAACTTTCTACCATTCTTCCCCATCTCGGGTCACGCGAAATATCCATCATGGGTGCAAAAGTCCAGTTAATACCTTCTGATCTTGCTTCTTTGGCAGCAATGGCTGTGCACTCTTTTACCAGTTCAGGGTTAAAAGTGGCAGCCAGCCCGATATTGACAGGGAATATTGTACGATATCCATGAATTACATCACGACCTACCAGTAAAGGAATACCCAACCGACTCTCTTCTACGGAGATTCTCTGCATCTCCTTAATTAACTCTGGCGAATAACCATTTAAAACCGAGCCTACTTTTCCCTCTTTTAATAAATTGTAGAAGTAAGGGTCAACAGGGATAGTATCAACAAAATTCATGAGTTGATTCAACTGTCCGATTTTCTCGTCCAGTGTCATTTCTTCAATCAGCTCATCAATTTTATTTTGTTCGTTGTTTTCTGAACTACATGACAATGAAATCATAACAACAATTGTTAAAATAAATGGTAAGATATATCTCATTCCGCTATTATCATTTTAAATTTTGATAAGGAGACACCGTTTTATTATGCTATTTAATTAATAATTTTGCATTTACTTATTGTGTTTCCTGATATACACGAACATAATCAATTTCCAGTGTTTGTGGAAAAATAGTATTATCAATGCCCTGAGCTCCACCCCAGTTACCTCCTACAGCTACATTAAGTATGAAAAAATGGGGTTGATCAAAGGGCCAGTTTTCGCTTGTTTTTATAGTGGGATTATAAATGTGCGTAACATTCTCAATATTATCCGTATAAAAAACTAATTTCTTTTCTGTCCAAAAAAGGCCATATACATGAAACTCTTCTTCGCAAGTTTCTAAAGCTTTGCTGCTTCCATCACCACTACCACCATACCCAGACGGGGTATGCACCGTTGAATGAATAACATCAGGTTCATAACCCACATATTCCATAATATCCATTTCGCCGCAGGCAGGCCATCCAACCGACCTGAAATTACTTCCTAACATCCAGATTGCAGGCCATATTCCGGTACCGGAGGGTAACTTTGCACGTATCTCTAACCGCCCGTATCGAAACTCCTTTTTCCCTTCGGATATAATCCTTGAAGAAGTATAAGAACCTACTTCCATGTTTTCATCCACCTTGCGGGCTGTAATAATCAACTTGCCATCAACAAGTTCAGCATTATCTCCATTGGTATAATTTTGTAGTTCATTATTACCCCACCCGGAAGCTCCGGTTTCAAACTTCCAGTTATCTGAATTTATTGCTGTACCATCAAACTCATCTGACCATGATAACGTAAGATTATCAAAATAATCCGGATCATCCTGAGCTATGTTTACTGTTTTTTTGAGTGGATAAGAATTTCCTCCTTTAAAAACCTGTAATTCTATTTCATAACTTCCTGCAAAAGGAAAATAAGCTTCATATTCCGTTTCATTTTCAACTTCACTGTTCCGATATACCCATTTAAACGAATCATATTCGCCCAACGATGTATTCGTTAATTGAACATAATTTGGATTGTTAGGATCTATCTCAGCAGTAAAGGAAATGATAAAATCCGTTGTTGGAATATTTATGGTTTTATTTACCATCTTAGTTTTCCCTGAATAATTCATTATTTTCAGGGATACTTCATAATCACCTTTCACAGGATAATAAATGGTATATGACTTATTCTTATCGGTGGTAGTATCAGCTTCTTCGTTTCCAAAGTTCCACATTAATGAATAATATTCTCCTCCCGATTCATTTACGAACTGAACATGATTATCATCGATAAACTCATAACTGAAATCAGCATTAAATGCTGCATCTGAGTTATTTTCTTCACAAAAAGAAAAGAGAAATAAACTAAATATGATCATTATTCTCAGCATATTCTTGATAATTGTTCTTTTTAATAATTTCTGAATTTTAAGATGAATCATGTTCATTAGAATGTATTTTTCTGATAATAAATAATATAAAAGATTAATTATTCATGCTACGCAATTTAAAATATTTTTAAAAAGTCGTTGCAAAAAGCGGGATTTTATAATCCATAATTACAACGACTTTTTTTAGTTTTAACCAAACTAACCATTTAATAAAACCCAAAAATATTACTGCTCAGGTTTTTCTGTTGTTAATATCTGATACCAGGCAAAAGTTTCATTTTCTTGAATTCTTACTTTTAATTCTGTTTCAGTTACTTCAATGATTTCAAATTCATTCGCTCCAACATACCAACACATATAACCTCCATCGGAAAAAGTCATGGTTGTCCCTCTGTAATCACCATCAATAGTTGCAATAGAAGATGAAGGACTCAGGGAAACATTTTTAACACCATAGGGATCTACTACATCGGTACCATAACATTCATCACCTGCGACCCCCATATTTCCTGCGTAAGTACCTGGGATATAAGAAAGACCAGCTGTTTGTTCAAAGCTCATACCATCATCCGTTTTGGTAAAAACAAATTCGGCATCATACATACAGGTTTTCTCAAAAGGAGCAGCTTTGTACCATGCAGCGAACGTATGGTTTGCACCATCAACAAAATTTGGTCCAAGACCAATATGTCCGCTTTGATCTGCAGCCCAATACCATGTTTTTGAAGTTCCTCCGGTTAAATATTCAACGGCTTCATCATCAGTAAAACTGCTATATACTGTTACCTGAACTGTTTTACTGGAAGTTACTCCTCCGGTTCCAACCGCATAAACTGTTACATTGTATGTATTGGTGTCGGTTTTTGTGAAAGTATGAGTCAAACTTCCATCCGGTTCAACTTCACTGTCTCTTCCATCTCCGAAATCAAAGTTATAGGTTATTACATCCTCGGCATCAGCCGAAAAAATGACCTGTCCACTACCATCACCATAAAGTGTTGTGTCACTTTCTCCTACTATAGTGTACGTTATATCCAGGTTAGAAGGGACAATGATATCCCCGAGTTCATATTCATCCTGGCATCCACCTATTGAAATGAGTATCCCAATAAGTAATATTAAATAATATCGATTAATTTTTTTCATCTTTATATATTTTATACAAATTATTTTTATTTATGAAAATATACATTATCTATCCAAATGGTAGATTCTCCTGTCGGTTGGCCAACCAAAATGTATTGCGTCAGATTTGCCCGGGTGGTTAAATTGGTAAAATCACTCAGTGGAATATCATAACTCACCCATTCACCTTGTGCAGGAGTATCATACGTAAGTTCATGCTCTACATCATCACCTCCTCCATAGGCTCCATCGGGACCAAAATCTACCAGCTTAATTTTAAAGGTTGTAATATCGGCTGACCATACATCGAGGTGAAAATGAGTCATATCTGTCGCATCAATCTGACTTGAGGCTGTTTCTATCCCTACAAAATCCAATGCAGAGTATTTTTTAGTAGCATTTCCGGCTACATCAACATCTTCTAAGGTAGCGGATGACCAATCAGTTCTCCATGTATCTACTGTTACATCGGTATATGCATCGCTAAACATAGAAATAACATTCGCTTCTGCTTCTGTTGGAGTAGGTGCTGCTTCTGTTGGTTCTGTTGGTACACTACCATCGTAAAAATATACATTATCAACCCATATGGTAGTTTCTCCTGTCGGTTGGCCAACCAAAATGTATTGCGCCAGATTTGCCCGGGTAGTTAAATTGGTGAAATCACTCAGTGGAATATCATAACTCACCCATTCACCTTGTGCAGGAGTATCATACGTAAGTTCATGCTCTACATCATCACCTCCTCCATAGGCTCCATCGGGACCAAAATCTACCAACTTAATTTTAAAGGTTGTAATATCGGCTGACCATACATCGAGGTGAAAATGAGTCATATCTGTCGCATCAATCTGACTTGAGGCTGTTTCTATCCCTACAAAATCCAATGCAGAGTATTTTTTAGTAGCATTTCCGACTACATCAACATCTTCTAAAGTAGCGGATGACCAATCAGTTCTCCAGGTATCTACAGTTACATCCGTATAGGCATCGCTAAACATAGAAATTACATTAGCTTCTGCTTCGGTTGGAGCTGGTGCTGCTTCGGTTGGTTCTGTTACAACATTATCTATATAAAAATAGATATTATCAAAATAAACCGTAGCTCCTTCGCCAGTACCATTATCGTCTACTTTAAACTGAATAATAGAAGAAAGGTCAACATTATCAAAATAAGATAAAGGAATGTCATAACTTACCCATGTTTCAGGAGTTACAGCTAATTCATATCCTTTTTCAGCAACACCGTCAATTGTATAAAATTTAACAGATGTAGCATCTTCTGTCCACATATCCACATGTAAATACTCCATTCCTGAAGCATCAATGGGATTTTCAAATTGTGTTCCCTGGTAATTCAGGTTCGTATATTTTAAAATCATATCTCCATCTACAACTTCTTCCTGAGTTACAATGGTAGACTGTCCCCAGTTTGGATTAAAATCAGTTCCGGTAAGGTTTGTATACACATCACTAAACACAGAAATATAATCCGATTCGATTCTACCCGGAGGAGTTGGAGCTGGTTCCAGAGGTCCGGTTATTTCTGTTACTGTAAAAGTAAATGTTGAATCTAATGTTTCAATAGCAGCACTTTTAGCAATAACAGTTATGTCATAATCTCCTGGTTCAGCATAAACGTGAGAAACAGTTTCTCCTGGTGTGGTAACCACAGCTGTATCATCTGCAAGTTCTCCAAAATACACTTCTATAGTAGTAGCATAATCAGCTGTTGCTGAAATATTAACTTTTTTGGAAACAGCTATATCATTTTCAACGGTTATCACTAAATTTTCAGGTGCTTGAAATGATACTACCAGGTTTTCTTCGATGGAAGTTTTTTTACCATCAATTCCAACAGCAGTTATCCCAACAGTATATGTACCTTCTTTGTAAACATGAGTGATCTCTTCTCCAACTTTATATTCGGTTGGCGTTTCATCAATGGTATCACCAAAAGCAATCAGATATTTTGTAGCTCCGTCAGCATTGGGGAATATCGTTACCAACCCACTATTATCTTGTGTTACATCAAAAACAACAGATACATTGGTTGGAGCTGCCAGATTTTCAAAAGAGTACGTCTTCTCATCCGGTTCGCAAGAAACAACGAACATAAGGATGGTCAAAAAAACAGTTATATAATTAAATATTTTCATTATTATCTCTTTTTTAATTAATAATTTGGATTATTTTCCCAATTTCCGTTAGAAAATTGAATTTCTTCAATTGGTATAGGAAATAATTCATTTTTTCCAGCGACAAATCCTTCAATTTCGTCAGCAGCTCTTCCGGTTCTAACTAAATCAAAGAAATGATGTCCTTCGCCCATTAACTCAACCCTTCTTTCATGATAAATAGCTTGCGTAAGATCAGAGCCGGTAAGTAAAACATCATGGTCTGTATCACCAAAAGCTCTTTGCCGCACCTGATTAAGGAATCCTTGAGCTTTTCCATCGTCAATGCCACCTCTGTTAAATGCCTCTGCTGCCATTAATAAAACATCAGCATATCGAATTGCTCTGTAATTATTAGGGTTTGTAAGGTTTAAATCACCTTGTGCTTCAGCACTTCTTTTCCGGGGCAAATATTTACGATTAAAATATCCTGTGTGTTCATACCCTGTGTTATACTCAATATCTGCAGTATCTGCAAGGGCTTCAATATCTAAAATAGCTACGGCTAATCGAGGGTCGTCAGCTTCGAATTCATCTACTGCTTCCTGTGTCGGAACATTAAAACTAAATCCAGGGGTAAACAGAGGCCCCTCATATCCTCTTACACCACTAAAACCAACGGCAACGTTTCCTTCGCTACATTGCAGGCAATCAAAACTTGCTCCTTCAACGTCAGTATACTGAACTTCAAAAACTGAACCAGGACCATTTTCGCCTTCCATCTCAAATATTTTATTATAATCTGTTTCCAGAGAATAAGGCCCCTCCAGGATTAACTTTTCTAATATAATAGCAGCTTTATCAAATTTTTCCTGATATAAATAAGCTTTACCTAATAGTGCCTGGGCTGCGCCTTTTGTTGTTCTTCCAATGGCAGGAGCAGTATAATCCAACACACTGTCGGCATATAGTAAATCAGCTTCTATTTGAGCATAAACATCTTCTACAGGTGAACGTGGTATGCTTGTTTCATCTTCTAATTCAAAACGTTCATCTACTTTTAACGGTACAGGGCCAAACCACTTTACTAATTCAAAATAGTAATAAGCCCGAAGAAAACGAATCTCGCCTATCATTTGTTCTTTACCGGCAAAATCCATATTATCTTTAAACTCCATAAAATAGTTGGTTCGCTGCACTCCGGCAAACATCCAATTCCATAAGTCATGTAAATTACTATTAACAGGTGTATGAATCATATCGTCAACCTGTTGCCATCCTATTACGTCTGTAGCGTTTTCTCCACCACATAGGGTATTATCAGAAGCTATTTCACCTAAAATAGCATTTACATAAGTGGATTGTAAAATATCATACGCTCCGATTAGAGCATAATAGTAATCTTTTTCTGAGTTAAAGAAGTTCTCAGAATCAATAGAATACTCAGGAGTAGTTTCAACAAAGTCATCAGTACAAGCAAAAATAAGTACTGAAAATAATGCAGCTCCTGTTATAATTAGTTTTATTGATTTAAATTTTCTCATTGTTCGGTTTTTTTAAAAAGTTAAGTTTAATCCGAAGGTGTAAATTCTTGGTGTAGGATAAAATCCATTATCAATACCACCACCTATAGGTGCTCCGGTAGATGCAGCAGGGTCATAGCCCATGTAGTTAGAAAATGTGTATAAATTGTTAACACCGGCAAAAATTCTTACTTTTTGAATATAAACTTTTTGTGTTAAATTATCCGGAATCGTATAGCCTAATTGCACATTTTGAATTCTAACGAATGATCCATCTTCTACAAAGAAATCAGAAAAAACATTATTTGAAGTTGCAGCGGTAGTTACACGAGGCACCTCATTACTTGTTCCGGCTCCGGTCCAACGGTCAAGGGTATAATCTAATCTGTTAACATCGGTTTGTGTCCGTTCATAATTTCTTACCATCTCATTTCCTATATTAGCATAGGTATAAGCAACAAAATCAAACCCTTTGTATTTAAACGAAAGATTTAATCCCATAATGTAATCCGGAATAGGATTACCAATATTTGTTCTGTCATCCTCATCAATTTCCCCATCACCAGTTATATCTTTATACCGAATATCACCCGGCTGGGCTTCGGCACCAAGGGCTATTTGTGATGGATGTGCATCAACTTCTGCTTGTGTTTGGAAAATACCATCTGTCTCATAGCCGTAAAAATATCCCATAGGATATCCTTCTTCCATTCTTGAAGGCATTGGTTGTCCCACTCCAAAAACTCCTCCGGGATAAAATCCGGTACCATTATTCACTTGTAAAACTTCGTTTTGAAGATAAGTTACATTATAATTTATATGATAAACAAAATCATTCACAGAACCTCGATATCCTATAGCCAATTCAACTCCCTCGTTACGCACTGTTCCTGCATTAATTGTTGGACTGGCACTGCCAGGAGCATGAGTTCCCAAGATACCGGAAACAGGGATGGAAGGAATTAATAAATCTTTGGTAGTTTTTCTAAAATAGTCAGCATTAATATCTAATCTGTTACCAAGCATCTTTAAATCAAAACCTACATCAATTTGTTCTGATTCTTCCCACTTAATATTAGGATTGGGTAAAGTTCCTATAGCTTGTCCATCAACCAAACTACCATTCAGCACATATGTAGCTTCACCATCTAATTGCGAAATATACTGATAAGCAGGAATCTTATCAGAGCCAAGAATACCGTAGCTTGCTCTAATTTTCAAACGATCGATAAAGTCGAAACTACTCATAAAACTTTCGTCAGAAATAACCCAACCAGCGGTTACAGATGGGAAGTAAGCAACTGTATTGTTCGGTCCAAATTTTGTGGAAGCATCTCTTCGCAACATGGCTGATAAAAGATACTTTCCCTGGTAATCGTATTGAATTCTTCCAAAATAGGATAATCTTCTTTGATCATATACATACGAACCAGCAGTTTGTTGTTCAATACCTCCAAGGGTTGCTCCTATACTGGCATAATCCCACGAATTATAGGGAACCTCGGTGCCATAACCAAATAATCCGTCACCCCAGGTTTTATATGAAGTTGTTCCTAAGGTAATAGTGGCATGATGCGCATCCAAAAATGTATTGTCATACGTAATAAAAGCATCGAAAGTATATTCATTATTATTAATTCTGTTTTGATTTACACTACTAAATGAGTGGTCAAAAACTTTTCCTCCATAATCAATCTCTTTAAGAAAATCTCGATAATCAGAGTTACTCGTATTAAATCCAATCCTGGCAGTTGCACTAAAATGTTCTGCAAAATTTGTTTCTATACCAAAATTTCCATTAAATTTATTCAAATTATAATCATTATAGGTATTAGCAACTTGAGCTAATGGATTAATTATTTCAATTCCTAACCCATTGACAGGCGCTAAAGTGTAATCACTAGTTTCATCATAAACAGGTAAGGTAGGAGGCATATTCGCCGCATTAAATAATACTGAACCTAAAGCATAATCATTGATTGATTTTCTATCAATGTGTGTATAGGTAATTGAGGTATTTAATTTTAGCCATTCGTATACATCTGCACCTAAGCTCACTCTTGCGGTACTTCTATCGTATCCGGTTTTATCACCTCCAATAATACCATCCTGGTTTAAATTCGAAGCACTTACTGCATAAGTTATGTTATCTGAACCACCTGATAAACTAATATCCGTATTATTCATTGGTGCAGTTTCAAAAAGTTGATCCTGCCAATCGGTTCCTTGTCCCAATAAAGAAACATTAGGGTAAGGAAGTTCTTGTCCATTGGCTGCATAACTTTCATTCAATATTACAGCATACTCTGTTGCATCTAAAACCGGAAGTTTTCTTGTAGTTTCTTGTAATCCGTATGAACTATTAACATTCACAACAGGTGCTGTATTCTTTTTTCCTGTTTTTGTAGTAACAAGAATTACTCCATTTGCTCCGGCAGTTCCATAAATTGCAGCCTGAGCATCTTTTAAAATAGAGATTGATTCAATGTCTGATGGATTTAAAGTTCCTAAATCGCCTACATAACCGTCAATAATAACCGTTGGAGAAGCATCCCCATTGGTTGATATACCTCTAATACGTATATCTAAACCAGCTCCGGGTGAACCTGACTGAGAGGTTACATTAACTCCAGCCATAGTTCCTTGTAATGCTTGTTCAACTTTAATAGGTTTTAAATCCTCAATGGTTTGGTTGTCAACCACAGATACAGCACCGGTAATGTCTTTTTTCTTGGCTGTTCCATATCCGATAACAACAACTTCTTCAAGACCAATCAACTCCGTTTCCAGCGTTACATCAATTCTTGATTGTCCTGCTACAGGGATTTCTTTTGTTTTACTACCAACAAATGAAAACTGCAAAACAGCATCTGCTTCTACAGTTATCTGATAATAACCATCAATATTGGTAATGGTACCATTTGAAGTACCTTTTTCAATAATTGTAACTCCAGGCAAAGTTTCGCCATCATCTGCAGAAGTAACAACACCTTCAACGGTTACTTGTTGAGCAAATACTTGGAGTGAAACAATTAGAAACATCAAAAAGATTGGAATTTTCTTCATACATTTTTAATTTAATGAGTAAATTTTAGGGTTCTTGTTAATTTCATGTTAACAATTTTAGGGATTAAATAAGGTAAAGTCAAAAAATACAATACATCAACTATACATCAAAACCACAACAATACTACATCATAAAAAATATATTTTACTGATTAATTGAACATTAAATCAAATATCTCTATATACAGTATACTACAACAGCAAATTGTTTAATAGTAAGGAGAGGTTAATAAAAAAATAAATTTAGGTTAGCATCACAAATTCATCATGAAATCAATTAAATTATCGTCTTTAGACAAATTTAACTTTTTTCGTAATCTATATCTGCTAACTTCAACTCCTCGAATAGAAATATTAAGTAATGGTGCTATTTCTTTGGTGGTCAAATTCATTCTTAAATATGCACAAAGCTTGATATCATTTGGAGTTAAATGTGAATATTTCTCTCTGATTCTTTTCGTAAAATCCTCGTATACCTGGTCAAAATAACCTTCAAACTTTTCCCAATCTTCATTCTGGTTCGTATTTCTTTCTATATTTTTAATCAATTTTTGCAGGTATTTCTGAGCATCAGGGTTTACCTTATTCGAAATATGTTTTAGTTGCTCCTTGATGTCATAAAGTGATTCATTTTTTTGTGTGATCTGCATTGCATGACTGGCTAATTCTTTGGTTTTTAATTCTACTTCTGCCCTGTTTTTTTCATTTTCAATCCGTAACTTTTCATTACGTAACTTATCTATTTCCTGCTGAGCAGATAAAACCTCATTTTCATGATTTATCTTTTGCTGATGTAATTCTTTTTTTTGTTTTAAGTGTAATAGCTTTTTCTCTCGTTCAATCCTTTTTCGGATAATTCGGATAATTATCCATGTTAAAATAACTATTGTTAGGAAATAAATTACATAAGCAAGAATTGACCTATACCATGGAGGGTTAATAACAAATCTATAAGAAGAAATTTTAGACTCGATATTAAAGACATCTCGGGCTTTTACTAAAAATTCATAATCCCCTTCGCTAAGGTTAGTATATTCTTTTAACGTTTTTTTCGTCCATTCAGACCAATTTTCATCATAACCTTTTAGAATATATTGGTATTCAATATCATCTACATTTTCAAAATGAGTGGCAGAAAATTCAAATTTTAAATCGTTTGATTTATAAAACAAAAAAGGAATATTATTTGCAGATTGCTTGGTTGTTATATGTTCAGTACTATCTACAAAAGCTCCGCCAAATAAAAGGCTGTCATTAGAGATTTCAACACTCCGGATCAATGCATAAAAAGGAATATCTATTTCTTTGGGGAAATCAACGCTATAATGAGAAAAACCTTCTTCTGTAGCAATTATAATATTATCTTCTTTGTAAGGAAATAAATGCTCAAAACTACCAATAAAATTACCGGCAAATGATTTAAACTGTATCCGGCTAATTTTATAATTCCCATCACTTAGTTGTTTTACAAGGCCCATCTCTTCGTCTTGAATAAACCATTGTCTCTCTTTTCTATCTTTAACTATTTTTCGTAAAGGACCATGATCTGCAAAAAGTTGGTTTAATGAATTATTTGGAACAAATATCTGTTTTTCCTTATCGAAATCATATAAACCAGTATGATTAGCAAAAATGATATCATCATTAAATTTTAATACAACATTTCCATAATTTGTAGATAATCCATTGGAGGCATCAAAAAAATCTACACGAACAACTTCTTCCAGATCTCTGCTTAAATTAACCTTGTAAATTCCTTTATAGCCATGACTAATCCAAAGAGTATAATAATCTTTACCAAGATAATATTCTATAACTCTGGATGATTCGTTAAATCCTTTAATTCTGTTTACTATCCATTGCCCATCAGCTTGTAATTCATATTTAACCAAACCACTATATGTTCCTTGCAATAAAACATTCTCTTTATCGGGTAATTTAAATAAAAGCCAGCCCCCTTTTATATCAGATATCAATTCAGCTTCATCTTCATTAATGATATAGGTACCATT
>Ga0209949_1001300_pt1 | contig 12317 bp, 8 predicted proteins | sample SalPonC_black_MG_FD_185711 | JGI IMG/M metagenome (GOLD analysis project Ga0209949, IMG submission 185711) | Salt pond soil microbial communities from South San Francisco under conditions of wetland restoration - Salt Pond MetaG... | ecosystem: Environmental > Aquatic > Marine > Intertidal zone >... | reverse complement strand
AAAAATCCGAGCAATGTTCTCAACGCAAATGGTATCCTGAATGGAGTCTATACATCCCAGTTCATTTTCCACTATGAGTTGTATCGTAAAGGTGCCGGTATCCTGGTATTCATGCCTCAAAATTTCACCGGCTTGAAACGTAAATACTCCTGACTGATCTCCAAAATCAATCTGACCCTGAGTATATCCTACACTCAGATCAATGACCTCTATCTCATTTTCGATATTATCAATGCAATCCTGATTGGGAATCCGAGTCATATTTGCACGAATGGGAGGTGAGCCTGGTAATTCAATAAAACTATCTTGGACACATCCGCTAATGCGCTCAGTAATCTGTACAGAGTAAATCCCCGGAGAACCCACGTATCGATTCCCTATATGCTCCTCCCCTACCATCCACTGAATGAGATAATCTGATGTATCTAATTGAATTTCTGCATAAGTGGAATCCTCAAAACAAACAGCTGGCCCTTGTTCTTGTCCATATGAAAAGGGGGGATATTGGAAAATAAATAAACTATCCTCGAAGGGCAGGGAGCACTCATCTTCCACACTTACTGTATACCAGGAACTTCCGGTAGGCCGGACAATATGGCTGGCTCCAAAACCTAAACCCTGGTCCCATGTCGTTACTCGTTGGCCGCGACCACCCGTGCTTACTACTTCTATTTCAGTACTTTGATTCGGACATAATGTATCGGCAGAAGCCGACACTGTTCCTTCAATAGGAGGAAGAATAGTAATAAACTGACGATCACTGGAAGCGCAAGCCCCGGTCCCACGTTCATAGCTCAACTCGTGATTTCCGCTGCCCAACTCCGAAGGCCGAAACTGGGAAATACCAGATTGACCGTTTATTGTAAACTCTCCGCCAGGAGGTCGAAGCTGAACAATAATTAAGCTATCGTTAAAACAATATTGCTGCGCCAGATTCACAATTTCGGCCTCTTCGAACTCAAATATCTCGATTTCGGCCTGCGTTTCACAACCAGAAGGCGCAATATAGTATATGGTGTGAAAACCCACCGGCAAAGATTGGGGATCAAAAAGTCCGGAAGCCTCATCCAAAAAGCCGGGACCGCGCCAATATCCTCCAGCCGGAGTAGCGGTTAGAAACTCCGTCGAACTGCGATCACAAAATGAATAATCAGGAATATCAGCTGGAGACTCCACTTCAAACCACAAAGTGTCTGAACATCCCAAAGCATCCCAGGCGATCGGATGTCGTCCCGGACCCGAAAGGATCGGGTTGAAAAAGAACTCATCGTCCATATAGAAAATACCTGAACCACTGGCAGTTCCTGCAGCCGGGAAAAACGATATATAATCGTTGAGAGCAAAAGTGTCATTCACTAAACAAAAATTCAGAGGCGATTCTTCCTCCATTCGGACATCCACAAGCTGTAATTCAAAGCGGTCTGAACACCCGAAAGCCGTAAACCTGAAATCATACACACCTGGCGAAAGACCGCTAATATCGAAGGCCTGAATACTATCTATATAAGGAGCCGGTCCGGTCCAGTCTCCAGCGGGAAAAACATTCAGTAGGCTGTCCCCCACACAACGAGTTCGGTCCGGGCCCGCCTGAATGTCCCGAATATGAATGTCCATTTCAGCCGAACACCCTTCTAATTGATACCTGTAAGTATATGTATTTCCGGGATTGGGACGCCAGCCATCCAGTCGTCCATTTACTGTATTCACAATACCGGGGCCACTCCAACGACCTCCATAAGGCTCGGCTTCTAAAAATACCCGCTGAGTGCGGCAAATCGTATCTATATCAGGCATGATTATAGTATCTAATACGCGAACAGTTTTGCTTGAAACGCATCCATTTGTTGCCGTATAACTCACTACAAAATCCCCTGATTGAACGGGATCAAACTCGCCATCGGGTGTGGTATGCGGGCCCGACCACACACCCCCGGTTGGGTTCCCTCCATTTAATTCAAAAGTCCCCGCTTCTAAACAACTTGATTGGAGACTTCCCGCCCAAACGGCATGAATCCAAACGGTATCTTGTGTCCGGCAGCCATTGGGGTCTACATACTCAATGATATCCTGATTCAAATCACTGGAATTGTTCCATCGCCAAAATTGGTATCGGCCACTCTCACGCTCCCAATCCGGAATGACGCTGGAATAAAACTGCCCGCCCACTGGTGATACGCTATATATATGATCTCCACGACTGGAGCAAACCGTATCACCCTCTAATGGATTGAGGAATTGGGGGTCGGGAAAAGGGAGATATAAAAAGGTGTCTGTTGCCATAGATCCGCTCGTCAAGTCTGTAACCTCTACCGTAACTTGAACACTCGTATCTGGACAAATAGGAACTTCTGCATCATCCAAGCCTGTATGTGACCAATCAAAAGTAAAATCACCGGCGTCATTCCCTCTGACTAAAGCCTCTAAGCGTCCACAATCGCCTCGGCAGGCCCGTTCCAGTTGTTCGATTTCTACTGTTATAGGACAATTTGCAACTTCAAAAAGAGCATTTGTAGAAAAAGGATGAGATTCACCACATGCATCAAAAATTTCACCCTCAAAAAATAGTCGAAAAGAACCCGGAATATCAATTTCAGAAGAGAACGACACTTCAAAAGAAGAAGCCATTTGTGTCGTAGAATCGCAATCCAACAAATCAATAGAAGAAACAGAATAAGAACCCGGGCCCACTAACGAAAAGGCATCCAGAGTAAATTGATCACAGGGAATGGGGATGTCTAACTCAAAAAGAAGACTCGAAAGGGGACACTCCGGAGATTCTGGAAGAACTAAAGTGGGCAGTGGAGGCTCGTTCACGGTCACTTCCCAATTGGCAGACCAACCCGCAGCGGCAATACTTTCATCACTACTAAATTGAAACGTAATACAACCACTCGTCGCCAGAATTAACGGCGGTGGATTAATAATCCCGGATAAACTGGCAATCAAAGGACTATTTGTGTCCGGACCATCATAAACATTTAGAATATCCAGGTTTTCCTCAGTAGCAAAAAAATCAAAAACAACGCGAATTTCGTCGGCATCATCAACACAAATAGTGAAGGTTAAATCCTCATTGTGATTATACTGCCCCTCCTCAAGTCCCTCATCGCTATCGGTCAAAGTTCCTTCACAGTCTGTGACTGTAAGGTTCTGCATAATATAGACGGGCTGAGAAAAACCTTCTGCAGACACAAAAATAGAACCTAACAGTAGAATGAAGCTTTTTACCCAAAAAAGGACTTTATTTTGCATGTATAGGTTTACTCTTTAAGAATGACCACAGATGGAGTGGTAATTAAGTTGCTCTCATTTCCGGCGCGATCCACCATCTTGCATTCAAATCGCGTGGTCTCGCTCATCCCATTCCCAAATAAAAACAAACTGGGAAACTCCACATTCAAGACCCCCTCTATCGGAACACTGCTATCCATTGGGGCCAATGGACCAACAAAAAATGAATCGAAATCTTCTAATCGAAGATCGCGAATAAATAAAGAATAGCGATCGGGATCGGGATAACCCAAATCCCCATCCCCATCTTTGTATTTTATCCGCAATACCAACACCTCATCGTACTGAATGAGAGTGTCATGACTCATTTCTTGAAGACTGATCTGCGGAATCACTCCCAAATCCATCTCGGATTCTTCACAGGCTCCAACAGCCAGGACAATCGTCAGAAAAACAAAAAACTTACTGCAACCACTCAATGGAATAGTATTTTTTAATGTGAAACAATGCTTCGTCCGAAGGGATTTCCTGGCTTTCATTTTGGATAAAGAGTCGGATATAATAGGTCTCCTCCCGAGAAAATGAATCTGGTCGGACTGCTACGCGAAAATGAAAGGGAATAGTTTCCCCTTGATATCCATAATACATATAAGGCGTTGGCAAGTATTCTAAGGCATAAGAAATGCTATCATCATACGGAGTCAACTCTTTCGAAAACCCGGCGCGAACGTTCCCCTGCAAATCGCTAACCTCTCGATCTGGATGAGAAAGAGCCAGATAAATATAGCTGTCAGCTACAGAGTCCGAAGGGAGTCGCAATGGATCTCGGCTATCAAATCGTCGGTATATCGAATCGTTCTGCATAGCAAAGATACCCTCCAGTTTAAATGGATGATCTGTGACGGTAGGCGCTTGCCCCATAATATCCAGTGCCCCATTCTCGATCCAGGTCCGAATGTCCTCGATATAATCATCGCCATATTCAAACCAGTCGGAGTCCGGCTCTAATTGTATAGGCATAGGCGGACTCAAAATGTTATTTAAGCGGGCCATAATAACGGAGGTCTCCACGGATCCCGGATCTACCCGATAAGTATAACTGCCATCATTCTTGATGGGCACTTCATACACCAGAGTATTATATGCACTTTCCAAAGTCCGAAAATCAGGTTCGAATGTCCCGTCGTGACAACCCACATTTGCACAAGTAGGCTGAAAAACATTGTAATAGATACCTGCAATGGTGCTGGATTCAGCTGATGTCAACTCCAATCGGACAGTGTCCTGGTTTGAAGTCTGGTCATCAAAAGGGTTAGTCGGGGGTTCTGAATCAGAGCACCCACCCCAGAAAAATAAAGCGAGGAGGCTAAGCCCTGTAAGATACCGTCTATATGGTGGATATTGTAAACTCGAGTTTGTCCCTTGCATATCTTATTAGTATTTCTTCAATTTACATTCGGTCAAACATGGAGCGCGCATTGCCGTCCAACCGCCCTTGAGACTCTACGATCTGCTTAATTCCAAAGAGTTCTGCTATCGTGGGCACTACATCTGTAGCGTCACCTACCGGGTTATCCTGATCTCCCACTGTCAAGCCCGCTTCTGCCCCAGGCCCAACCATCAAGGTGAAGATACGGCGCGTATTTTCATTACCCGTCGAGTGATCATAGGCGTACCAATCATTGATGTCCTGGATGGGATTCGGATCCTGATCACGTCCATGTTCAGGCATCACGATCATTGTGGTATTATTGGCCATGCCCGGTATCCGCTGAATTTCACGCCACAAAAAGCCCACACCATGATCAGCACGGTGAAGATTTTTTAAATAGTTCGTGTAGCTCCCATGACAAACGTCAATATTCGTTAAATCCACCACCGTTATCTTAGGCTTAAACCAGGAAAGCACTTCTAAAGTAAATCCTAAGGTTTTCAGATCCCCATTATCATTAACGGGAGGTAAAGCCACCTGCCCCTGTTCTACTTTCTCAAATGTAGCCCGAACAAATTCCTTTATGGAGTCCTGTTCATCAGGGCGATTGTATAAATGAGGAATTTCGAGTCCCTCCTCTACGTAGTTGCTATTCAGAAAATGTCGCATTTCCTGTATCATCGACCACTCGGTCTCCGGATGGTAATTTTTAAAATCCATAAAGTGATTCATACCCGGAGTCCCAAAAGTGGTTTGTGGAGCCAAAAAATTGGCTCCATATCGGCGCCCATATTCCGGGTCATTTGAATAGTTGAGTAGAGGTCTGGACATCCCGATACCGGCACCTACATACCAGCAATCCGTCGCATCAAAACCCGCGTGCCTTCTCAGGTACTCAAAAATAGTCGGAGAGGCTGGCCGGCTCCGCAGACCCTGCGCCAAGGCATAATTGCCAGATATGCCAGTAGCTAATCCGTTGTAATGACCCGCACCTCCCTTGGAGAAACGTACCTCGGGAAATAAGGTCCCTAATTGATCCAGGGGCGTTTGTAATACAGGATCGATAGGAATCCCACCTACAATATTATTGGCCGCGTCATCGAGTCCATAAGCAATTTTCGATTCGGGCGGGGCGCCCGTCAACAAATTATACATGATGTTCCCTTCGACATCCTCCTCTTGACTATCTGCCAGATACCGCTTCAAAACAGCCTCCTGCTGACGGACTCCACCGGCAAAAAGAACGAATACAACATGATCTGTTAAAGGTGCTGTCGTCTGTGCACTCAGTAAACCCGAGGGAAGTATATATGGAAATCCAGCGGTCGCCGCTGTGGCCAAACCGGCCTTTTTTATAAAATCTCGTCGCTTCATAACGGTATTCTCTTTTTAATAGTGAAAATGCTCATTGCTCGTAGCAAATGAAAAGTAAACCAGCTCCGGAGTGAGATTCGGCCGACTTTCTATATAGTTTAGCATCCATTGAAGTTCCGCCTCAGTTGGCTGGCGAATCAAAAACCTTCGATAGGTATCGCGAACGAAAGCCTCTGGATCGGCCCGCATATCTTCTTCAGACGGCAGGACCACCTGGCCATCGGCCATGTATTTACTCACCAAAATATCATAAGCCACTCGCTTGTCGCCAATCGACTGAATGGCTGCCAAAGCCTCCAACATTCGATTGGGGCCAATCGCTTCCTGGAATAGATTCGTGTACAATACGGAAATATACTGTGCTTCCGTCTTGGGCTTGTTCTTTGTCGAGTTAATAGGGGAGATATCGACATCGTTCACTTCGTAGACATACGACTCCTCCTTGCATCCCCATCCCATAAAAAGAATCAGCATCAAAAAAAGCCCCACTCTTTTATAAAAAGTTAGCATATTCATCTGTTACCAGTATTTCTTCAAAAATCAAATTTATATCCCCCGTCTCGATATATCGAGGCAGCAAAGTGACAATCTCTCCAGGCGATGGGGCCCGGTTTAATAAGGTCTGATAGGCCCAAATAATCATTCCCTCATGCATACCATCAGATTGAATGACGATATCAATAAAGTCATCCTTATGACTACCCATCTGGCCAAACAATTCCCTGTTTTCATTATGCTCAATCATATCAAACGATCGATCGAACTCACCCTCGGTCGGCAAACGCCATAATAATTCATCAAATACCGCCCGGATAAAATTAAAGGCATTCATATTGATCTGGTCATACACGGTGTTGTCGATCATATAAGCAAACATCTCATGATAACGAATTTGCCCCTCTAACAATAATCCCTTGCTATCCAGCACCGCCTGATTACGCCGAACTAAAGCCTGCTTTTCATGATAGGCATCCCAGTTCTCCTCTATCGAGTCTTTCACCATTCCGTTACGGGCTATGCCTATAGCAAGCCGCAGAGCACCATCTCCAACACCCTCCAGATTACGCACCTTTGCCAGCGTATAGAGGTTTTCCACATACGCAGCCTGATAGGAAAACTCATTGGGCCGAAAAGTGGTATCCGTCATCAATTTCCGAATGATCTTTAGCCGGGAAGCCCGACTTAAACCTGCCGCCTTTAGACTATCCACCTCTTCACTCAGCTCCGTATTTAAGGGCTCTCGGGATATCAGGTCAATGTATATCCGATTGACGTAGTTTTCGATTTTTAAATCCGAAATATTAAAATCCGAAGTCGGCTCATTGTCAGGAACGAGATTTACCTCCTCAGAGCAAGACCCAAAAACACCTGCGATTAAAACAAGCAAAATACCCACCCAAAAATGAATAATTCCGTTTTTCATGTAATCCCCTTAATTATTTGCACTACCATACAGATACAATATAATTTATTTTTGCTGCCTGGACAAGTCATGTTGACCTATTCGATCAGTGTTCACTAAAAGAAGACTAATATTATCCTTTTGTTATACAACAAATTAGACTCATTTTGAAAGATCTCCTCCGCTATTATAGTTTTGAGGGCGGCCCTCCCCACCATTTCCATGGCGGGGAGGCGCTATGTTTCGGGCTGTCGGTCCTTCTCCCCTCCGACTCTTCGGAGGGGATCGGACACTCGGCCTGCCAGCAGGCCGAGTCCCTGCACAGCGCTGCCGCATATTTCTAGTCCCTTCCGGTCTTCATCTGCATGCATCCTTCCTCGAGTTTGTCCCCACCTATTTAGAAGTGATTCTGCAAACCCATTATCAACATTGAAGGCGATCGAGATGTTAGTTCATCATGAATACAACACTACGCATACGCCTTCAAACGGAAGTAGCCGGAAACTATCGAGCGGTCATGAATCAGTTCGACAAAGACCTTTTTGAGGCGCTAAAGCCTCCTGTGGGAAAACTCGAGGTACTGAAGTTCACTGGGTCGAAAACCGGAGATAGTGTGCACCTCAAGTTTCTGAGTCCCATTAAAGCAGAATGGGTGAGCCGAATTACAGATCATGGCGAGACTGACAACGAGATATACTTCGTTGACGAAGGAGAAAAACTACCCCCTGGATTGACCTTTTGGCGGCACAAACATATCGTTCGGAAAATAGATCGGAATCGCTCACTCATAATAGACCAAATGGATTTTCGATCCTACTTTTTCCTTTTGAGCATTATCATCTATCCTTTTCTGTTTTTTACCTTCTATCCTAGAAAAAAGCAGTATAAATCTTATTTTGGAGCATAAAATAGGAGTGACATGAACTCACAACATCCGATACGAATTATTGGGGCCGGCATGAGTGGATTGGTGGCGGCAGTCTACTTGCACCAAAATGGCTTTCCGGTCTCCATTCATGATAGGGCCAGTCATGCTGGTGGGCGACTCCAAACCACGCTAAAAGACAATTGGGCTTTGGATAAAGGGTTCCAGGTATTGTTGACCGCATACCCACTTACTAAAAAGTACCTGGACTACGGGGAATTAGACCTTGTGTATTTCAAACCCGGAGCTAAAGTCTTTTCATCCGGAAAATCCTATTGCATAGGGAATCCTTTACAAGACTTGAGCTTGGCTTGGCCTACACTCAAATATCCCTGGGCCACGCTGAGCGACAAATGGAAACTCGCCCGGCTCACGCGACAATTGGTAGGCACAGATCTGAATGAAATATTTTCTCGTCCAGAACGGTCTACAGAAGATTATTTAATAAATAAAGGGTTTTCCTCCTCGATCATTCGATCCTTTTTCCGCCCTTTTTTCGGGGGCATTTTCTTAGAAAAAAAAATGACGACTTCTTCCCGAATGTTTGAGTTTGTCCTCAAAATGTTTAGCTCGGGCTACGCCGCAGTACCGGCGAATGGTATTCAACAAATGGCAAATCAACTGGCTCGTCAGATTCCGTCGGATTCTATTCATTTAGGCCAAAAAGTAACACATAAAGAGCCCCAAAACATTTCCCTGGACGATGGAACTAAACTGGAGGCATCCGCTGTACTTTGCGCGCATGCCCATCCAGAATCATCCCCTCAGAAATGGAATCGATGTATGAATATCTATTTTTCCAGTTCAGATGCGCAAATTATCAAAGACCCAATGATCGGACTCATAGCCGATGAAAAATCACCCGTCACCAACTTTCACTATTTAAACGAAGTTCCCGGTGGGCCTTCGAGCGACGAACAGATTGTATCAGTTACCCTTTTGCCTCCCCACAACAATTATTCTCAAGAGCAAGGAATTCAGGAAGCTCAACAAGAACTCGCCAAACATGCCGGATTGCGGGATCTCAAATTATTAACAGTCTTTGAAATTGATCAGGCGCTGCCGGTGCATCAGGAAGTGAAACTCGAAGCATCACCTGCGGAGATTCGAGATCAAAGCGGAATTTACTATTGCGGAGATGCGCTGACTGCCCCATCACTGAATATGGCGATGCGCACAGGTGAAAAAGCGGCGCAAATGATTATAGATGACTTGCGCTCCAAAGCCAAAAACTAATATGAGCGGACTATATATTCATATTCCTTTTTGTCGACAAGCCTGCCATTACTGCAACTTTCATTTCAGCACTTCACTGAAATCGAAAGATCGAATGATGAATGCCATTGAGAGTGAAATTCAAAGTAGAAAAGACTATCTCAACACTTCGAACCTAACGAGTATTTATCTCGGGGGAGGAACACCGTCTGTCTTAAATAAATCAGACCTGAGTCAATTATTTGAAACGATTTCTCGCTTTTTCACCTGGCCAGAAACAGCTGAGATTACCCTCGAAGCCAATCCCGATGACCTTACTCCCGAATATCTACGTATGCTCAGAGCCAGTCCGGTAAATCGGCTTAGCATTGGGATACAGGCCCGAGATGAACATCAACTGCAGTGGATGAATCGGTCGCATACCTCGGAACAGGGAAAACGTGCTATAGAGTCGGCCCTGAAACAGGGATTTGAGCGAATGACTATAGATTGGATGTATGGATTACCCGGCTTATCGGATGCTGAGTGGGTAGCTAGTTTGGACTGGATGCAAAATCTGGGCATACCTCATTTTTCGGCTTACGCACTGACTGTGGAGGAACATACAGCACTCGCACACCAGATCAAGAAAGGTCGAACAGAAGTTCCGGAGGATTACGCCGTTATTCGGCAGTTTGACTTGCTTTTAGACTGGATAAAAGACAGTCCTTATGAGCAATATGAGATCTCAAATTTTGCGCGACCGGGACAAGAAGCAGTCCATAACGCTCAATATTGGACAGGTGTACCCTATCTCGGTGTGGGACCTTCAGCACATTCCTATGATGGAAAAAACCGCCACTGGAATCCGCCACACAACATCGTTTACATGAAGGCCATCGAATCCGGTGAAATTCCTTTGGAAACGGAACCTTTTCGAATGCAAGACCGAGTGAATGAGCGCATCATGACGGAATTACGTCTTCGGTCGGGTCTCAAATGGAAGTCCTTTAAAGAAGACTATCCCGATCATGTAGAATTACTAAAAGAAAAGGTCCGGTCTCATCCCAGAAAGTCTTGGTGGACAACGGATGCTGAATCCGTCAGATTGACGCGCGAGGGGATGCACTATGCCGATCAGGCCGCAGCCGACTTGTTTTTGGGTTGAGTCATGAGTACAAAATTCTAGGGTTAAAGAAGATGTGAAGGTAAGACAAGGTATATTAACTTGGGCACACTATATTTATCTACACAAAACCAATCAAAAGTAATTTACCTAAACAATGATCGTCCGTCTACTCCATCTTCACCAGCTTCACGGTTTGGGTCTCTCCCTCGGACGTGATCATCCTGACATAGTACAATCCGGCCGATAAAGCCGAAATATCCAGCTGATAGGTCGGTCGAAGCTGCCGGAAGCGTCGCTCAAGCACCTGACGTCCCATCTGATCGTAGATCTCCAGGGCCTGGATGTCCTGAAAGTCCTCTGTATGCGCCAGCGAGACCTGGTCTATGGCCGGATTGGGCCAGAGCAGCCAGCGCCCCGGTGCTGCCGACCGAACCGGCGGATCTGACGAACTCGTCAGCGAATCGCACCAGTTCTCATACGGCGTCCCCAACCGGTAATTCGGGAAAGTCGGAATAGTCTGTCCATTTAAGGTAGGCATTCTTATACCTCGAATATCCGGCATACTCGCCTCCCCTTTCTCATCCGGGCGATGAATGATGTGAAAAAAATCCGTATTGCTCAATGTCATGATATAAATCTTACAATCACGTCCCATTTGCATTAGCGATATATCATCTTTCCGGCCGCTTGGGTGGGCTCGGTCTGTAAAGGCAATTTTTTCAGCATTGTTCGGAAAGTTTGTTCCCTCTGTGTCTAACTGATAGAGAAGTGAATCTACCGAAAGATATATAAAACGACCATTCGGGGAAAACTGGGCACCTCTAAAAACAATGTAAGGCGGATCCCAAATTGCTAAACTATCACGAACAACAGCCTCAATTTCACCCGTTTCTCGATCAAAATCCATATATAAAAATTCATTCTCTCTTCCTATACTCGCTAGTTTTGTCCCTGATAAATTTGACACCAACTGCCCACTGGCACGTCCTCTAGGGTTTAAATCTAAGCCAGTTGATGTAGACTCCACTATTCGTTCTCCTCCTGCACTACCTGTATCATCTATAAGTATAGCCTCGAAAGAGGCCGTACTATTTACTTCAAATAGAGAATCATTATACAGTGGGTGAATAAGCCACCAATCCTCATTATTGGCATGACGAACTGCCGTAAAAAAACCTATGTAGGTTATATTACTTGTTATTGCTGAATCGGTGTATAACACTTCAAGACCTGAATCAGTATGCAGAACGGCATGCTCTCTGATGTAAGCAATAGCATTAAAAGACGGCTCATAGACAAAACTATCCCGCACATGATAAATATAATACAGCGTCGAATCTTCACTTAACTCAAAAGGCAGCCCCATCATCGTACTCACCCGAGGCATACCATTCCATGAGTTCCCAACGCACCACTCTTCGTGAAACTCCCCCGGCAGTAAGGGATCGGAGCCCGGAATCACCTCGTGATTGGCATCCCACAACTTACAGCCGTTGCTGTAAAATAATAAGTTCCCCTCCCGGTCGGACATCACTAAGTTTTGACCACGAAACCTTGCTCCTATTGTATCTGCTGATAAATTAAGTACTCTATCGCTAAAATTGAATCTTGCTACCTTGATTGTATCAAT
>Ga0209949_1001299_pt1 | contig 12325 bp, 9 predicted proteins | sample SalPonC_black_MG_FD_185711 | JGI IMG/M metagenome (GOLD analysis project Ga0209949, IMG submission 185711) | Salt pond soil microbial communities from South San Francisco under conditions of wetland restoration - Salt Pond MetaG... | ecosystem: Environmental > Aquatic > Marine > Intertidal zone >... | reverse complement strand
GTGCCGGCGACGAGGGGCAGGCACGCGTGCGCAGCTTCCGGGGGCCGGGCCCCTGGCGGGTGAGTTTCGACGAGACCGGCAACCGCCTGCTGGTGGGGTCTGCCGCGTCCGGCTTCCGGCTGCTCGACGAAGACCTGGAGACCCTGGCCGGGCCTCTGCTGAGGGGCGGCTTTGCGACAGGCCAGGCGATCTGGGCCGCCCACCGGGAAGCGGATCGGCTCGCGCTGACCGGCAGCCCGGGCGAAGGCTGGATGCGTCTGTGGCGCCTGCCGCCCCGCACGGAGGCCGCCGGTCCCGGCGGGACGGGCGCCGTGACGGTCGTCGCGCTGTCTCCGGACGGCCGGACGATGGCCATCGGTACCCGCGACGGCAGCCTGCGCCTGCAGGCGGTCGGCGATGGTCGGGGCAATGAACGCACCGATGGCAGGAGCAGTGGCCAGAGCAGTGGCCGGGGCGATGGCAGGGGCAATGCCGATGGCACTGGCGGCGGCGAACGGGCTGCAGAGCAGGTCGATTACTTCGGCCATGCGCGGGCCGTCTGCTGCGCGGCCTTCAGCCGGGATGGCCGCGTACTGGCCAGCGCCGCTGCGGACGGCAGCCTGAGGGTATGGGACGCGGAGGCGGGAGAACCGAGAGAGTTCATCGCGCTGCAGCCCAGCGCCCATCCGGTCAGCGAGCTGGCCGTATCCGCCGACGGCGGGCGCGTGGTGGTGATCGCCGGGCCCCATCTGCGGATATGGGATGCCCGGGATGGCACGCTGTTGTCGGAGCGCCAGCCGGGCGCCCGAATCACGGCGGTCCGGAGCCTTCCCGGGGGTGAGGGATTCCTGTTCGGCGACGCATCGGGCAGCGTATGGCGGCTGGACGAGGACGGTCGGCTGGAGCGTCTCGCCGGCGTCGGCGGGCCGGTCACGGCGCTGGCTCCCACCCGGGACGGCGGCATCCTCGCCGTCGCCACCGCAGAGGGCGCGCTGCAGCTGCTCGACATGGCCGATCGCCAGCTGAAAGGCGCGGCGGATCCGTTGCCCGGGCCGGCGACCTCGCTGGAGTTCAGCGCCGGCGGCGATCACCTGGTCGCGCGCAGCGGCCACTGGCTGCATCGCTACCGCCTCTCGGTATTCCAGTTGCTTCCGGAGTCCGCCCGGCTGCTGCCTGCCACGGTCATCCGCGGCGGCATGAGCCTGACGGGCGACGACGGCGAGCAGGTGCGGGTGCTGGCCGGCTTCGGCGCGCCGCGGCCGGTGGGCGTGGACTTCGGCGCGGCGGAGGTGGCGCCGCTGCAGGGCGAGTCCGCCGTGCTGGTGGAGCAGTGGCGGGACCGCCTGCGCGCGGGCACGGCCCTGGTCAGCGAGCCGGTCCCCGCAGGGCCCGAACGACCATCTCCAGCCCCCGGGCCGTGACCCGCCGCGGGGGCAGTGGCGCGGCCGCCTGAAGTTCCACCCGGGCGCGGAAACGACGCGGTCTCTTCAGCAGCGCTCGTCCGCCGCGGCGGCTGAACCAGCTGTCCCACAGACCCCGCAGCGCCGTCGGCACGACCGGCACCGGCCGCCGTGCCAGGATGCGCTCGATACCGGCGCGGAATTCGCCGATGCGCCCGTCCGGCGTCAGGGCGCCCTCCGGGAAGATGCAGATCAGGTGGCCGGCCGCCAGCTCGTCGTCGATGGCCCGGTAGGCGGCCTCCAGCAGGGCCGCGTCCTCGCGGCGCGAGGCGATGGGGATGGCGCGGGCGGCGCGGAACAGGTAGGAAAGCACGGGCACCGCGAAGATGCGATGGTGCATCACGAAGCGGACCGGGCGCCGCACCAGTCCGCCGATGATCAGCGCATCCACGAAGCTGACGTGGTTGCAGACCAGCACCGCCGGTCCGGTCTCGGGGATGTGCTCGAGCCCCCGAAAGCGCACCCGGTACATCACGTGCACCAGCAACCAGGCGGATACCCGCAGCACGAATTCCGGCAGCGTCACGCACAGATAGAGGGCCACCAGGGCATTCACCGCTGCCAGCACCAGGAACAGCCCGGGCAGCGTCAGGCCGGCGGCGAGCGCAGCCAGGGCCAGCGCGGCTGCGAGCACCATGAACAGGGCATTGATGATGTTATTGGCGGCGATGATCCGCGAGCGCTGTCGCTCGGCACTGCGCTCCTGCATCAGCGCGTACAGAGGCACGCTGAACAGGCCGCCGAAAACGCCCAGGAAAAGGAAATCGACGAACACCCGCAGGGAGCCTTCCCGGGCGAAGGTGGCGACGATTCCGGCCTGCTCCCCCGCCGCCGCGGTCGGGTGCGCCAGGTACACGTCCAGCGCGAACACCGTGAGGCCCAGCGCGCCGATCGGCACCAGGCCCAGCTCGATGCGGCGCCCGGAGAGCCGCTCGCAGAGCAGGGCGCCGAGAGCGATGCCGACGGCGAAGGCCACCAGCAGCACCGTGGCGACGCCGGGGTCGCCGCGCAGGATCTCCGCGGCATAGACCGGCAGCTCCGACAGAACGACGAAACCGAAACTCCAGAACCAGGAAATGCCGAGGATGGCGAGCAGCACGCTGCGCTCCTCGCCGGCGAAGCGCATGATGCGCAGCGTCTCGGTGAACGGATTCCAGCGCAGCACCAGGTCCGGTTCCGGCGGCGGCGCCTCCGGGATGAAGCGCGAGGCGGCATAGCCGGCCACCGCGAAGACGAGCAGCAGCAATGCGAGCAGCACCGATCCCGGGCCGCCGGCCGCCACGGCGAGCCCGCCGATCGCGAGTCCCAGGATGATGGCCAGGTAGGTGCCGCCTTCCACCAGCGCGTTGCCGCCGACGATCTCTCTCCCCGTCAGGGTTTGTGGCAGGATCGAATACTTCACCGGGCCGAACATCGTGGACTGCAGGCCCATCAGGAACACGAGCGCCAGCAGGGCGCCGCCGTGGGCGGCGGTGACGGCGAAGGCGGCGAGCAGCATCAGGGCGATCTCGGCGAGCTTCACCCGGCGTATGAGCAGTGCCTTGTCGTACTTGTCGGCGAGCTGGCCGGCGAGGGCGGAGAAAAGGAAGAACGGCAGGATGAACAGCGCGGCGCTCAGGTTGACCGCCAGCGAGGGCGCCAGCCCCGCGACGCTCACGGCGTGGAAGGTGAGCAGGAAGATCAGCCCGTTGCGCAGTACGTTGTCGTTCAGCGCGCCGAGGAACTGAGTCACGAAGAACGGCAGGAACCGGCGTTCCCGCAGCAGATCGAACTGGCTTCGAGCAGACACGGCCATGGTGCTCCCCGGCAAGGCCCCGTGCCGGGGCGGCCCTCGTGGCGACGTCCGGGAATGGTAACCGACGATATTTCGTGGCGGTATTGTGTGGCGACATGGGTCATGGCGGGGGCGGGACCTGCGTCACGGGACGGGCCCGCCCTGCGTGGTAGTATTTTTCGCGTTTCGTGCCGCCGGGCAGAGATCCGTAATCCAGTGAAACCGCGAATCTGCAGAGTGTTCCTGACCGTCGCCGCCCTGGCGGCGGCAGGCTGTGTGCCCGAGCCCCCGCCCCGGACCACGGCCGACTTCCTGGACGATCCGATCGCTCTCGAAGCGACGCTCGCCCGCTGCAACGCCGACCGCACTCGCACGTTGCGCGACCCCGAGTGCCAGAATGCCAGGGAGGCAGCGCAGCGCATCTCGGTGGAAGAGGAGGAGGAGCGGCTGCGAAAGCTGGAGGCCCAGTCCCAGCGCAAGCTGGAGGAGCTGCGGGCCCTGCAGCGAGCGGCCGACGAGGCCCGCCAGCGCGCGGAGGAAGCGGAGCGCCGGGCCGAGGAGGCGGAGCTTATGCGGCAGCTGATCGAGGGCGGGGCCGCCGCACCCGGCGGCGAAACCACACCGGGGGAGCGCGACGACGAGATGCCGGCAACGGAATCGCCCGGCGACGAGCCGGGCGCCGGGATCGCTCAGTCCGGAGAGAGCTGAGCGGCCGCCGGGCCCGTGCCCGGAAATGCTTTCACCCGGGCATCGCGTTCGGGCGCGGAATCCATGGCCGCCGAGGCGAATGCCGCTCCGGTTTATTCGTCGGGGTCGACCGGCTCGAAGGTCTCCGGCTCTGCCTCCTCCTCGCCCTCCGGAGGCGGCGGCTCGCCGGCACCGTCGCCGATGCCATAGGTGCGCACCTCGGGCTCCGGCCCGTCGCGGACCGGTGCCGACCCGGTGTCACCGCCGGGCTCCTGCGCCGGCGGCGGCAGCGCCGTGCCGTCCTCGGGCGTCAGACGTGTGAGGGTGGCGACGAAGCGCCGCGCCTGCACGGGAGCGGTGACGCCGTCGGCCGAGAAGATCGCCTGCGCCTCCACGCCCGGCGTCGCGTAGAACGCGGCGTTGGCGGCCTGGTCGATGCCGAGTGAGGCGCCGTCGACGGCCACGCCCAGGAACAGCCCCCGGCTGCGCGAGTAGGAATACACCTCGGAGCGCAGACGGATGTCGGTGCTGGCGGAGGTGTAGCGGCCCACCGGTCCGGCGGCCACCGACGCATCGGCGCCCAGCGTCAGCTTGCCGTCGGTGATGCCCTCGACGCCGCGCCGGTTCTTGAAGACCAGGATCAGGTCCGAGGACTGTGCGCCCGCCTGCCAGCCGACGCTGCCGCCGGTGACGGTAATGAAGCTCGGCTGGCTCCACTGGCCGTCGGGCTGACGCACCACCAGCACGCCCTTGCCCCACCGGGCGCCGAGCACGAGGCCAACCTTCAGCACGTCCGGAATGACGGCCACGCCGTAGGCGCTGCCGAGCAGCGCCGGCGGGATGCCGTCCTCCGGGATGGCCGCCAGTTGTTCCAGCACTTCGGTGGCGTTGATGAGGCGCTGTTCTTCCGGGGTCTCGGCCCGGGCGGCGCCGGCCAGCAGGACGGCCGCACACACCCAGGCGGTCATCAGGATTCTCATTGGCTCGCTCTCTGATTCGCTGTTCGGGTCGTCCGGCGGCGGGCCGCCCGCAGGCGGCCGCGGCGCCGGTTCGCAGTGTTTGTCGAAGCGGTAATACGCTGCGAATGATACGCGATTTCGCCGAGCGGCGATCCGGGGGCCGTCAGTGCTCCGCCACCTCCGCGGCGAGCGGCGGCACGGGGCAATCCAGCATGGCGCAGACGGCGCGCAGGAGTTCCGCCTCGGCGAGCGTGGTGCGCCGGTCGTGCCGGATCACCGCGATCAGCGCCACCACCACGCGGCGCCGGGCCCGGCCGGAGAGCTGGCGCAGCACCTGCAGCGAGGCGTCCAGCTGCCGCTGCCAGTCGGGCGGCGGACTATACGGCGGCCAGTCGCCGTCCAGCGTGGCGACGCCGGCCTCGTAGGCACGCCGGCTCGCCTCCTCGCTGCGCGCACCGTGTGCCGCGAGGGTGGCGAGCAGCCGCTGCACCGCGGTGCGGGCGCTCCGGCGGCCGATGTCCGTGCCCTGGCGCCGGGCCTCGGCGCGGGGTGCCAGCGCCTCGGACAGGTGTCCTCGCAGCGTCCGCGTGAAACAGTATTCGTAGAAATCGAGCCCGCCGTCGAGGGTGGTGAGTTCCTCGCCGAGATCGACCAGGAAGGCGAGCTGGGCCTGCGGTCGGTCCTTCAGGGCGGGGAAGGCGAGTTCGAGCAGCGGCAGGCGGTAGAGAGGACCGAGAGCGGCGCTGTCTTCGTGCAGCCTCTCCACGCGCCGGGTGCGCGCCTCGCCGATACGGCTCTGCAGGAGTGCCAGCTGGCGCTGCCTCGCCGCCGGTTCCGCGTGCAGGACCAGCGCCAGCGCGAGGAACACGGCACCGTCTGCCGCGTGCTGCACCTCTTCCGGGATCGTGCGCCGCAGGCGGCCTGCGAATGCCACCTGCTCGTCACCCGGATTGCCGATGCTCGCGGTGATGCGCTCGGCGTCGAGGGCGACGTCTCCCGTGCCGGCCGTGCCCGCCCCCGCGAGGCCGGCGGTCCGGCCCTCTTCGTCGGCGACCGCCCCGGCGGCCGGCGCAATGTCGGCGAGACTGTCCGGATCGAAGGAGGGATCGAGGGCGAGGATGCGCTTGTCCAGCGGCGGATGGGTGGCCATCAGGCGAGTGAACGACCGGCCGCCGAAGGCGAACAGCATGTGGCTAACCTCCTCGGGATCGGCGGCGCGGAAACGCGAGCCCGCGCTCGCAGCCGCGATCTTCTTCAGCGCGCCGGCGATGCCCTGTGTCTGGCGGGTGAACTGCACCGCCGAGGCATCCGCCAGGTACTCCCGCTGCCGGGAGACGCCGGCTTTGATGAGGCGGGCGAACAAAACGCCGATGGAGCCAATGAGGAACAGCCCCACGCCGATGACGAGCACGACCGGCGCGCCGCCCCGCCCGGAGCGGCTGCCGAGACGCACGTGACGCGTGCCGCGCAGCACCATGCGGCCGGCCAGCGCGATGGCGAGGATGCCGAACAGCAGCCCCATGAGGCGGATATTCAGACGCATGTCGCCGTTCAGGATATGGCTGAACTCGTGGGCGACCACGCCCTGCAGCTCGTCCCGGTCCAGCGTCTCGAGCGTGCCGCGGGTGACGGCGATCGCCGCATCGCCCGGGTTGAAGCCGGCCGCGAAGGCATTGATGCCCGGCTCTTCCTCAAGCACGTAGATCTCGGGCACCGGCACGCCCGAGGCGATGGCCATCTCCTCGACGACGTTTCGCAGGCGCAGCCGCAGCGGGTCCTGCACGTCTGTGGGCACCGGGGTCGCACCGAGTTCGCGTGCCACCTGTCCGCCGCCATCGGAGAGGCGTGCCGTGCGGTACAGGCTCGCCAGGCCGATCACGGAACCCGTGGCCAGCGCGACGGTGCCGAGCAGGCCGGCGTTTGCGGACAGGCGGCCGCCGTTCAGCAGGCCGACAGCAGTCTCCGGCTGCATCAGGGCGAGAGCGGCCGCCACGATCAGGGTCACCGCGGCGATGATGACGGCGGTGGCGAGCAGAAAGACCGCCACGAGCCAGCGGCTGGTGCGCCGGCTCCGGTCCTGGGCCTCGAAGAAGTTCACGGCGGCTACTCAGCGGGCGGCGCCGCTCCTGCGCATCAGGTGAACGAGACCTCCGGCACCGTACGCTTCTCCTCGGACTCGATGTCCAGGAAGGATGCCGGCTCGAAACGGAACATGCCGGCGACGATGTTATTGGGGAAGTTCTCGCGGGTGTTGTTGTAGGTGAGCACCGCGTCGTTGAACGCCTGGCGCGCGAAGGCCACCTTGTTCTCGGTACTGGCGAGCTCTTCCTGAAAGCGCAGCATGTTCTCGTTGGCCTTCAGGTCCGGGTAGGCTTCGGCCAGGGCGAACAGGCGTCCGAGCGCGCCGCCCAGCGTCGCCTCGGCGGCCGCCAGTTGCTTGATGGCATCGGCGTTGGCGGGGTCGGCCTTCGCCGCGGTCAGACCGGAGGCGGCGGCGTTACGGGCACTGATGACGGCCTCGAGGGTCTCACGTTCGTGTTTCATGTAACCTTTCACCGACTCGACGAGGTTCGGTATCAGGTCGTAGCGGCGCGTGAGCTGGACGTCGATCTGCGCAAAGGCATTCTTCACCCGGTTACGCGAGTTGACGAGCCGGTTGTAGATGCCGATGCCGAAAACGGCGACAACGACGATCAGGCCGAGGAATATGAGAAATCCAGACATGGACGGGCTCTCCGCAACAGTCCCGGGGCCCGAGCATACCCATCGCGGCACGGCAGGACCAGCGCTTTGGTGCCTGCTCGCCTGCCTCGCGTTCGCCCAGCCGGCCGCCGCGGCCTGGCTGGACCGCAGCGAGACGATGATGGGCACGCTCGTCAGCGTCCGGCTCTGGCACGAGGAGGGTGACGCGTCCCGGCAGGCCGCCGCCGCGGCGGTGGATGCGGCCATCGCCGAGATCGACCGCATCGAGCAGCTCATGAGCACCTATATCGACGAGAGCCGCATCTCCGAGATCAACCGCGATGCGGCCGAGCGGCCGGTGCCGGCGGGCGAGGAACTCTACGGACTGGTCGAGACGGCTTTGCGGGTATCGCGGCTGACCGACGGGGCCTTCGACATCACCTACGACAGCGTCGGCCAGCACTACGACTATCGCGCGGGCAGGCGGCCGGACGCCGGGACCATCGAGGAGGAGATCGGGCGCCTGGATTACCGTCTGGTCACGCTGGTGCCGGAGGGCCATGCCATCCGCTTCCGGCGCGACGGCGTGCGCATCAACCTGGGCGGCATCGCCAAGGGCTACGCCGTGGAGCGCGCCGTCGCCGTGCTCGCCGGGGCCGGTTACCGCCATGCCATCGTCACGGCGGGCGGCGACTCCCGCCTGCTCGGCGACCGGGGCGGGGAGCCCTGGGTGGTGGGGGTGCGCGATCCCCGCTCCGAGGAGGGCGTTGCCGTGCGTCTGCCGCTGGTGGACGAGGCCATCTCCACGTCGGGCGACTACGAGCGCTACTTCGAGGAGGACGGCGTCCGCTATCACCACATCCTCTCGCCCGCCACCGGCGAGCCGGCCCGGGGCGTTTACAGCGCGACCGTCGTGGGCCCGGACGGCGTGCTCACGGACGCCCTGTCCACCTCGGTGTTCGTGCTCGGCGTCGAGCGCGGGCTGGCTCTCATCGAGGAGCTGCCCGGCTACGAGGCCATCGTGATCGATGCCGGCGGGCGCATGCATTACACCGCGGGGCTGGCCCCGCCGGAGTGACAAGGGCGTCGCCGTTCGGCGACAGCAAAACACGATAACTTTCAGTGCGTTACCGGGCGGTCGCCCGGGCCTGTCCGCTGTTGCCGACACCGGCGCCGCCTGCTCGATGCCACCCCGCTGCTAAGTCCCTGATAAACCGCGCCCCGGCCGCGGCTGGCACGCCATTTGCTAGAGATCCCTGCGGCGGCCGTCGCTGCCCGTCACACGCGTGCCCGTCGACTGGCCCGAGCCAGGCCTGACGGTACTGTGACAGGCATCACGGCCGTTTACGTGCAAGCGCTGCGACCATTATGTCCGGTCGCCGACGGGTTGCCGCCCGTGTCATCCGCACGGGCTGTCGCCGGCCTAATTCGCACGGGCCCGCCGTCCGTGCAATCCGTGCGGGCCCGTCGCCCGTGCAACCAGTGAGGAGTCCGTGATGGAGATAAGGAGATCATTCGCTGCCCTGCTGCTCGTGGCGTTCGCCGTTACGCCGGCACTCGCCAGCAAGGGCGCACTCGACGGCCAGCAGGCGCCCGACTTCGCCCTGACGAGCCTGGACGGCGACAACCTGCGGCTCTCCGAGTACCGGGGCGAGGTCGTCATGATCAACTTCTGGGCCACCTGGTGCGGACCGTGCCGCCAGGAGATGCCGCTGCTCGACGAGCTCTACGACCGCTACGAGCGCGTGGGCTTCCAGCTGCTCGGCGTGAACATCGACGACGACCCGCGTCGTGCCATGGAGATGGCCGAGGAACTCGGCATCAGCTTCCCCGTGCTGTTCGACGACCGCAAGGAAGTGAGCGAGCTGTATCGGGTGGAGGCGATGCCGGTCACCGTGATCCTCGATCGCGAGGGCGTGGTCCGCTACACGCACTACGGCTACAAGCCCGGCTACGAAGAGTACTACCTGGACCAGGTTCGCACGCTGCTGCGCGAATGATGGCGGACGGAACCGGTCGCGAACAGGCGCCACGGCGCCCGGAGTCAGGACAGTGAGACGATTGCTTTTCCCCCTGCTGCTGCTGGTGATCACGGGCATCAACGCCCACGTGCTTTCCGCCGATGCCGCCGATGCTGCCAATAGCGGCAATGTTGGCAATGCTGAAGACGAGCAGGAATTCCGCAGCCTCGACCAGCAGGTCCAGTCGCTGAAGAAAGAGGTGCTGGACCTCAACCGGGAGCTCTTCCTGCTGGAGGAGGATCTCCTGTTCCCGGCCAACTCCCAGGTGGCGATGTTCGTCTCTCTCGACGTCGGCATCTTTTTCGACGTGGAGTCGGTGAGCCTCGAGGTCAACGGCAAGGAGGTCGCCAACTATCTCTACACCGAGCGCGAGGCCGAAGCATTGCGTCGGGGCGGGGTGCACCGCATCCACGTCGGCAATCTGAAGGTGGGCGAGCACGAGCTGGTTGCCTTCTTCAGCGGCAAGGGGCCCCACGGCCGGGACTACCGACGCGGCGCGGATCTGGTGTTCGACAAAGGCATCGGCGCCAAGTACATGGAACTCAAGATCTCGGACCGCAAGCACAAGCAACAGCCCGAGTTCGTCGTTACCGAGTGGGAGTAGGGATTTGGTGGCCGGGCGAAAATTCCTGGCCGCTGCGGCGGCCCTGTTGCTGCCGGCGGCCGCCGGCGCAGAGCAGGGGCCGGTCACCGTGGAGGACCCGCATTACGGCGAGGTCCTTTTCCATTTCTATCAGCGGGACTACTTCACCGCACTGGTGCATCTGACCGCAGCCGAAGAGCGCGGGCTGGTGGCGGATCACGCCGCCGAGGCAGAGCTGCTGCGCGGCGGACTCTACCTTTCCTACGGCCAGCACGAAGAGGCGTCGCTCATCTTCGAGCGATTGCTCGCCGAGAGCACCGATCCGTCGATCCGGGACCGGACCTGGTTCTTCCTGGCCAAGATCCGCTTCCAGCGGGGCTATCACCGGGACGCCGAACTGGCGCTGGCGGAGATCCGCGATGCGTTGCCGGAGGAGCTCGAGGCCGAGCGCCGCATGCTGGCCGCTCAGGTGTTGATGGGCCAGGAGCGCTACCAGGAAGCCATCGACAACCTCTCGGACTGGCGCGGGCCCGGCGACTGGCTCGCCTACGCCCGCTACAACCTGGGGGTGGCGCTGGTACGCAACGGTCAGCTGGCGGAGGGCGCTGCGCTGCTGGACGAGGTCGGGCGCATCCCCGCCGACAGCGAGGAGCTGAGGAGCCTGCGGGACAAGGCGAACGTCGCGTTGGGCTATAGCTATCTGCAGGACGAGCGTCCGCAGGCTTCCCGGCCGGTGCTGGAGCGGGTGCGGCTGCAGGGCCCGTTCTCCAACAAGGCCCTTCTGGGCACGGGCTGGGCCGATTCGGCGGACGCTGAGTTCGAACGCGCGCTGGTGCCGTGGCTGGAACTCCGTTCCCGCAACCTGCTGGACCCCGCCGTGCAGGAATCGCTGCTGGCCGTGCCCTACGCCTACGGCATGCTGGGCGCCAACGCCCGCGCCGCGGAACACTACCTGAGCGCCATCGACGCCTTCGAGGCCGAGTCCTCCCGCATCGACGGCGCCATCGAACGTATCCGCCGGGGCGAGATGATCGACACCCTGCTGGCCGCCGATCCCGGCGACCAGATGGGCTGGTACTGGCAGCTCGACGAACTGCCGGCGACCACGGAGAACCGCTATCTGCTGCATCTGCTCGCGAGCCACGAGTTCCAGGAGGCGCTGAAGAACTACCGCGACCTTCGCTTCCTGCAGCGCAACCTGCTGGACTGGAAAGACAGCGTCGGCGTTTTCGACCACATGCTGGAGACCCGCCGGCTCGCCTATGCCAGCCGGCTGCCCAGGGTGCAGCAGGCGCTTGCGGACGCCGACCTGGAGGCCATCGACCAGCGCCGCCGGGAATTCGAGTCCCGGCTGAACCGCATCGTGCAGGAGCGCGATGCGCTGGCCCTGGCGACGCCCCGGGAACACAGCCTCTGGGAGGAGGTGAGGAGCCTGTCCGCCAACCCGGCGCTGGAGGCGGCATTGCCGGAGGCAGAGGACGCCGCCGCGAAGCTGCGTCTGATGCGCGGGGTGCTGGCCTGGGACCTGGACAAGCACTTCAAGGCCCGGGTCTGGCGTCAGCGCAAGAACCTGCGCGACCTGGAGCGCGCGCTGGCGGAGGGCCGGCGTTCGCGCCAGAACGTCGAGCAGGCCCGCGTCGACGGGCCCGAAACCCTCGCCGGCTTCCGATCGCGCATCGACAACCTGTCACCCCGCATCGATGCCCTGCTGGCCCGCCTGGCCGATCTTGCCGACCGTCAGGAGGCGTATCTCAGGCGCATCTCCGTGCGTGAACTGGAGGCGCAGAAGGGCCGCATGGCCACCTACACGGTACAGGCGCGCTTCGCGCTCGCCTCTATCTACGATCGCGCCGCCCAGCTGAGGGAGGCGCCGTGAACGGCGCGGCCATCAGCCTGATTGCGCTGAGCTGGCTCTGGCCTTTCGGCGGCGACGAACCGTCGGGCGAGGAGACCATCGGCAGCCTCGAGGAACAGCGGGTCGAGGTGGAGCCCGCCGGCCCCATCCCGGGCAGCAACCGCCTGGCCCGTGAGAACTACCGGCGCTTCCTCGAGCTCGCCGACGACGACCCGCTGAAGGCGGAGGCCATGCGACGGCTGGCCGATCTCGAGCTGGAGGCCACCGAGGCCGCCGAGCTGGCCGCGAATGCGGAGACCATAGAGCGGCTGGGCTACGACAATGC
>Ga0209949_1001296_pt1 | contig 12337 bp, 13 predicted proteins | sample SalPonC_black_MG_FD_185711 | JGI IMG/M metagenome (GOLD analysis project Ga0209949, IMG submission 185711) | Salt pond soil microbial communities from South San Francisco under conditions of wetland restoration - Salt Pond MetaG... | ecosystem: Environmental > Aquatic > Marine > Intertidal zone... | reverse complement strand
TTCCAGTGCCCCGATATAGACAGATTGTTCTTTGGTTGATATCAGAAAACTTTTAGTTTCTCCGGAGTCCTCATTGTAGTGTGCAAAATGCCTAAACGATTCAATATTAAAATTTGCATCCAGTTCGCGGTTTATTCGAACCAGATGATTCAGGTTAAAATCACGGGTATATCCATGCGGATCATCGTACGCTTTGAGAATTATATCCTTCGGCTTTTTAAGGTCAAAACCAACGAGCAATTTGTCATTTGGTTGAATTAAATCCGATAACTGACTCAAAAACCGGTGTCGCTCATCCTCCAGAAAGTTCCCTATATTTGAACCCAGAAACAGGAATACCTTGTTATTATCGGAGTCTTGATTCAGCTCATTCATCATTTGAAAATAGTCTCCGGTTTTGAATTCCGTATTTAATGCCGGCAATTCAGCTTTTAATTTTTTGTTTAGATTTTCATTGGCCTGCCGGCTAATATCTACCGCCACATATTTAAAATCGACTTGATGCTCAATAAAATGATTGAGCAGGATTCTTGTTTTTAATCCATCGCCGGAACCCAATTCAACCAGTTCGAAATAAGCATTCCCGTTTCCAAACAAATCTTTCATTTCTGATTGATGCCGGGTAAATATTTCAAATTCGCAATCGGTAAGATAATATTCGGGCATTTGCATGATATCCTGAAAAATCCGGCTACCCTTATCATCATAAAAATATTTTGGTAAAAGATATTTCTCATTGGCAGTCAACCCTTTCAAGGTATCCTGAGCAAAAGTGGTTAATTTTGTGAGTTGTTCCATGTCTTTTTTTAAATGCTTGTCGGTTTTTGTCCCTAATCTATAATATTTAATCAGAAAATCAATTGTTTTACCCCAGCCCCTGAAGGGAGCAATTGATTTTCTTCACTCCCTTTAGGGTTGGGGCAAATGAAGAAAATCAAGCATCTAATTGAGGTACAAAAACGTATATTCATATTTCTTGAGTGAATAAGGGATTTTACTTGTTTATTTCTATTCCCTGGTTTTCAGGAATTCCTGTTTTATAAGGATTATTTGGGTCGTTACTCCATTCGAACCAGCCACCATCATAAACTGAAACATTGGGCCATCCCATGAGCCAGGCATTGAACCAGGCTTCGCTCCCGCGCCAGCCGGTACCGCAATAAAAAGCCAGATGTTTATCAGGTGTAATTCCCTGACTTTTCCATATTTCAGCGGTTTCATGAAATTCTCGGGTGGTGTGGTCGAAGTTTCGGTAGTTTTCCATGTGGTAAGCATCTGAGCCACAATCGGCAAATATGGCTCCCGGTATTCGTCCTTTTGCTTCGATGTAATTGTATCCGCTTACTTCTCCTATATATTCGGGATAACTACGTACACAAACCAGCTCTGCATCATTGGCTTTCAGCATTTCTTTGGCTTCGGGCGTATCAACAGCCAGCTGTGGATGAGCAGGAATTTTTGCACCAAACTCTTGAACAGGATTTTTGGGTTCGTCGGTATAAGAAATTTCATATCCTTCATCCTGCCACGATTGAAAACCACCATTTAAAATACGTACATCTTTCACGCCTGCATACATCATGATAAATGCATTTCGAATGGCTCCTATATCGCCGGCAGCACTACCCGGGAATTCATCGGCATTATCGGGGAACATAAATTTTCCATATAAAACAACGGTAGTATCAGCGGTAATTCCGTGCTTTTCCAAAGCTTCCTTTAACTCTTTAGGTGAGCGCCTGTTCCATGTTTCAGCAGCCTCGAGGGCCATCGTATCCATGTCTATAGCACCGGGAATATGCCCGCTTAAATAAGCATCGCGATTACGGTAATGCGAATGAACAACAACGAATTTATTGTTATCGTAATGTTGTGGTTTACCACCCGAAATAAACTCATTAACCCACTTTGCCGAAACCAGGTTTTTAAAACGCTCCAGCTTTTCCATCGGGAGCTTTTCATTTGCGGACCATTCATCGATAAAATCATAATAAACAAACACCTTTGCATAACTTGATTTTATAAACCGTTGGGCAACCTGATCTATTTCGTCAGGATGGTATCCATAAATAATGATTTCCTGTTCGGGTAAGATCTGTTTTTTACGTACCATCTCTATCCAGTCGATGTATTTAGTCCACTTAAAAGGCAAACTTTTAGCATTTTGAATATGCCCACCACGTTTCTCATTATTAAGCTGCCATCCATTATAGGCATCAACCGGGCGGATATCAATAATCTTTGATAACGAATCATTCATTTTGTTTAGCAATTCTCCGGTGGTAATCTGATGTAATTTAGAACTCATTAAGTAAGATTTTAATGTGTAATTATTATTCCTTTATTTCCACTCCTTTCCAGAATGCCACGCTTCCTTTAATTTCTTTGGCTGCTTCTTTAGGATTAGGGTAATGCCAGGCAGCATCCTTATTAATTTTACCATCAACATTCAGCGAAAAGTAAGAAGCTTTGCCTTTCCATGGACAAACCGATTGCCTATCGCTGTTTTTTAGGTAATCCTTTTTTACTGATTCGATTGGGAAATAACTGTTCCCCTCAACATTTACTATATCATCACTTTCAGCAATGATCTTTCCATTCCATAATGCTTTCATATTTTTATCCTTTAAATTACAAAATTTATTTTACAATGGCAGATTATTTATGATTTCTTTAACCGTTGAGCGATTTTTATAATCAGAATCGAACTGCCGCCACACAATTTTTCCTTTGGTATCAATAATATACGTTGCCGGAATAGGCAAACGCTGACTATCGTCGGAATGTGTTTCTTTCAAATTTGCATTTAACATCGTATTGTACATAATAATCTGCTTTTTATCGGGTAAAAAAGTTACATCATATGCATCTGATATTTTATAATCTTCGTCGTACAACAATCTGAATTTCGCTCCTTTTTTTTCTTCCATCAATTCGAGATATTCTGGTTTTTCAGGCGATATGGCCACTACAGTTGCTCCTTTTCTTGTAATCAAACTCAGGCTATCCTGTATCTGACCCAGGTGTTTGTTACAAACCGGGCACCAGTGTCCACGGTAAAAGATAACCACTACAGGACCTTTTTTCAATTCATCGGCAAGGACAAAAGTTGAGCTTTCAGCATCAATGGCACTAAATGTTGGTGCTTTTGTTCCAACAGCGAGTCCTTTGGCTTCGCTTGCATCTTTATAGGTTTGTGAAAATCCTTGGGTCATAATCATGGTGATTGAAATAATAAATAGTATTCGTTTCATTATATTTTTAATTTATTCGTCGTGATATTATACAAACCTGACAAAAAAGTGTTTTTTATTACTATGAAAATAAAAAAGTGAAGCTTTGGGCTCCACTCTTTAAACTAATATTAGCTAATGAATTAGATCTCTTTTTTTACATCCAATAAAGTTTGTGTCAGTTTTTCATCAGGCTTGGCAACACTTATCTGATTAATCAATTCAGTTGTACGGGCATTAAAGAAATATACCACTCCGGTTGAGTTAAACTCTGATACCGTTTCATATACACCCACTTTTTTTAATTCTTTGGCGCTTTGCGCTTTTGTTTCATTACTGGTTAAATCATTTACTACAAATTGCACCGATCCGTCTTTATTATTTTTCATAAGAGCAGCCATAGCACGTTCACCGTTCTTTTCGCACACCGGACACCAATCAGCTTTGTTAACTACTGCAATAACTTTGGCACTCGACTGTGCCATAACTGATACAGAAAAAAGTGTTACCAGTATAAAACTTGTTAAAATTGTTTTCATCGTCTTCATATTTTTTTTGATTTTAGTGTTAATAATTATGGATTAAAAACTAATAATTTGATATCCTCCCACTACCAGTGATCTCAAACTTGGGTGGTCTTTAAAATCACTTAATAAAGGAATTCCTGCTTTTTCTACTTCGCTTTTAACGCCAAATGCATTGGCACAAAATGAGCAGGCTCCGGTAATTTTATCTTTTAAACCGGAGTATAGTTGATGTAATTTATGACCATCTTTTTCCATTTCGCCAATCCATTTGGTTCCGGCGCCTTCGAAAATAATTTTAAGGTCATCACCATTTTCTCTGGCTTCCAAAGCCAGCATAAAAGCATTGGATACTTTTCCTAAAGCTTCCATGGTGTCAGTGTCTGAAAACACTACTATTGCAATTTTTGTCATGATTTTTTGATTTTAATTAAACTTGTTTATTGATTTAGTCGGCAGATTTCTAAATCCTGACAAAAATGAAGTGAATGATTCCTTAATGGTACTTGGAAAAAGCTATCGATCTATAGTATTTTGATACAATAGCCAACTTAAGGCCGCTTCCCTGGTCGAAAACACGGCATGATAATAATTGGGCAATTTTGCTTCCATCTCCACAATATATGAATAAGCGGTTTCTTTGGGTTGCGATTGAATAAAAGCAGCTTTTATAGAATGATAAGCCTTAACATGTTCAAAAAGCACGTTAATTAAATCTTTCAATTCAGAATGGGTTAATCCATACCGGGCAATTGTAGCGTCGGTTAGTATCTTTAAGTCTTGCGGCAGGCTTGGGTCTGTGTAAACTAAATCACCAAATTCTATAATCTCATCAAACCCAATATCTCCTTCATAAGATACTTCCAAAACCTGCAACTCTTTATTGAACTGGTAGGTAATCATACATTGAAAATCTTTTAAATATTCATTTTTATTAGTCGGATATAAATGAATTCATTACATCTATAACGTTTAGATTACAATAACAGAAATACGTTTAATCTATTCTGGTATAAACTCAGTACCTTCCCAAATGCTATCTGGTTTTAAAGATTCTACAGGTTTTTCAGGCCATTGCAAATCTTTGTTTGTTATCTCCTTTTCAGATTTGTTGGTTTCAAGCAGCTGAACTGCCAAATGAATTATAAGCAGCAAAATAGCCATACATATAAAAATTGAAGGCAATATATTACGGGTTTTTTGTTTATTTACTTCTTCCATAATCCGGTGATTGATTTGCGCGTGAGTTTTACATAATCAAAAACACTGTCGATCGGGCACATAAAATGACACCAGGGCCGTTTAATAAATAACGATAAAATAATGACAATAAACAGCACTGCAAAAAGAATTGCATTTGCTGTTAACTGGAAAAATGCACTAAAGACTTCGTAGTTAGCAATTACAGGGTTATTAAGTGAAAGTGCAGCTAAAACAACTGTGAGAGCTATAAAACGCTGAACAAATTTTAATTTTTTATAATAAGCAGGGCGAAAAACCTTTGCTCTCCCTGTTTTTGCAAGGATTTCCTGTGCAGCGCCAAAAGGACAAACCGAATGGCAATAGACATTCTTTCGATTGATAAAAATAATGACAATGCTTCCTGTAAACAGGATATAAAAATAAAACTCCTTATGCCAGTCGGGGAAATTACCTAACAATAATCCGGATAAACGAGAATAGCTTATGGGTTGATTATAAATAAACCCCAAAAATATTAAAGAAATAAAAATGGTAAGCCACCGTAATGTTTTCCTTAATTTTTGATTTTTGATTTTTGACATTACAATTCCTGCAACAAATAAATACAAAACGATAATCTCCAGCATTCCGAATAATGGATATTTTGTTTCGGTTACGGAAATATTTTCGCCTTGTGCATACCCGTTTTTTGTTGCTTGGATTATGGCATTACTCGTGATTGTTGCTCCGGACACTGCATTAACAGGTTTGTTTTTAAGAAATTCGGCAACTTTCTTCCCCTGAAACTGTTCAAAAAAATGCTTCTCAATGATTTTGTCAAAGTAGCTAGGTGTTTCCTGATGACTGGCAGGAAAAGTTTTCTGAATCAGGCTGTCTTTATCTACCTCAAACAAAACTTCTACTTCTCCATTATATCCATAAGCTTTACCCAGATACAGCAAATTTTCATTATGGTCGCTGATATCATAAATAATCCATTTATTCTGATTTACCTGCCTTATTTGGTATTTTGATTCCAAATAATATTGTTGAATAATCTCTTGTTTAGATTGTTCCGACCGGTTTTTCCCAATAAAAACAGCCAGTACAATAAGTGATGTAACAACAATCCAGGTCAATTGATTTTTGAATCTTTCAACAAAGCGCATTATTTACTTCGAATTAACTGAATCAGTCCAACTCCCGAAACAATCATGACTGTTCCAAAAACCCCTAAAAAGTATAAACCCGCTCTTAATTCATTTTCGCCAATCAAGGTAAATCCTCCGGCAATAGTTACACTTAAAAAGATAAACCAAACTGCTGAAATTGACCATTTCCACCAGTTCATCTTCAGTTTTAAATCTTTTGCCCAGTACACAGCACTTATTGCAAAGATTGTATATAAAAACCCCATGATAATCCAAAAAAAGGGTTCCAGAAAAGTTGAATTTGTAAACATATCTCCCGTTTTTTTACTCAAAAAATATTAAATATCAAACCATTCTTCGGTTCTTAACCATTCAGGCGCTTCGTTAAAAGTTTCGTTATTTCCATCCGGGGGTGGTAAATATTCCTGTCCGCCATGATACTTAAAGAATTTCTTTTGCATTCCAAGCAGAGCAGATGAAAAAACTCCGGTAGGGTCTCGTGGGTCTGCTTCTCTTGCTATATTATGTATCCAGTTATTTTTACGTGAATATGGGCAAACAGCCAGGCAAACCCGGCAGCCTCGTGCATGACTTGTAGCAACCGAATTCCATACTGTAAAACATTTATCCTGGTCAATTTCCCAGCGTTTATAGCCCCGAACAATGGTTTCCGGGCTATTATCAAAACTTATGGCACCACTGGGGCATTCTTCGGCACAAATTTTACACTTGCTACAAAATTCTTTAATTCCCACATCAATAGGTTTATCAGCTTCCAAAGGCATATTGGTGGTTATTCCTGCCAAACGGGTATTTGCTCCAAGTTCCGGAGTAATCAAAACTCCATGGCGTCCCTGTTCACCCAGACCGGCATCGATAGCTACAGGCGGCATGGCAATTTCGTACGATGTTGGTGGTACATGCGAGCGTGCAGCATAACCAATTTCTTTAATAAAAACTTCTAATTTACCGGCAATAAATCGCAGCCTTGAATAAGCATCGTAAGATGTGCCGTAGGTTGGGTTGGCATATAAGGAGTCCCATTCGTGAGGCACGGCAATTACAATTACATTCTTCCAATGTTTTGGTACTTCAAAATCAGTTTTTCCTACTCCCCTCATATATCCCTGGTAAACCCATTCTTCTTTCAGCTTTGCTATGCCTACTAATGATGCTCCAAAGCTATGGCTAATTTTTTTGATCAGTTCGGAGGCGTGCTTTCTCGATTTAAAATCCAACCTTTCTTTACGAACTCCTTTAAAATCAAAATCTTCAGGTTTCCCTTCCGGCTGGTGCGGAAATGCTCCCTGCCCATGTATCGGACTGGCATGGGCATTAGACCATGCATCGGCTAAAAGATATTTTTTTTCGTATTTCTTCCAATTTTGTCTTTGTTCCCTGCCTTTTTGCATCGACTTTTTAAACTCATCCAATGCTCCCGGATTATCCTGATAATAGTTTTTTAATGGTTCTGGCAAAGCCTCAGCACCTTGTTCAAAGCTCCATTTTTGAGCATCGTTAGATCGCGGATATAAGAGCCGGTAAAGTTCGCCATTTCGTTTAAAAAGATTTTCGACATAAGCAATCCGTCTTGTTTTACTCACTTTTTCATAGGTGGGTTTATCAACCAAAAATGGTTTCCGGTTAAAAAACTGGTCTTCGCCATAAGCAGTTCTTCCGTATCCCGTAAAGCTGTCTTTATTTTTCCCTGCAGCCAATCCAGCACCTGCCATTCCACCTAAGCTTAAAATACCTCCGGTTAATCCCAGGGTTTTAATAAAACTTCTCCGGTCGAAAGCATTATCTTTTTTTGCCATTTCCTGATTTATTTAGTTCAAAAAAATAAATATTAGTTACAAATGTAACTATTAAAATAATTTTTCAAAACAACCTGTCAAAAATTGATCTTTTATAAATTCAAACAATTACTTTTACAGTTTAGATTAATTAATATTATGAACCGAGCCATGACAAAAATTAAACACACTGCGCCTTCGCGTAGCTTTGGCGGAGCAAGGCACCCGCATAATTATAATAAAGCTAATAGTATGTTGAGGCGAACAATTGATGCATCATGGCGAGCTGCACCTGCCCGCTGTACAAATTTGGCAGGCGGGTCTGACCACTAAAATCAAAATTATAAACAGATGAAATATAGTTTTGATACATCTTTAGGCAATATTTCCCGGATGATTTCCAAATCATTGGGAAAAAGTCTGGAAGCAAAATTAGCTTCCCGGGATATTTATATTACTGCCGAACAGTGGAGTGTATTATCCTTATTGTTTCAGAAAAAAAAACTAACTCAGATAGAAATCGGCACTTTACTGGGACTGGACAAAGTTCAAATCGTAAGAATAATTGATATACTTGAAAAAGAACAGTTTGTTCAGCGGGTTATTAGCCCAACCGACAAACGATTTAAAAACGTTAACCTTACACCAAAAGGGATTGAGATTTACCATAAAATTGTACCTTATGCCATCGAGGTTCATAACGATGCATTTTCATCCATCAATAAAGAGGATATCAAACAGTGCCTGGTAACTTTGGGAAAAATAAATGATAATCTAAACCGCTAAATATACGGTTACGGTAATTTAAATCCCATGACTAAAACATCATCAATTGGATGATAGTCTTTTGACCAATTGTTGAACTCATCCGTAAGAATTTGCTTTTGTTCGTCGAAATCTTTTTCGTGAATATCAACCAAAAGCTTTTTAAAATTCTTTGATCCATATTTTAATAAATCAGGCCCACCTAATTGATCGCGATATCCATCAGAGAAAAGATAAACCGTATCGTCTTTTGAGTATGGAATTTCGTGCAATGTAAAAGGTTTATCCTGTTTAATATATTTACCAATTGGCATGCGGTCGGCTTTAATTTCTTTTAACCCTGATTTATTAATCAAAATAAAAGGGTTATTTGCTCCGGCATACTGAATGGTCTTTTTCTCGGGTTGAATAATACATAAAGCCATATCCATTCCGTCGGCACGGCTATCAGAAGAGTTAGAAAGGGTTCTGATCACATAATCTCTTAATTGATTTAAAATCTCATTAGCTTTTAAGTTTCCTGGTTTAACAATTTCATTTAAAAATGCAACGCCAAGCATACTCATAAATGCTCCCGGAACACCATGACCTGTACAATCGGCAATGGCAATTACAATAGAATCTTCTACCTTCTTGAGCCAGTAAAAGTCTCCACTTACCACATCGCGGGGTAAATATAACATCATATGCTCCGGAACCACCTGCCCGATATAATCTAAATGTGGTAAAACCGCTTCCTGGATGCTGGATGCATACTGAATACTACTTTGTATTTTTTCGGCCTGTACTTTTATTTTTTGCTCCTGTTCTACCCGTTTGGTTATATCTGATGAATATACCTGGCACACATCTGAATTACTTATTCCACGAAGCATAAACCGGTAAACATGATCGTTTATTTTTTCTTCCCGGTTCATTATTCCATTTTCTCTGATAAATTCTTTCATAGAGATTTCTTCAAATGGCTGAATAACTTGTCTTATATCATTTCCTTTTATTAATTCAGGGAATGTTTCTGTAGCAGCGGGATTAGCATCAATAATGATAAAGTCGGAGCTAACCCTGAAAACAGGTTCGGGATTTAATCTGGCAAACAGGGCCATAGACTCAATAATCTTTTCCGCTTCAGCCTGTTCGGTTACATTCGATCCATAAACATGTATCAGATCTAATTCTTTTATCCCCTTTACAACAAGGTTAAAATAATCTTGATCAACATTTATTCTTATAGATTTTTGCCGGTTATTTTCAATCAATGAGGCAATATTTATTTCTTTTAACTCAGGAATTAAATCAGCAGCCCTTTGACCGATTACATTTTCAGTCTTTAGTATTGCAGTTGCTGCCGGATTAGCTTCTATAACGCTCAAATCGGCATCAAACCGCATAACAGGATCAGGATTATACCTGGCAAAAAGAGCAAAACTTTTTAGTTCTTCCTTTAGTTTCAGTTCTTCGGTAACATCATCCTTAATAGCCATGTAATGCCAGATTGATCCATCATCTTGCATTATTGGAGTTATTTTAGCTCGTTCCCAATATAAATCTCCATTTTTCTTTTTGTTTCTGAATAAACCTTTCCATATTTCTCCCGACTCAATAGTTTCCCACATTTCCTTATAAACTTCAGGTCCCTGATGACCGGAATTTAAGATTCGCGGATTTTTACCTTTTACATCTTTTAGCGTATACCCTGAGTGTTCTTCAAAAGCATGATTTACATATTCTATTTCGCCCTTCGTATTGGTAATCATCACCGAGTCGGTGGTTTTTTCCATGGCATTTTGGAATAACATACGCTGATTACGTTCAGCAATTAATGGTGTATTTTTCGAAGCATAAATATGGAACACTTCTAAATCGGCAACAGCCCTGAGATCTAGCTGATAAAAATCTTCGTTTATTTGAATTTGAAAGGTTTTCACCCGGTTAGAACGAATAAACTCTTCAAAATCCAATCCTTTTAAATCATATATATAATGAATAATGTGGTTATCTTTTTCGTCGATATTAAAAAGCATCCTTGCAGTTGGATTTGCGCGTAAAATGTGGCCTTTCTTATCTACACGAATAACAGGTGCCGGATTAAACTCTGCAAATAATGCATTCGACTTTGTTTTATCCTCTTCGAGAAAAGTATCGGGAGGCAGCAGTTTCTTTAAATTCCATTTTGTTTTTACCTCACAGCCCGGACAATAAGGAACCACATCTCCTTTTTGAACTTTTACCGAAGCTTCGCCACATCCTTTACAACTAATTTGTGCATCGAACCCTGCTACTTCGCCACTTACAAAATTAAATTTAGATAATACAGAAGAATACGTTGAAACAATATAAGGCACAAAAAAAGTTAATAAAAATTGCATCAGGTGAAAATCTTTAAATCCTGAAAAAACACTTTCTCCCTGGTTGATTAAATTTAGAATAACACCAACAATTAATGCTACACGCAATGCTCTTTTTAATATCAGGGGATTAAATGCTTCTTTAATATATCTTTTAAAACGCATAATTATAAACTTTAAAATTTCTAAATTTCCACACCAATTACTAATACATCATCAACTTGTTCGTATCCGTTTTTCCATTCATCGAAGGTTTCTTCAATTATATTATGTTGTTTATTTATGGGCAAACTGCCCGTTTCCAGAATCAGGTTTTTAAAAGCTTTCATTCCAAATTTTTTATCTCTTTCGCCTCCAAACTGATCTTTATAACCATCGGTAAAAAGGTAAAAACGGTCATTAGGCTGTAAATCCAATTGTTTTTTAGAAAAGGGAATTTGATCGTTAACATGCTTGCCCACCGGCATATCGTCAGCTTCAATAATTTTAAGTTGATTATTTCGGAATAAAACCAAAGGATTAAAAGCTCCGGCAAAAGACAATGAATTATTCTCCGTATTGATAACGGCAAGAGCAACATCCATACCATCCTGAACATTTTTTTCATAGCTGCCGGTTTCAAGCGATTCAATAATTCTTGTTCGCAATTGGTTTAAAATAACATCCGGCTCCACCAGTTTTTCCCTGAGAATAATCTCATTAAGAATAGATATTCCCAACATACTCATAAAAGCACCTGGCACTCCATGGCCTGTTGAATCGGCAGCAATAATAATTTTAAAATTACGAATTTGGTTAATCCAGTAAAAATCGCCACTAACAACATTCCTGGGACGGTACATAATAAAACGTGATGGCAGAATTTCTTCAACAAACTTATCGTTTGAAAGCATAGCTTTTTGTATGGTCCAGGCGTAACGAATACTTTCTTTAATATCCTGTGCCTGATTTTGTATTTTCTGCTCTGCCAATTTAATCTTGGTAATATCATTCCCATAAATATTAATTGTATTTATGGAGTTTACTCCTTTTAATAACAGATTATAGAAATTTCCCTTTAACGAAATCAATACCTCTTTAACCTCATCATGTTTAATGATTTCTTCCAGGTTAAACTGTTTTAACTCGGGCAAAAGCTCAAGAATATTTTGCCCTGCCAGTGATGTTTGTGCTAACAAATTTTCCGATGCAGGATTTGAACCATTAATCATTCCATTAACATCAATTCGAAAAAGTGGCTGTGGATTATGCCTTGCAAAAAGTGCTAAACTTTTTAATATTTCGTTATCTGATTTGGCAAATGAAAATATCTGCTTTGGGATCCATTTCGTTTCCTTTTTA
>Ga0209949_1001294_pt1 | contig 12352 bp, 2 predicted proteins | sample SalPonC_black_MG_FD_185711 | JGI IMG/M metagenome (GOLD analysis project Ga0209949, IMG submission 185711) | Salt pond soil microbial communities from South San Francisco under conditions of wetland restoration - Salt Pond MetaG... | ecosystem: Environmental > Aquatic > Marine > Intertidal zone >... | reverse complement strand
TGCCGCCGAAGCTTTGAATCCCCGGTGGCCGTCCCTTCCTCCTGAGCCCCTCTGCGTTCTTGGCGTCTTTGCGGTGCACAATAATATTTCTTATAAAATTTAAGAGTTTTCTGCTACAATTGAAATTCATTGCCAAGGCAGCACTGGTGTCTGTGATTCAGACATTCCCTGAAATACCGCCGAAGCTTTGAATCCCCGGTGGCCGTCCCTTCCTCCTGAGCCCCTCTGCGTTCTTGGCGTCTTTGCGGTGCACAATAATATTTCTTATAAAATTTAAGAGTTTTCTGCTACAAGTGAAATTTATTGTCAAGGCAGCACTGGCGTCTTTGATTCAGACATTCCCTGAAATGCCGCCGAAGCTTTGAATCCCCGGTGGCCGTCCCTTCCTCCTGAGCCCCTCTGCGTTCTTGGCGTCTTTGCGGTGCACAATAATATTTCTTATAAAATTTAAGAGTTTTCTGCTACAATTGAAATTCATTGCCAAGGCAGCACTGGTGTCTGTGATTCAGACATTCCGTGAAATACCGCCAAGGCGTCATCGATATCCGGGACTACCACTAAAGCACCACTGACGTCGGTGTTTCAGCCTCTCCATCAATTAATCCCAAAGCCAGCCGCCTTCGCGTTCCGCTTCGTCGGCCAAGGAAAGCCAGAAGCCAAAAGCCAAAAGCTAAAAGCTAAAAGCCAAAAGCCAAAAGCCAAAAGCCAAAAGCCAAAAGCTAAAAAACAAATCCCGGGAACTAATCCGCCCCCTTTTGAGTTTATTTGATGAACCACTATACATGGAATATTACTTACCTTATTTATTTTGGATTGGAGCAATAGCAGCCTCCATCGTTGTTATTTTATTGCTATTATCCATTATCGTAGGCGGAGATACTGACTTTGATGCTGATGTCGATAGTGGTGGACTGGGTTTGATAAAATCCATTTTAATTTTCATCGCCGTATCCGCATGGACGATTCGAGCGGTTGCCATGAATAGCCCGATGACATGGATCTATTCTGTGGCTTTAGGGATTATGGCGGGATTACTTGCTGTGTTTCTCATGTCGGCCGCTTTGCGCTTTTTGTGGAGTCGTCAAGAGTCTGGGAACTGGCTTATGCAGCAGACACAGGGCGAAGAGGGGTATGTCTATGTCCCTATTCCTGATGAGGGAATCGGTAGAGTGATGATCTCCATGCATGGAAAAGAACGCGAAATAGATGCCATATCTGAAAATGGGCACGCATTACCTTATAAAGAAAAAATCCAAGTCGTAGATTACAACAAAGAATATGTCGTTGTGCGACCCCTATTGAAAATCCAAACTCAACCTTATGAAGAAACTGTATAGCGCATATTTACTTGTATTCTCAAGTTTAGTTTTAAATACTCCCATCTACGCGCAATCCAGCGGCTGGTTGGGAAATACAAGTTCGATCTTCTTACCTGCATTCCTCATTGTCGTCTTGTTTGTTTTACTCCTTTTATTTTTCATTTCAAGATATAAAAGGTGTCCTTCCGATAAGGTCTTAGTTATATATGGAAATACAGGAAAGGGAAGCGCAAAATGTATTCATGGGGGCGCTGCTTTTATCATTCCGGTATTGCAGGATTACCAATATATGGATTTGTCACCCATCAATATTGATGTGAATTTGGAAAATGCATTGAGTAAGCAAAATATTCGCGTGAATGTACCATCTAGATTTACCATTGCGATTTCCAATCATGAGGGTACTATGCAAACGGCTGCTGAGCGTCTTCTTGGGAAGTCTGAAGCTGAGATTAAGGATATAGCAAAGGATATTATTTTTGGTCAACTCAGGCTCGTTGTTGCCACCATGGACATTGAGGAAATCAACGCTGACCGGGATAAATTTTTGAGTTCTGTTATGAATAATGTAGAAACTGAGCTGAAGAAAATTGGTTTGACTCTCATTAATGTTAATGTAACTGACATTCAGGATGATTCCGGCTACATTCAGGCATTGGGTAAAAAAGCATCTGCGGAAGCTATCAATGCGGCAAAAATCGAAGTGGCCGATGAAGAGCGAAAAGGAGCGATCGGACAAGCGAAAGCTGACCGTGAAATGAGGACATCCGTAGCCGATGAGAACTCTATGGCTGAAATTGGTGAAGCGAAAGCCCAGTCGAACGCGATAAAAGGAAAGAACCTGGCAGATATTGAAATTGCAGATTCAGACGCTGAACGACGGGAACGGCAAGCCGAAGCCACTAAGAAAGCCTCAGTGGCAGAAGAAACCGCAAAAGCTCAGGCGGCGCGAGAGGCATATATTGCCCAAAAAGAAGCAGAACTTGCCAAAGCAGAACGCGAATTGGAAGCCAGACGGGCAGAAGAGGTCGTACAGGCTCAAATCGAAAAGGAAAAACGCATTCTCGAAGCTGAAGCCGAAGCTGAGAGCCAGCGTAAAATCGCACAAGGTGAAGCCGATGCAATACTATTTAGTTATAACGCTGAAGCAGAAGGAGTTCGTAAAGTGCTCGACGCTCAGGCCCAGGGGTTTGCAGAGATTGTAAAAGCTGCAAATAGTGATACTCAGGCAGCTGTTGGCTTACTGATGGTCGATAAAATTGAAGAACTCGCGCGAATTCAAGCAGAAGCCATTCAGAAAATCAAGTTTGATAAAGTAACGGTTTTCGACGGCGGCGATGGAAGTAACCTCAGTGGATTTGTTAATGGTATGTTTAAGTCCATTCCTCCACTTAGCGATTTTATGGATCAGGCTGGACTTTCACTTCCCGAGTATTTGGCCAAGAAGCAAACACCTCCTACCTCCGAGCCCTCAGAGTCAACGGATGTAGAGTAGCTCTTCACTTTTAGCCAGAATTAATTTTTGGGCGGTCCGCGAGATGTCCACCTACCCGGCGGACATCTCGCGGCGCTGCGTCCAGGGGTTCCGTCCCCGAGTTCGCCTGCGGCGAACTTCGGGACACCCACCGCCTGCGGCGTGGCTCCCTTTCCATCGCTACCGCAAATGCAAGCGCTTGTATTTATTGAGTCTACCCTTTCTCCTTCGCGACACTTTTTTAAGAGAACCGACGCACTCGGATAAGGCAGTCTTAAGAGTTAGGAGGGCCACACAATGCATTCAATGCCATTCCGATTCAATTCCAATCAACTATAAATTAAGATTTTCTTGATTTTGCCGTGTCCTATATTTTGCTGAACACTGAGAAGCGCAATACTTTTCGGGGATTCAAGTGAATGGTTGAAAGGCTTTCCCTACTCAGGATTGAAAAGCTACGCACGTAGGCCCCCATCTTACATCAAAAAGTAGGTTCAATTCATAGTGTTTTATTTCTTATATATTGAGTTCGCTATCTCAGGCTGGGAATTCGAACCTGCCATATAGTTATACTCAATCGCGATAATGCAGATTAAACACAAATCCCAATAGTACTTTCTAACTCTCATTTCATTTCCTGATAAGGCGGCTCCCGAATAATATTTCGTGAACTGCCTTTATCATGATTGCAAGCTTAATTGATAACCTTGTGGGTCTGAGAACTGGATATAAACAACTTTTCACAAGCATAATCTTTAATTTACATATTATATTGTTTGGACATAAATTTGAATTTTATCTGTAAAAAACTGATAGTATGATAATTATAAATATGAAAACAATAAATTATTATATATAATATATGAACGATTATTTTAAAGTCAGATATGAATCTGGCATATTTAACCTCAAAAAGAAGTTGAAATTATTAGGGTGAAGCACCTCTGAAATGGCACTTTCCCCAAACAATTCGTGTTTTTGGTTCCCAAAATCGGATCGGATTCAAGTTTTTTTTAAAAAAAAGGTCAAAAAATGTAAGCAGACCGACATTGCTAAAAGAATCCGATTGCTTCATGAATAGCTTCATAAGGCAATCTGTAATAAACACAATAACAAGGACTTATGTATCTTTATTAAGGAATATCGCACTCTGGCATAGAGTTTGATGTTAGTATAATTGTATAAATTAGATTTTTCTCTAGCTCTATGCCAGGGCAAAGTCCTTTTTATTACGGAATAATCTTGCTAAATTTGCCGGTATATAAACCATTTCAACTATGAAGCGTAATTTACTTCTTTTATCCACCTACGTCAGTATTCTGATCTTTTCTGTTCTGAGCTTTTCATCATCAGCTCAAATTTTTATCGATAATATTTGTGCGTGTGATGACGGTGACGGAAATGTGGCATTAACTGTCACTTTTGGTAATTGGCCTACAGACCCATCCAACACCTATGATGTAGGAATTAACTACTCTCAAACGGGCGGTGGCACAGGTACCGCCAGTGCGGCCGGAATTAACGGAGATCCGTCCGGTTTTTCGCAGGTTTCTTTTCCCACGGTAACGGACGCCGCCGATCCCGGTGAGGTATCTCTTCAGAGTGTGGTTCAGAACCCAGGCAATGTTGGTCAACCTGTTGATTTTTCAGATGTACCTTATACCATTTCTGGACCTATAGTTATTACCTCCTGTCCAGCGGATCAAGATGTAGATACAGATCCGGGTGTTTGCTCTGGAACAATTCCAGATTTAACGTCCTCTGTGGTTGTTGACGGAAATTGTGGAGTTGTAACGGTAACGCAAAGCCCGTTAGCAGGTGAGATGTTTGGCAGTGCTTGTGGAGATCAGGTCACAGTTACCATAACAGCTTCTGATGATGGTTGTGCAGTTGACACAACTTGCGAAGTAGTATTAACGCTGGTGGATAATGAGTTGCCGGAATTAGTTAACTCAGGTTCAGATTGTAGTTCGTTAAACATAACAGGAGTAAATGAATGTCTTTCAGAAGCGGCAAGTTTTGATGGTGCAACATTAGAGTCCAATGTAGCTGCATTATACACAGATAATTGCGGAACACCGACGGCTACACTAACTTCTTCAGATGCCTCGATAACTAGTACGGACTGCTCTTGGGAGTACACATATACATATACTATAGAAGATGGTTGTGGAAACTCAACTACATGTGAAGTGGTACGTTCGGGATCTGACCAAACGGAGCCTGTACTTACGGGTACCCCAGTACCTGATGAAAACTTTCCGAATACATGTATAGACGATGCACCGTCTCCTTTGGCATCAGATGTGGCTGCCGCCTACACCGATAATTGCGGTCAGCCTGTCACAGCGACTTTGGACTTCACGAACGAATCGCCGGGCTGTAATTGGGAAATAGAATATGGTTATATCGTTTCGGATGAGTGCGGAAATACACTTCGAACAGAGGTTATTTACACGGGTTCCGACGATGAAGCTCCATCATTAATCGATCCCACGGCAGATTGTTCCTCCTTAGACATCACCAATGTAAACGAATGCTTATCAGAAGCTCAGTCGTTTGATCCTGCCACATTAGATTCAAGCGTGGATGCATTGTATGAAGATAATTGCACAGGAAATGCAGTGAGTGCTATCGTAACCAATACCACAGCAGGTCCTTCAAATTCAGACTGCGCCTGGTCATTTACTTATGAATTTACTTTAAATGATGGATGTGGAAATACCATGACCTGTGAAGTAACTCGATCCGGCGGTGATACAGAGGCGCCCAGCCTTGTAGGGACACTTCCTGGTGGCGACGAAGGCAATACATGCTTAGCTAATGCTCCTGCAGCGCCTGCTGAGAGCTTAATTGCTAATCAATATACGGATAATTGCGGAGTGGTTACTGCGACCTTAGATGCAACAGATACTGATGGGGACGATTGTTCTTGGACTGTGACGTATACATATATCGTAGAAGATGAATGTGGAAATACAATAACAGCGGAAGTAGAATATACAGGTAGCGATACAGAATCACCTATGTTGACGGGCAACTTGCCAACTGACGGACCTCAGGGTAATGTATGTTTGGCGGATGCACCGGCTGCGCCTGCGGCTTCAGTGATTGCTGCTGCATACGCGGATAACTGTGGAACAGTATCTGCTTCATTAGATGCTACAGATACAAGCGGCGATGATTGCGGGTGGACGGTGACGTATACATATATCGTAGAAGATGAATGTGCGAATACGACAACAGCTCAGGTGGAGTATACAGGAGGAGATACAGAGGATCCGACTTTGACAGGTACTTTGCCAGCGGGTGGTGCCCAGGGTAATGTATGTTTGGCCGATGCGCCGGCTGCACCTGCAGGTTCAGTTATCGCTGCTGAATACACAGATAATTGTGGGGCGGTATCTGCTACTTTGGATAATACAAATACGTCTGGCACTGACTGCTCATGGACGATAACTTATACGTATATCGTCGAGGATGAGTGTAATAATACGACCACTGCTCAGGTGGAGTATACCGGTGGGGATACAGAAGCCCCCTCTTTAGTTGATCCAACCATAGATTGCTCTTCTTTAAATATAACTGATGTTAATGAGTGTTTAAGTGATGCAGCACTTTATGACCCCGCGGTCCTGGAAGGAGATGTTGAGAACTTATACGATGACAATTGCGGAACAGTTACTGCTACGGTTGTTGATTTCGTCGGTGACGCGGCTAATACCGACTGCTCCTGGTCGTTTACTGCAGAGTTTACGATAGAGGATGAGTGTGGGAATATCGTAAGTTGTGAAGTGACCCGGTCGGGTGGTGACTCTACTCCGGGGGAATTATTTGGGGAGCCTTTTGATATTATTGAGGAAGGCTGCGATTTATCTGCTCTTCCCGCTCCTAGAACCACAATTGCAGGCTTAATTAGTGACGGTTTTAACTACGATTCTGATAATTGCACAGATGATGCAGATGTCACAATTACTAGTGTAGACAATGTAATTAACCCGGAATGTCCAATTGGGGGTGAACGCGTTTATACGGTAACAGATGAGTGTGGGAACTCCGATTCTAATTTTCAAATTTTTACTATTTCCCCTCCTGACATCACATTTACTCATGCAGATACGATAGTGGTGGGTTGTGCTGATCAGGCTGATGTAGATATTGCCTATAATAATTGGTTGAATAATTTTGAGGTTTCCGGAGGATGTAATGCCGTAGTTACAAATGACGCTTCTGGAACACCGGATGCTTGTGGTGATGTTGTGACTGTTACATTTACAGCTGAGGGAGATTGTCAAACAGAAGAAATTACGCAGACTTTTACGGTTACTGCACCGGCTGATGTTGTGATCACCTGTCCTGGGGATCAAATGGAAGCTTCTTGTCAAGATCAAGCAGATATTAATGCTGCTTTTGACACATGGATTGCCAATGTTAGTGCAACAGGCGGTTGTGATGTAGATGTTACCAATGATTGGGTATCGGGTAATTACCCTGATGCCTGCGGCGGTGCAGTGACGGTTGAGTTTACAGCAGAGGACAATATTTGTGGTGACATCGATGTGTGTTCTGCAACCTTTACGGTGGAATCTTCTGCTCTTGCAATATCATGTCCTGGAGATGTGACCGAAACGTCCTGTCAAGATCAAGCAGATGTTGAGGCAGCCTTCGACAGCTGGATAGCTGGAGTTAGTGCGACGGGAGGTTGCGATGTAGATATTACCAATGATTGGGTATCGGGTAATTACCCTGATGCCTGCGGCGGTGCAGTGACGGTTGAGTTTACAGCAGAGGATAATATTTGTGGTGACATCGATGTGTGTTCGGCAACCTTTACGGTGGAATCTCCATCAAACTTAGGATTTGCAAATTGCGCTGACACTATGGTTTCCCAAGGTCTGGGGCAAAGTGAAGTAAATCAGTTGGGGCTAGCATGGAGAAACAATATTATTTCTTCTGTTTCTGGAGGCTGTGAGCCTATTGATGTATCGTTTTCAGGACAGTTTATACCTGACGTTTGCAGCGGAGACACAGTTACCATTGAATTTACTGCGACAGACGCTTGTGGTGAAGTTGCAATATGTGAAGCTTCGTTTATGGTTCCACAAAACACCCTTGATGCTACCATTGGCGGACTTGCATCTGTTTGTATTGGATCTTCTCTTCCACTTACTGGAAATATAATGGGTGGAGGTACTCCATATACTATAAACTGGAGTGTTGCTCCAATGGGGGCTGCATCCTTTGACGATCCTACGATTGAGAATCCTGTATTCACGCCCAATATACCAGGTCCGGCAACGATAACCTTAGAAGTAACGGACGATAATGGATGCACGGTTACGGATGTAGTATCAATAAATATTCCTGACGATTGCGATTACGAATTTACGATCGGAGATCCTTGTGTGTGTAATAATGATGCAGAGGTGAATGCCGATAATGGAACATTTATGGAGCTTGTGGTTATTACAGGTCCAAGTGGAGCCATTCTTCCTTCCGGCCAACAATGGACTTTGCAATCGGTAGATGGTGCATATTCTGCTAGTCCGGCAAATGAAGAAACTACCCCAGGTCCACAAGGTAGCCTATTAGGTCCAGGTCAGGGGTTTGGTTATTGCAATATTCCAGGTGGATGTGTAGTATATAATAGTGCAGCTGGAACCCAGCTGGAAGCTCCTTTTGGATCGTACTATTTGTCTTTTGCCCATGTTGATGAGGAAGGGTATACGATGGATGTGGAAGGGCCGAACGCCCCAGGCGATGTAGATAATACAATACTGAACGTATCGAACGTATGTTTCTATCCTGAATTATCTATCACCTCGAGTACGGTAGCGTGCGATACAGATGGTGCTCTTCCTTTACAAGGGATTCCGAATGCTGTCGCTACAAGTGGTTCCGTTCAATTTAATGGTGATGCCACTTTTGCTGGTGGGCAACCACCTTACGATTATGACATGCTAGTGGGACTGATGGATAATGGAGATGGAACGGGAACATTTAATCCTTCAGAAGCGGGATATGGTGAACATATTATATCCTACAGTTTTGAAGGAAATCCGGCACCGAACTCTTCAAGTCCAGGTTGCTGGTCAGCGGTGGAGTTTACATTTAAGGTAGATGCAACTCTATCGCTTACAGCAGATATTACCGATGAAGGTTGTTCTGGAGCGGGTGATGGCGAAATCGACCTTACAGTAACACCGAGTGCGGCTATTGACGCTGCAGATTTTGAGTTTATCTGGAGCAATGGTGCAACTACAGAAGATTTAACAGACTTAGATGGTGGGAATTATAGTGTGACGGTCACACACCCTGAGGCTTGCACTCAGACGGCAAGTTTCTTTGTTAATTCCGCGCCAAATCCCGATCCGATTGTGGATATCAGTGGAAACGGGCAATTTTTGATTGAGCAGTGTGAGGATGAAGGCTTTATTATTATTTCCGGTAACATCATTGATTGTGAGATTAGCCCTTCAAATGGAGTAGTGCCAGGAGATATTACCGTGTCTGCGGGAGGTGCTCCCGGGCTTGGTGTTACATACATAGACAATAACGAAGGCTTTGCCTATTTTGAAATAACGGGCAATATAGGACCAGACACATATCTACTCTTTGTTACCTATGATGGCGTAACAGTAGACCATTTAATAGAGGTCCTTCAAGATCCGGATTCCGAGGCACCAGCAATTACGGAATGTCCGGCAGCAATTTCTGATGTAGCAGCGTTGGATGCTTGTGAGTTAGAGGTGTCATTAACGGCTCCGACTTTTACGGACAATTGTCCCAATAGTGAAGTGGTAGTTACTTACCAGGTGAGCAATCCGGACAATTCAGTAAGCGGCGTATTTGATGTAAGTACAGATCCGGAATATATCTTCGGTGTAGGTACATCGCAAGTGACGTGGTTTGTAACAGACTTAGCTGGTAATGTAAGTACTTGTGTACAGGAAGTAGAAATTACAGATGATCAAGATCCAACGATTTCTTGTCCTTCAGTGGCTGCTTCTTATACAGCAGATGCAGACGAGTGTTCGTTCACCATGCCGGGTACAGGTTTTGATGCGACAGCAGACGATAATTGTGAAGTAGTTAGTTTGACGCACGACTATGGCGGATTTGGTAATCCCAATACGCTGATGGGCGCGAGTTTCCCCGTGGGGACAACTACAGTGACCTGGACGGCAGAGGATGAGAGTGGTAACACGACGACTTGTTCATTCGACGTAGTGGTTACAGATGATGAAGATCCGGTGTTTGACAATTGCCCGACCGGGCCGATTGTGGTTGGATCTGACTTTAGTAATTGTCAGGGAAGTGTGAATTGGAGTCAGCCAATAGCGAGTGATAATTGCGGTATCGATACGGTTGTACAAACCTCCGGTCCTACACCGGGTGACACCTTAGATGTGGGTATCTATACCGTTGTTTATGAAGCTACGGATGTAAACGGAAACACGGTAGAGTGTTCGTTTGATATTGAAGTAATAGATACACAAGACCCAATTGTGGGATGTCCTGCCGATATTACGGTTGCGTCTGAGGACGGAATTTGTTCATGGACAAGTCCCACAGGTAGCGTGGATGCTGTCGTTGCCATAGAAAACTGTAATGGAGAATTATTATGGGAAGTAGAAAACCCTGATGGAAGCACGGATAATGGAACTGGAAATATAGATGAGTATGAATTTGAATTAGGAACGAGTATTGTAACCTATACCTTAGAGGATGGGACAGGTACACAATCTGATGAATGTGAGTTCCGAGTTACGGTCGAAGATCGAGAGGCCCCAGAGATAGCAGGATGTTCTGATTTAGGATTATATTTCTTTGGAGCTGCCACTTTGCCGGCACAACCTGGTGAATGTTTCCTAGATTTCACTCTTCCGCCTGTTATAGCCACAGATAATTGTGATACCGAATTGGAGGCGAACCTGATCATAACTCGTCCTGATGGAACGATTTTTACCGAAACATTGACGCAAAGCTTCATTTTTGGTATTCCACTTCCGTTCTATTTTAGCTCTCCGGAGTTGCCAGTAGGCTTAAATACAATCGAAGTAGTGATGAGCGATGCTTCTGGTAATGAATCTAGATGTATTGGGCAGGTTGAAATCATTGATTTAGAACCCCCATCGATTACATGTGCTACCTTAGATGCAGCCTACGATACGGACGCAGGCTCATGTGACTATACAGCAGTTGGTGATGAATTTGATCCTGTTGTAACGACCGATAACTGTCCGGATTTCACTGTAATTCACGATTATGCCTTTGCACCGAATAATAATACCCTGGAAGCAGCGAGCTTCCCTGTGGGCGCAACTACTGTAGTTTGGACGATTATAGATGGGAATGGAAACACAAGCACCTGTTCGATTGAAGTTGTTGTAGAAGATAATGAAGCGCCTGAGTTTGTGAATTGTCCTACGGACGTGATACAAACGGGGAATGAATTTAGTACTTGTAGCGCGGGAGTAAATTGGAGCATACCGATTGCCACAGATAACTGTTCAGTTGTGGTTACTCAAATTAGTGGCCCGACACCAGGCACCATATTAGATGTTGGCATATACGATGTGGTATATGAAGCGGAAGATCCTTCTGGAAATTCCGTGGAATGTGTTTTCGCAATAGAAGTTATCGATGTACAGCAACCTATTGTGGGCTGTCCTTTCGATGTAACAGTAAGTACAGACCCTGGGGTTTGTGAGTGGGCAAGTCAGCCGAATAGCTTAAATGTTATCGTCTCGATAGAAAACTGTGAGCCTTCGTTGACTTGGTCTGTTGAAAACCCTGATGGTAGCGTAGTTGGTGACACGGCAGATGTAAGTGGTTATGTGTTTGCCTTAGGCGAGAGTATCGTTACATACACATTAACAGATAGTAGCGGCGTACAAATTGACGAGTGTAGTTTCAGAGTTACCGTAGAAGATAACGAGGCACCGGTGATACCCGATTGCAGTGCGGGGGGATTATTCGGCAGTGGCTTCACGATTGAAGCTGATGCGGGAGAATGTTTTGGCACTTTTACGGGAGTACTGGCAGCTACGGATAACTGCGAATTAGCTACAGAGGCATACATAGTATTTACTCGCCCCGACGGCAGCAAATACGAGGATACCTTAACATTGAACGGAAGTCAGTATGACTTGGCAGCGAATCAATACGAGGTTGGTGCTTGGAGTTACGTAGAGACGGTATATGATGCAGCGGGAAATGCAACGACCTGTAGTGGAGATTTTATGGTAATTGATACACAGGATCCGACGGCCGAATGTGCTCAATTAGCGGCGTCTTACGATACGGATGCAGGTACTTGTGATTATACAGTACAGGGCGATGAGTTTGATCCGATAGTGGGTGATAACTGTGCGGTAGAAAGCGTGTTCAACGATTATAATGCGACCAGCAGTTTAGCTAACGAAGTCTTCCCAGTGGGGAGTACGGATGTAGTATGGACAGTAACGGATGAAAGTGGGAATACAGCGACCTGTGCGATTACAGTTGTTGTTGAGGATAACGAAAACCCAGTGTTTGTCAATTGCCCTGCAGATAC
>Ga0209949_1001293_pt1 | contig 12359 bp, 12 predicted proteins | sample SalPonC_black_MG_FD_185711 | JGI IMG/M metagenome (GOLD analysis project Ga0209949, IMG submission 185711) | Salt pond soil microbial communities from South San Francisco under conditions of wetland restoration - Salt Pond MetaG... | ecosystem: Environmental > Aquatic > Marine > Intertidal zone... | reverse complement strand
TCGTAAATCCATCAGCACCGGCACATCGTATTCTTTGATGTAAATTCTGACCGGTACCCTAGTCATGCAAAAAACCGAAAGGCTGGGACCGTCTCCGACAACGCCCAACGATGGTGAAAGGGATTCCCTGGTCGGGCTGTACTTCAGGGATGCGTCCCGGTATGAACTGCTGACGGATGCGGCCGAACGCCGCCTCTCCAGAAAACTGACGCTCTGTTATCGAATCATCAGTACCGAACTGGCCCTGCCGGAGGAGACGCCGCAGACGTTCCGGGAAGTGATCGGTAGCCTTGGGGATGCGTGTGCCTTCTCTTCCCGATGTCGCCGGGCGTTTCATCTGGCGACTGCCTGTCGGCGCAAGCTTATCCAGAGCAACCTGCGCCTGGCGGTACACATTGCCCGCCGTTATGGCCAGCACGGTATCCCCATGTCGGATCTGATTCAGGACGCCAACGTCGGCCTGATCAAGGCCGTGGAGCGTTTTGATCCCACCAAGGGGTTCCGGTTCTCGACCTACGCCTACTGGTGGATCAGCGAGGAAGTCAAACGCTGTCTGCAGCGTGGGACCCGCCTGGTGCATACACCGGAGAACGTGGTGGACGAGATCCGCCAGCTGCACAAGGTGTCCCTGAAGATGCATCAGAACCTCGGCCGGACGCCCTCGCAATCCGAGCTGGCCCGGGAGATGGAAGCAAGCCCGTCCAGAATAGGCGAGCTGAGGGCGCTCGCGACCAGAGAGCTGTCCACCGACGTACCGCTCGTGGAAGATGGTTCAGTCACCCTGGGTGACAGCCTGGACGCCGGCGACCAGACGGCACCGGATCATCCGATGTCTGACAGAGATCGCCGTAGAACACTCTCGTCCATGCTCAGCGAACTGAGTGATCGGGAAAAGGATATTCTGTCACGCCGGTACGGCCTTGACCTGCCAGAGCCCGAAACCCTGCAGGTTATCTCGGATGATCTCGGCATCAGCCGTGAGAGGGTTCGTCAGATCGAGAAGACGGCCTTGAGAAAACTGCAGAGTCGTTTTGAAACCGCAGAAGATGCCTTTGGAGCCTGATCGCTGATCAGGCTTTGTAACCCCCAGGAAAATCAGTGGGCCGTATGGATAAGGAAGAACCATGCGGCAGCGGTTAATTGGCAGACCAGAACCACCGAAGTAAGAATAAGCCGCAGACGCAAATACCAGACTGGCCAGTAGACCCGCATCCAGCGTGCATCCACCAGGTAAAGGGCGAGATAGGCGATGGTGTACAGAAGTATCTGACCGGCGACCGGCAGCAGGAGGCCAATGCCTGCGGCAACAAAAAATACCTGGCTGAGCAACATGGTTACCAGGGGTGACAAGGGATAGCAGCAATTGTCCAGCTGCATGGCAATGGGCCAGTAAACCCCAGCCATGAATGCGAGAATGCCGGCGCTGTAGAGGTAAAAATAGCCGAGCAGGCCAATGCTGTACTGGGGCATGAAAAACAGCCCTGCAAGAATCCCGATAAACGGGATGAGTCCGGCGATGCCAACGAGTATGGCGAGTCTTGCAACAGCAATCACGTTTTCTGCCTCTGCACCCTGATTCGCATGGGTTCTATCTCTGCGGGTTCCATGCCGACCATTTCATGGTAGGCGGATGGGTGCACCACCTGGGTTTCCCGGACATCGAAGGAGGCGAGAGTATCCTGAATCTGCCAGGCGCTCCGGAACAGACTGGTGGTGCCGTTTTTCTCGGAAAGTAGCAGTGGTTTGTCATCCATGATCAGGCGGGCCATGTAGTGTTGGCCCTCAAGCGACAGGATCTCAAGCAGGTCGATAACAGGACTCTGCATGTTTCTCAGTTGGTCGAGAGTGATTCGCACAGTAAAGCTCCGGGGGTTTGAAACACTCCAGAACTTACGACCCCCCAGTCTATTGAGATCATTGGCTTAGTAAATAGCACTCCCGGTGTTGTGGGCACGCCACCAGATGATCGTTCACCATGCCCGTTGCCTGCATAAACGCGTAGACGATGGTAGGGCCGACGAAGGTGAACCCGGAGCGTTTCAGGGCTTTCGACATGGCTTCGGATTCCGGTGTGGCCGTGGGAACCTCGGAAAAGGATCGCCAGCGGTTCTGGATCGGCTGGTTCTCAACAAAGGACCAGAGAAAATCACTGAAACCTGTGCCTTTATCACGCAAATCCAGATAGCCCCGGGCATTCTTGATGATCGACTGAACCTTCAGTCGGTTGCGGATAATGCCCGGGTTGGTCAGCAGCTCCTCCACCCGGGACTCATCGTAATGCACGATTTTTTCCGGATCGAAGTGGTCGTAGGCGGCGCGATAATTTTCCTGTTTCCGGAGAATGGTGATCCAGCTCAGGCCCGCCTGCTGGCCGTCCAGGCAGAGTTTTTCGAACAGTGCAAGGTCGTCGTATTCGGGGCGGCCCCACACGGTGTCGTGATAGTGCACGTAAAGCGGGTCGTCGCCACACCATGGGCAGCGTTCCGGGTTATCCATAAACTGACCTGTGTTATCTGTGTCTGGCCCGGTTTCGTACTACGGGCCTTTGCGTCGAATAGTGCGCTGGAACAATGGCTCCCACGAGGCCTCCATGGGCTCGGCATCCACAAGAGCAAAGTCGTGTGGCGGCGGCTCAAGCAGGGTGATCTCCGGCCATACCGGCCGGCTTCCCCGATACACCACGGTTACCAGGTAGCCCTCAATGTAGCAGCAGGCGGCCTGCCAGTCCTGTTCAGGCTGGTCGCCGTAGATTTCGAAATTCTTGCGCACCTCCAGGGTCTGCAGGTTGCCGGCAATGCCCCGTCCTGTGGCTTTCAGCCAGGCTTCTTTCAGGGTCCAGACCTTGAGGAAAGTATTGGAGTCGTCTTCCCGGAACAGCCATTCCTGCTCGACCGGGGAAAACCAGCGTTTCACCACCTTGTGCCATTGGGCGTGGCGCTGGCAAGGCTCGAGATCCAGCCCAATCGGTGAGCCCGAGCGGGTGGCGCAGGCCGACAAACCCTGGCTGTGGCTGAGGGACAAACGCCAGCCTTCAGGCGTGCCGGAGGCATTCGGGCGGCCGGCCACCGGGCAGCAATGCTGTGGCGATACCCCGGCTGATTTGCCAATGGCCTGGCGAATCAGCCAGCGGCTCGACAGGTACTCCCTTTCCCGGGGGCCGCTGAATTTGCTCGCCGTCTGGCGCTCGTAGTCGGTCAGCCACTGCGGGTGGGCAACCTCCGGCCCTTCCGTCTGGTGGCACAGCCAGATGGCGGGTCGGGTATCAGGGCTGAAGTCGTTGGATGTGCCAGCCATCGCCTTCCCTCACATATTCAAAGCGGTCGTGAAGCCGGCTGGGTCGACCCTGCCAGAACTCGATACGGTCGGGAACGACGCGATAACCGCCCCAGAAACTGGGCAGGGGCACTTCGCCATCGCTGAATTTGCGCTTGATCTCGGCCACTTTCTGTTCCAGCAGTCCTCGGGAGGTAATGGCCTTGCTCTGTTCGGAAACCCAGGCGCCAATCTGGCTGCCTCTTGGCCGCGACGCGAAGTAGCGCAGGGACTCAGCCTTGCTCACTTTTTCAACGGCGCCCTGGATCCGTACCTGTCGGTTCAGTCCGATCCAGGGGAACAACAGGGCCGCCTGGGGGTTTTCCTCCATCTCCCTGGCCTTCCGACTGCCGTAGTTGGTGTAGAAGACAAAACCCTGGCCGTCGAAGTACTTCAGCAATACCGTGCGCAGGTCCGGCATGCCATCCCGTCCGGCGGTTGCCAGCGACATGGCGTTGGGTTCGAGAATGCCTGCCTCCCGGGCGTCCTCAAACCAGCCCTGGAACTGCCTGACCGGATCACTGTCCAGCGCATCGCGATCCAGCCCCTCGCTCTCGAAATCACGACGCATATCGCCGATGTCCATAATTCTTCCTCAAATTCGAGTTTAATTGGCCGGGATAAATACGACTCCGAAGCATATCGGGTTCAGGCCTGTCTGTCAGCGCTGCTTATGTCCGAGTCGGTTACATAAATCCAACAATGGAATGAGACCCGGTTCACAGCTAACTCGTATCTCTCCGGACGTTGATTCAGGTCAGTACCGAGCAACAGTGAACGCTGGCCCGTTCACACACATCAATTAAAGGTCTGAACAAGATGATGTCCGAATACGATCTGCCCCTTGTAGTCGCTTCGTTTCTGGTCGCTGTGCTGGCGGCTTACGCGGCCCTGTTTTTTGGCGCCAGATTGACCAATGCCAAAGATGGCGAGCGTCGAAAATGGCTGTCTGCCGGCGCCCTGCTGATGGGAACCGGCGTCTGGACCATGCACTTTGTCGGGATGCGGGCCATGCCGATGGACGTCGAAATGTCGTTCGATATCCTGATGACGGCGGTTTCCTGGCTTGCCGCTGTGGTTGCCTCCGGCGTTGCTCTGCACATCATCGGGCGTGAGCGTTTGGGAGTGCCCCTGTTCATCGGTGCGACGCTGTCCATGGCCGGTGGCATTGTTGTCATGCATTACCTGGGGATGTACGCGATGCGAATGTCAGCATCGCCGACATTCAACGTCGGGTTTCTCATGGTTTCCATCGTGATCGCTGTTGGCGCTTCCGGGGCCGCGCTTGCCCTGTGCCGCAAATTGCAGCACATGGACGGTTCCGGATCCATGGCGATTCAGTTTGTGGCTGCCCTGGTCATGGCTGCGGCGATCTGTGGCATGCACTACACCGGCATGATGGCGATGACTTTCCCTGAAGGCGCCGTACCTGCGGCTGATAATGGACTGCGCGGGGGCTGGATGGGCATACCATTGGCCGTTTTCTGTATCGCCCTGCTCGCTGTCGCGCTGGTGGTGACGGTGCTGGATGTGAAACACCAGCGGGAACTCGCGGTGTTCAAGATGGAAGAGGATAAACGGGTGGCAGAACTTGCCTTCACCGATGCCGTCACGGGGCTCCCTAACCGGTCAGCACTGGAACAACGACTGCTGGACATCCTTGCCCGGGACAACGCAGCTGGCAACCCGTTTGCCCTGATTTATCTGGATATCGCGAATTACCGGGAGCTCTCCACGGGCATGGGAGAGCAGTCTTTGAATGCGGTGGTCAGGGAAATCAGTGGGGCACTGCGGGATCAGATGTCGGAGCAGGTGTTCCTGGCCCGGTATTCGGCCAGCGCCTTCTTTGCCCTGGTGCCGGATAATGAGGGCAGTCAGCATGCCTTCATGTATAAACGGCTGAGGCAGCTTGATCAACGTATTGGTACCCCGGCCATGCCGGTCACCTGGCGCGCTGGTCAGTCCGCTTACCCGGCAACCGGTAATTCCACACGCAAGCTGTTGCGCGCTGCCATGGTGCCGAGGGACCTTGATGAGATTGGCCAGTATACCAACATTGCCGCTGACCCGGAGCTGGTGTTGCCGGGTCATAACCGTCACAGCTGACAAAATGGCACCAGGCCGACTATCCTTGTGAACAGGCAGGTGGGCAAGATTGCCCCGGGAATCCGCCGTTTATAAGGAGATGTCCGTGGCCCAGAGCCGTCAACGCAGTCATTTATCCAGGAATCTGCTGGTCGGATTCCTGGTCCTTCTGATTCTGTATACCCTGGCAGGTTTCCTGCTTCTTCCCTGGTGGCTGGAGCGGCTGGTGCCCGAGCAGCTGGATCAGCGGATGGGCTGGCAGGCAGAGATCACCGATATCCGAACGAACCCGTTTACCCTGACGGTTGAGGCTTCGGGACTGTCGGCTGCCGACAGTGATGGCGAGCAGGTGGTTGGCTTCGACCGTCTCATGGTGGACATGAACTTTTTCCAGCTGGTTCGTGGTATCGCCGGTTTCGAGGCTATCCAGCTGGACGAACCTTACGTTCGGGTGGACCTGCTGGAGGGCTACAGCGTTAATTTCGCGAGAGACTGGCAGGCGGCCAATCCGGAACCCGCCCAGGCAGAGCCGGCAGCCGGGCAAGCCGATGACTCAGCCGCGGCGCCGAGACTTTATTTCGGGAGAATCGAACTTAACGGCGGTGAAATGCTGTTCCGGGATTTTACCAAGGAGAATATGGCAGAGTTCCGGATCATCCCGCTGGATCTGACCCTGAACGATCTGGCCACCTGGCGCCGGGAGGGACAGGACAGCGATTATTCCGTGCTGGCGGCATTGGGTAGCCAGACCATCGAGTGGCAGGGCGATCTGAGTGTCTCACCGTTCTATTCCAACGGTACCCTCAAGGTGTCATCGGTGGACCATGAGACCCTGGCCCATTTTCTGGCACCGTTTTTCCCCTATGACCTGCGTGGTGGCAGCGTCAACCTCAGCTCGGATTACGAAGTGCAGGCCGGTGACGTTTTTTACCTGGAAACGACCAATGGTCAGCTGGAACTGGAGAATCTTGCCATCGCTCTGGATGAGCAGAGCGAGCAGGCCAGGCTAAGCAACGGCCTCCTGTCTGTGGATGCCATCGGTTTTGACCTTAACCGGCGGGAGGTCCGTATTGGCCAGGTTTCTCTGGAAAACCTGGATCTCGCCATGGCGCGGAGTGCTACCGGAGAGATCGACTGGTTGGCGCCACTGGCATCCGAAGACGGCGAAGCTGCAAGCAGCGGCGAAGCTTCGGCCGGCGGCGAGCCATTTCGCTGGTCCGTCGCGGGTGTGACGCTCTCCGGGGGACGTGTGCTATGGCAGGACAGTCAGCCGGCGACGGCGGCTGAAATTGCCCTTGAACAGCTCTCGGTTTCAATTGGCGAGCTGAGCCATCAACTTGAGGAGCCGGTAACCTACAAGGTGGCCGGAAGGCTGGCCAGTGGCGGGCAAGTTTCATTGAACGGCCAGGTAACCCCGGCGCCGTTTACGCTGGAGGCTGCCATTTCCGGTAGCGATGTGTCTCTGGCTGCCTTCGAGCCCTATGTTCAGGAAGGAGCCAATCTTACGATTACCAACGGAACCCTGGGCGTGGATGGCAATCTCGATCTTGACGGTCAGCAGGATCCGCTCACCGGCACCTTTAGCGGTACTGCGGAAGTGGCCGGCCTGAATCTGAAGCTGCCTGACAGTTCCGGGTCTCTGCTGTCATGGCAAACGCTGCGCCTGTCGCCGATTGAATACAACGTATACCCCGCCCGGCTGGAAATCGGCACCGTGACCCTGGCCCAGCCGGTCATCAACATCGTTCGCAATACCGACAGCGTCCATAACGTGGAACGCATAGCCAAAACATCCGGCCCCGCCGAAGAGCAAGAACCGGCCCAAGACCCACAGGAAGCGGGCGATTCCGAACCGGAGTTCATTTTCCGGATTGGCCAGCTGATGCTCGAAAATGGCGAACTGGCATACACCGACCGTACTCTGGATCCGGCCTTCACCACGTCGTTTGATGAGCTGAATGGCAGCGTGACCGGCCTGAGTAACATTTCCCCGCAGCAGGGCAAGGTGTCCATCCGCGGCCGGGTAGGCGGCGTGGCCGATCTGGACTTTGAAGGCACCATTGGCACACTCGGAACCGAGGACGTCAGCGACCTCCAGCTGATGATGCAGGATGTTTCGCTGCCGGCGCTCTCGCCTTATTTCGGTCGATACCTGGGCTATGGCGTGGACAGTGGCAAACTGAACCTGAATCTGGATTATGAAATTGCCGGTTCACGGATTGATGCCTCCAACCTGGTGGTGATGGATCGGCTTGAGCTGGGGTCCGCTATAGCCAGCGATCAGGCCGTCAATGCGCCGGTGAAGCTGGGTCTGGCCCTATTGCGGGATAGCAAAGGGGTTATCGAAGTGGACCTGCCCATCAGCGGCGACCTGTCCGACCCGGACTTCAGAGTCGGACAGGTAGTGATGCGGGCGTTTGTGAACCTGTTGGCGAAGGCGGCAGCGTCGCCGTTCAGTATGCTTGGCTCGATTGCCGAACTGGCCGGCCTGAGTGGCGAAGAGCTGGGCAAGGTGAGTTTTATTCCCGGCAGTATCCAGTTGGCTGAAGGGGAGGCGGAAAAGCTGGCCGCTCTGGCAGACGCGCTGTTGGACCGGCCGGACCTGTTGCTGAACATTCGTGGCAACGTTGAGCCCCAGGCAGATGGCCTTGCCCTGTTGCGGGACGAACTGACCGCGGGTGGTGAGCAGGAACTGTCCGAGGAGGCATGGCAGGAGGCCCGGGAAGCCTACCTGGCCGGTGAACGCTCACTGGCGCCAGAGGCGTTGAGCAACCTGGCATCCTCGCGAGGCGTAACCCTGCGTAACGTCCTGCAGCAAACCCACGAGGTACCCGCGGACCAGTTGTTCCTGCTGGATCCGGCCCGCAATGCGGAAATGGGAGGTGAGGGTAACGTGATCGTGGCGTTCAATCTGGACGTTCGTTGAGTTCAGGGTGCCTCGAAACCGGTCAGGAAACCGGCTGGTAGTGTGAGCCCCCAGCTTTCAACGAGTTGCCGGTATCGACCGTTGTCCACCAGCGGCGCCAGCAGTCGCAGCATCTCGTCTGCGCTCGCGGCGCCGCCCTCTCGAGCGATGATGCTGAGCTGATAACGCTGATCCGGCTCACTTGAAATCAGTAATTTGTCCCAGTCTTCCGGATGACGGGCCAGGTGTCTTTGCAGATAAGAATGGCTGACAATAGCCACCTCGGCAACGGACGGCCGATCTGCCTTGATCAGCTTGATGTTACGGGTGTGGCTGTCGGAAAACTCGATGTTGAATCTCTGCTCCAGCACGGAATTGTCGGTTTCGTAACCGGTGAAGCCATAGTGATAGCCCGAAATAGCGACAATAGAACGGCTTTGCAGATCTTTAAAGAATGAGGAATCTCTGCCGGGCTTCTTGAGGGCAACATACAGTTCTTCGTCGGCGAGGACCGGGCGGCTGATATCCACTGCTCTCTCTGTCCAGCCCCAGTCCGGGCTTTCAAAGAAGATGACATCGTAAAGGCCGGCATCGAAATCCAGGTAGCGACGCTTGGGCGAGGTGTGAAAGACCCGGAAGGATACCGCTGGGTGGGTCTGCTCGAGTTCGTGCAGCAGGTCTCCGAGCAGGCCCGTGGCTTCACCGCTGTTGTCAACACTGGCGATTGGGGGAAAGTGGTAAACGCCCACAGTGATTTCGGTTTCGTTTGCGTAAACCGGCGCCGTTGCCAGCATAATAGCGGCGGCAAGGATGGCCTGTAGTTTCCGAATATGGGCTTTGGCGGACACGGTATCACCGGTTATGTAACAATTGAATACGTATTCAGAATAGCACGGTGGTTTTGTGCGCCTGAAGCAAAAGATTATGAACTTATGCAAAACAGGTCTGTGATTAATGGGTAACGTTGCCAGCCATTTTTTTGCCTATGTCTCCCGCCTGCGCTGGATCAAGCGTTGGGGGCTGATGCGAAATGCCATTGAGGAAAATGTGGCCACCCATTCCTGGGAGGTGGCGACCCTCGCCCACGCCCTGGCCATTATTCGCAACCGGCATTTCGGTGGCCAGGTGAACACCGACCGCATTGCGGCGGCAGCGCTCTACCATGATGCGACGGAAGTGATTACCGGGGATATGCCCACTCCGGTCAAATACCATTCCCGGGTGATGCGTGAAGCATTCGGGGATATCGAGCACAAGGCCGAGGGCGAGCTACTGGCGTTGTTACCGGAGGATCTGCGTGAGGATTTTTCACCCTACGTTCGGGAGTCTCAGCTTCCGGCAGAAGACCGGGAGCTGATCAAGGCCGCCGACAGGCTCTCGGCGTGGCTCAAGTGCCGGGCGGAGATCCGGGCCGGCAACAAGGAATTCGAGCCGGCCGCTCGACAAATCCGCCAGCGGCTGGACGCAGACGGGCTGCCAGAGGTTGCCTATTTCCTGAAGGTGTTTGCCCCCAGTTACGAGCAGCCCCTGGACAATCTGCTGGGGTGACAGCCGTTAGGGCTTAACTGTTACCTGCAGAGCCAACCAGCCCGCCACGCAAGCCGTCGCGCTGCAGGTGCTGGCGAACCGCGTCCTCAGGGCTGCCCGCCAGTTCGCGGAACATGCCCATGGAGCCCAGAAGGGCCGAGGATTCGTAGGGCACAAACACCCGCTCACCTTCTTTCGCCATATTCGGCAAAACCTTGATATAGCTCTGGCCCAGCAGGTAGCCAATAACGGTCTGTTTGTTTGCCTCGGAGTCACCCATGGCACTGAGTACCAATCGAATGGACTCCTGCTCGCCCTGGGCCCGGAGAATGGCAGACTCCTTGTCGCCCTGGGCATTGAGAATGGCGGACTCGCGCTGGCCCTGGGCCATGGCGATGGCCGCCGACTTTTCACCCTCGGCCTCGGTAACCGTGGCCCGGCGCTTGCGCTCCGCAGCCATCTGCAAACGCATGGCTTCTTCCACTTCTTCCGGCATGCTGATGTCCTGGACCTCGACCCGGGTAAGCTTGACGCCCCACTTGGAAGCGGCCTCTTCCATTTCGGCCTGAATGGCGTTGTTCACCTCGCTGCGGGATTCAAACAGCTTGTCCAGTTCCATCTTGCCCACCACCGAGCGCAGAGTGGTTTTTGCCAGAACTTCCACCGCCTGGCTCATGTTGGCCACTTCATAAACAGCCCGGCGCGGGTCGATTATCTGGTAGTAAAGAGCACCGTTGATCTTCACCGTCACGTTATCGGTGGTCACCACCGGTTGGCCCGGAAAGTCCATAACCGTCTCCCGGCGGTCAATCCGGATCTCATCGCTCATCACCGGATGATAATCTTCGCCCATGCGGACATAACGAAGCATGCTGATGGCTCGGGGCCGCTCCACGAAGGGAATAATAATATTCACGCCGCTTTCGAGGATCCGGTTGAACGAACCCAGGCGCTCAATGACCATGACCTCGGACTGGCGCACGATGACCAGACCCTTGGCAATGATGAAGATGCCGATGGCGACTACGATCAGACTGATAACCAGTCCGGGTGAAAGATACTGTTCCATGCTTACGGTTCCTTGTGTGTGATCGTCTCAACAACGGCGGTCGTGCCGTCAAACTTTTTGAAAATGACGTCGGTTCCTTCCGGAAGGTCGGTTTCTCCGGTGTCAGTCACTCGCAGGCGATAAAAATCACCATTGACCTTGATGCCGGTGGCACCGTCGAAATCCCGCTTCAGGGTCTGGTAACGCCGGCCCTGCTCCACGCCCGTGCCGGTTGTGCCATAAGCCACGCCCTTGGGTGAGAAGCGCGGCCGGATCCAGCGAATGGCGACAGGCACCAGGATTCCCGAGAACAGCCCCATACCGGCCAGCTGCCATTCGAATGACACACCCAGGAAAGCCAATAGAGCGGTCAGTGCCGCGGCAATGCCGAGGGCGAGAAGTAAGAGCACTCCGGAGGTCAGTTCGGCCAGGCACAGCGCCAGGGCCAGGATCAGCCAGAAATGCGTAAGACTCCATTCCATAAAGAAAATCCACAGGTTCGGGGGAGGTAGAGGGCCGTTGTCGCGCACGGGCCAACGGCAACGGATTGTACCGGAAACCGGGTGCCCCGTCAGAGGGTGGCCGGAATGCCATGTGGCCTGGTTCACTAAAGCCATATCCCGCAGGCAGGCAATTGTTAGAGTATCTGCTTTAATTGATGTGCCTACAATTAAGAGGTCTGTGACCATGAAGAATCTTAAGAATAAAGTTGCCGTTGTTACCGGTGCCGGTTCGGGTATCGGCCGCGCGCTCGCCAGATCGCTGGCGGACCGGGGCTGCCGGCTGGCGCTGTCTGACGTCAATGAGGCAGGCCTCGCGGAAACCGCGGAAGCGCTTAAAAACGCCGACGTGAAGACCTACCGGCTGGATGTGTCCGATCGTGATGCGATCTTTGCCCATGCGGAGGAGGTTGTGAAAGATTTCGGTCAGGTCAATCTGGTCATCAACAATGCGGGCGTTGCCCTCTCTGCCACGGTGCGTGAGATGACAGACGAGGACTTCAAATGGGTCATGGACATTGATTTCTGGGGCGTTGCTCACGGTACCCGGGCGTTCCTGCCTCATTTGATTGCCTCAGGCGATGGCCATGTGGTGAATGTTTCCAGTGTGTTTGGCCTGATCGGAGTGCCCAAACAGAGCGCCTACAACGCCGCCAAGTTTGCGGTGCGAGGATTCACCGAAGCCCTGCGTCAGGAAATGAAGCTGGAAAACCAGCCGGTGGCGGTGAGCTGTGTGCACCCCGGTGGTATCCGGACCAATATTGCCAATGCCGCGCGCATGGGGAAGTCCGAGAACGCCGTCGCCCAGCGTAAAGGCTTCGATAAACTCGCCATGACCACGCCCGAGAAAGCCGCAGAAACCATTGTAAAAGGCATCCTCAAGAACGAGTCCCGCATCCTGGTGGGCCCGGACGCCTGGGGTATTGATGCGATCAACCGTCTGCTGGGTTCTGCTTACCAGCCGCTGGTGGAGCGTTTCTCC
>Ga0209949_1001287_pt1 | contig 12378 bp, 10 predicted proteins | sample SalPonC_black_MG_FD_185711 | JGI IMG/M metagenome (GOLD analysis project Ga0209949, IMG submission 185711) | Salt pond soil microbial communities from South San Francisco under conditions of wetland restoration - Salt Pond MetaG... | ecosystem: Environmental > Aquatic > Marine > Intertidal zone... | reverse complement strand
AATTCAGGCTGTTTTGCATTAAATAGTTCCTGCATTATCATGACAGACTTCATCTACGAACAGCAACAATCAAAACTTATTTTTGGCCGCTCCTTTACCCGTGCTTTATCCGATGAGCTGCCAAATAATACTGTGCTCCATGCTTGGGTCATCGCGAGCCGCCGTTTTAACTCTGTTGTACAGGCGGCTGATTCATTAGATAATTTTTTTATACTGGAGCACTTCAGCCGTGTACTCCAGTATGTTCCCGCAGACCAGGTTCAGAAAGCCCGGCATTCTGTGGCAAAATCCGGGGCTAATATTATCATGGCCATCGGTGGCGGGTCTGCCATCGGCCTGGCAAAAGCTGTTGCACTTAAACATCCCCTGCCTATCTGGGCCGTACCTACAACCTATTCAGGCTCAGAAATGACAAATATTTACGGAATTTCGTCAGCGGGCATAAAGGAAGTCGGTAGAGATTCAAATGTAGTCCCTGAAAAAGTATTTTACGACCCTGAACTATCGCTGACACTCCCTTTTGATATTGCTGCAAAAAGTGCTCTTAATGCACTTTCTCACCTTATTGAAGCAGTTTATAGTTCTGATAGAAACCCGTTTACATTTCAACATTCCCTCGAAGGTATTCGCATACTGTTCTCGGGACTGAAGCGTCTGTCTGAAGAGAAGTCGATATCTGCAGTCATCAATGAGAAGCTTCTGCTGGGTGCATCATTTGCCGGGAAATCACTTTCCGAAACTGAGATGGCACTCCACCACACATGTGCACACGTACTGGGCGGAAGTTTTAGCCTCGACCATGCGTCGGTTCACACAGTGATGCTTCCCTATGTTCTTAAATTCCAGTGGAGCTCACTTTCTGATGAGATAAGAATTCATTTTAAACGGTTATTCGACTCAGACACTCCGGCAAATGTCTTATTTGACCTTATCAAACGGCTTGACCAGCCCACTTCATTAAAGGACATTGGTTTCAGGAAACGAGATATTGCAAAAGCTGCTGAACTTATTTCAAACCAGAAGTTTAACAATCCCGCCACGGTCACACAGGACAATATAAAGCGGCTGCTTGAGACGGCATGGGGCGGCAAGCTGTCGTGATGTAAAAAATCTACAAAACATCCTGTAGATCAGGATCACGGTCAATAAGGTTTTTTGCAAACGGGCAGAGAGGCAGCACTTTAACACTGTTCTTCCGCGCCCATTCAACACCGTACTCCACAAGTTCACGACCTGCGCCCGTGTTTTTAAACGGTTCATCAACCTCGGTGTGATCAAGTATTATTTTTGATTCGCCCATTTTGGAGTACGTCATTTTCCCAGCCTGTTTACCGTCTCTGGTAAGCACAAATTCTCCTTTTGTATCTGTCTCACTGTGTGTAATCATAGCTCACATGATTTTATGTTGATTGGTCCGGGGTATCTTCCTCTGCAATTCCGGTACCGGTCTTTTGTAATTTAGCAATATCAGAGCCCATTGGAATTAGCCCCTGCTTGTTGCACTCCTGCAGTATCATCTCCGTCATGTCGCTCTTAAACATAAATTCGTACCTGATATCCAGAACATACGCTTTAACCCTGAGTTTCATCACAAACTTTTTGTCGTGCATCTCGTTAAGCACAATCACAGTAACAGGTTTATTGAGAAAGCTGAACGATGAAGAGTACACGGCTTTACGGGCTATCTCTTTCACTCTGGCTACATCAGTGGTAGCCGGCAGAAAAATTTCCGCCACCACCTGGCAGTCGAGCGCACTGGAATTAGAGTTCGATACAGCCTGGTTCATTATATCTCCATTCGGGATCGAAACCACAGAGTCATCAGGTGTTACTATCCTGCTTGATCTCAGCCCGATGCTTTGCACTTCGCCATAGTAGTCACGTACCTGAATTTTGTCACCAACCTGGAACGGCCGGTCCAGGATAATCATAATACCTCCGAAGATATTTCTGAGAATATCCTGAGAAGCGAACCCAACCGCAATACCTACTGAAGCGGCTATCGTAAGTACGGTTTCGAATGGCGGAACAATCACCCCGGCAATGATAATGTAGATAGACATGCTCCAGATAAAAATCCTGCTAATGGGTGAAAGTCGCTTGATAAACAGCCGATAGTTGGCCGCTCTCTCCGACAGATTATCCAGTATGATCGTAACGTACTTGTTAATAAAATAGGTTATAATCAGGATTAACAAGGTATTAAGCACTTTACCGAACGAAATGAGTTCGCGGATTTCTGCAATATCTGAAACTTGCTCGTCGCCTCCACCTGATGCAGTTTCTTCAGTTTCGGAACCTCCTCCGTCAGCCGGCTGCTCCGCTTGCACCGTATCAGCTGCTTGTTGTGGTGCTGCTGGTTCTTCAGTTACCTGACTACCCTCAGTGGCTTCAGGCTGCTGTTGCTGTTGTACCGAATCTGACGCAACAGCCTGGGCATATATTACCCCGGGATTTACGCCAGCTAATAAGAATGCCAGCAGTGCAACTTTAAACCAGTCTATCGTGAATTGTGTGAGTCTCATGGGATTTGCCCTCAGGTCAATGGATAATATTTCGCTGCTTAAGCATACGCACCACCTGCCGGTAAACAAGGTGATTCAGATTGTATCCGGTACTGCCTTCATAAATGATTCCTTTGGTTTTCAAACGTGCAAGCATCAGGCTGCTTTCAGAAACACCCTGGTGTAGCGCGTGCGCCACCTGCTCCTTGTCGAGCATATCGTGTTGTACGAGTGCAGCAAGGGTAAAAAGCACTTCTTTAGACGGTACTTCGAGCTTGTCAATATCCGTGACTTCAAGTGGCTGGAAAATAAACCGCTGACTATCCACCTCTTTTATGGACTGAAGCCAGAAAATCATGGCTATTGAAGTATTTCCTTCGCAGATTTTTGAGAGTTTTGTGAAATACTGGTTCCTGATCAACTCCTGTGATTTCTTTTCATCTCCCAACAGTTTCTTAAAAGCCCGGCTGTTTTTCAGTGAATCATCAGGTTCAAAATAGAGTTCATAGCCGGACGATTTGTGACGGGTCAATATGGCTTCCCTGATCTCATTTTCATCAAGCTGATCTGTAACTACAACGTGCGAAAAATATTGATCGGCCTCAGAGATTTTTTTAAAGAAATCCCACGAGTACCGCGAACAGCTCACGATCCAGAAAAGCTTATCCATGGTAGACGACATAATCACCCAGAATGTCTCGAGGGCTTTATAACCGTTTATATTTCTTATAAATGTATTCTGAAGATTTTCAACAACAATGACAGAGCGTTTCTTTTTACGCAACACTTTTTCGAGAAACTCCTCTTTTGTTTCAACCGGTTTAAATCCAAGGGCTTCGCAAAGTTTTTTGAGAAGTTCTGTTTCTTCTATAAAAGTTTTGCTAAAGTTCACCTCCACCGGTTTTTCATCTCCGAGGCACTGCTTTTCGGCAAATCGTATTAGCGTTGTTTTTCCACTTCCTTTTTCACCTACAATCGCCACATTAGTGTTAAATCCGCGGTTCCATTGCTCAAATGCCCCCTTTATCAGGCTAAAACTGTTGCTTGGACTAACGTAAAAGCGTTCATCAATGGAAAAGTCGCGGTCAAACAGTCGTTTATAGACGAAAGGCAAATCACTCGGTGTTCCCGGTTTTGCAAGATACTCCGCCAAATTTCTCTTCTCCCTGGTAGAGATTACCTCCTCCCCTTTCATGCCTAGATACGGGGCGATAGTGTGGCTGAACTGTTTGAATTTTCGGAGGCTCAGACGCCATCCGAGTTCAATTTTATCAGAAATTACAGCCCATTTGGATGAGGCTTTCTGTTTCCAGTCCAGCGCCTGCTCTTTAACATAAAGGGCCTTATCCTGCAGCTCAAATTTGTCAAAATCGCGCCGTAACATGGTTCCCGCCAGCGTGTCAAGTGCTGTTGGAAGGCGCGTTTCTACTAACTCTTTATACACATTATGTTTTTCACGGATCTCCTTGATCCCTTTTTCAAGAGTGGATATAGCACGTTCGAGGCCTTCTAATGAGATCGAAAGCGGCATCTGTTCTTTATCCCGTTTCTCATTGGCATCTTCGGCCTGGCCCGACTCCGTCGCAGCCTGAATATTTACATCCACCACCTGTGCCGATTCTTTTGCTGTAGAAATTGCCTGTGTCAGCAGTTCATCAAACTGCTGATGCGTTGGATCCAGTTTCTTTACCGCTTCTTCTTTCAGAAATCGGGCTGCAAGCGATTGCCAGCGAATTTTGTCCATCTCAATAGCAGGAACCGGGTAAGTACTTTCTCTTTTTGTTGCCAGGTTCATTTCATCAGAAAATCGCCGCGATTCAGCCTGAAGGTCACTTAATACATTCTGAATATTCCTGACAGGCGCCATTGCCCGATTTGAATCACTCATGGGATCAATCAGATGTTCCTCCAAATCGTCCTTAAGAGCCGACCGAAGCTTATCAAGCTTTTTCACGACTGTTTCCGATGCTTTCATCTCGCTGATCTCATTCACAGCTGACCTTGTCGCTTTCACACCATTTTCAAATGGTACATAAAAAGTGTCACGAAAAAACTCATGGGTATAACGCATTATTTCATCCTTGGCCTCCGACGCCAGGAACCCATACCGTGCAATTTCCACCTGCACTTTAAGATCGCTAAACTGGGACATCAAAAAACGCCCCCACTCTGTCTGCTGTTTTTTAAATACATCCCCCGAGTCAATAACCGGCGGGTTGGCTGATGTTGCCCCGGATTTTTGAGTATCCTGAAACGTACCAGCTACGCGGCATTTTGAGATCAGTTCATCTGCGAACTGTTCCATCAGGTGATTGACCTGCTCTTCGTTGTTTTGTTCGACCTGTTTGAGATGTTGCACAGCCACATGCAGGTGCTCTTCCAGATCAGCAAAAATCTGAAATTTAAAATCAGTTTTTTTCTTTTGCTCTTCGCCATTGCCCGAGTCGGCGTCTTCAGCTTGTTCACGGTTTTTTTCTGTTTTTTCAAGAAGAAGATCGAGTAGCATGGCGCATTCATCATACTCCCTGGCGGCAAAATCCTTAATCCAGTCATCCGATTTGGCAACATGATGTAAAAAGAGCCGTCTCAGATACACTGTCCGCATCAGCGGTTTTCGGACAATCTTCTGTTTTATCCGTTTGAAAAATTTTCCAGTCTTAACATAGGCGGAGTCATCATTGGAAGGGTGTAAATGGCTGGTTTTCTGCTCTTCAGTGACCACTTCTGGCAGAGATTCGGATACATTTAGAATTGACGATGCAAATTGCTGGTGCCAGCTATCGGACTCAAGTAAGTCAATAATTTCTTTCAGCTCCGGCAGTTTACTATCGAGTAGATTGATGGTCTTTTTGTAATACTTTTCATCATCCTTTTTCAGCCGCAGTAAGGCATCACGGGTTGATGTAAACCATTCCCGCAGCGGCTGCCTGAATGAAAGTCTCAGCTGTTGCAGCTCGCGGGATAGATCGGTATCAATGAACGAGCGAACGGCTGCTTCAATATCCGTTTGGATTTCGTTCTCCATCTCATGTTGCATAAACAATAGCTATATTCATTAGTAAGAGAAATACCAGACTTAACCAAGTGGTCTCGTTGCGTTTCTCGCAGATGATTGCACGATATAAACTTAAGTCATAAGCTAATATAGCATAATTCGATCACAATTTGATGATTGAAGAGGCATGGGTTCATGAAACAGATCATCCGGATATTGGGTGATAAAATCGCTTTTAATAGATAAAAATAGTATCTGCGAAACTGGAAAAATAATGTTTAATCAAGCATAATATTTTCCCTAAATTAGGAGTTAGTCCGCTGTAAACGCGTAACCCTTATTTTCCGGTTTTGTACAGACAAGTTTTTAAGTTTCTTGTCCTGATGTTATTCGTATCAGGAACCATATGTTTGCCCGGGCTTTCTGCCCAGACGGATCTCACCCGTGTATCTGCCGTTGAACGCAGTGACGGTAAAGGGTTCGTTGTCCGCTATCATCTCAGCCAGGCAATCGACTCATCAACGGTGATCCAGCCATCAGCCGGCCTGATCCAGATGGTTATCTATTCGGCAGATCTCGATACAACTGACTTTCAGTATCCGCCTACAGGTCCTGTATTCAATGATTTTGAGCTATTTAATATCCCTGATGGTATTGCCCTGAATATCCATATTCACGACGGCCATTATTTCAATTACAGTACGTACACCGACATGAACGGTACGGACCACCTGCTGGCGCTTACCTCCACCGAAGATACTCAAATGACAGGTATCACTTCTGAAATGGAGCCTATAAACTGGGCACTGTTTGCTGAGAATGAGTCATTTACTGCAGATATTGATGAAGAAACTGAAGACACAACAGTAACAGAACGCACGAGCGGTTCGAGATTTAATGTAGTGGTTATAGACGCAGGACACGGTGGAAAAGATCCAGGCACGATTGGCGGCAGGATCCACGAAAAAGATGTTGTGCTTGATGTGGCTCTTAAAGTAGGGCAGTACATCGAAGAGAATATCCCCGATTTAAAAGTGGTTTACACGCGTACTGACGACCGCTTTATAGAACTTGAAGAACGCGGACGGATTGCGAATCGTCACGATGGTGACTTATTCATTTCCATACATGCTAACGCTTTCGATCATCGGAACAGGGCCAGGAAGCAAAGTGTCCATGGCGCTGAGGTTTATTTTCTTGGAATGACAAGAAGTGAATCTGCCCTTGAGGTCATGAAACGGGAAAACAGTGTTATTGAGCTCGAATCCGGACAAACAAAAGAGCTCACAGAGGAAGACCTGTTGATCTATGAACTGATGAACGCCGGAAATATGTCTACGAGTCAGCGTATTGCTGAAATGATTGAACAACAGTTTCGCGAACGAGCCCAGCGCAAATCGCGCGGGGTCAAGCAGGCCGGGTTCCAGGTTCTGTATGAAGCAAGTATGCCCGGTGTACTCATCGAGCTCGGATTTCTGTCTAATCCAAATGAAGCTAATTACCTCACCAGCGAATACGGTCAGTCAATTGTGGCATCAGCTATCTTTCGATCTATTCGCGACTTTAAACTCGACTACGACAAGAGCTATAACAGGGAAACAACCTCCAGATAAGTGTCTGACAATCCTCTAATTATTGGTGTCGGCGGCGGAAGCGGTTCAGGTAAAACTACCGTTGTGCGACATATTTTAAACGGTATCGGCGAAAAAAATATTCAGCTTCTTCAGCACGATTCCTACTACAGGGATCTCGGACATTTACCGCTGGAAGAGCGAAAGAAACAGAATTTTGACCATCCCGCCTCTCTCGAAACGGAACTCATGATTCGCCACGTAGATGCGCTCAAAAACGGCTACAAAGTGGAAGTGCCCGTTTATGATTTTGCCGGACATACCCGGTCAGAAGTCACGGAAAGCATCACGCCAAAAGAAATTATTTTACTGGATGGAATCCTGATATTCACCGAACCCGAACTCCGTAAACAGATGGATATTAAATTGTTTGTCGATACAGATGGAGATGTCCGGCTGCTCCGGCGCATTAAGCGTGATATTATGGAGCGCGGCAGACAACTGGAAGGGGTAATGAATCAGTATGAACGGTACGTGCGGCCGATGCACCTCGAATTCGTTGAACCCAGTAAACGCTACGCGGATATTATCATCCCCAGGGGAGGTGAAAACCAGGTGGCCCTTGAGATGGTGATTGCTACCATTCGTGATAAGCTCAGCTCCATGAAAGCGCAAACCGACGCTTAGTAGAGATCAATAATTTCCTCTGAATCTCAGTTCGATTAATAAAGTATTTACTGGAAGTCCCCCTTAAAAAAGGGGGAAACAGGGGGATGTTCATCAGAATATCGCAAAATCCAGTGAACACCCCTCTAAATCTCCCCTTCTTAGGGGAGACTTTTTTCTGTGTTTTTTATTAATCGAACTGAGGTTCTGAAGAAACTGTGAAAGATTATAGTTCTATATGGACTAGTGTGGGTGCTGGCTTCAGATTTCTATTCGGTTAAGCTCTTTCCAGGCCAGCATTCCGTCGAATACCAGGTTCTCATGATAGGTGCAGTTGTACTTCTCCTGCAGCTGAGACTGTAGAAATCGCCCATCCCCACCTGTTATAAGAATCCTCGCGTCATCAAACTGAGCGATATACTGATCAATAAAGCTCGAGACTGTATGAATAAATCCGCCATTCAGCCCTATCCGAATGGAATCCTTTGTTGATCTGCCGGGAAACTCAGCGGGGATCTGATCATCAACCTGAGGCAATTCTGGCGTTAGCGCCTGCATGGAGTGCCGAAGCATACGGAGGCCTGGTAAAATAACGCCCCCTTTAAAAGTATATCCGGCCGTCATAAAATCCACTGTACATGCTGTGCCTGCATCAACAACTACTACATCAGACTGATCAAGACGCACGCCTCCGGCACAGGCAAGTACTCGGTCGATCCCCAGGGTTTCAGGTGATTCGTAATCGAGTGCAATTTCCCCAAGCTTATTATACTGAATCGGATGAACCACCAATCGCTTGCTCTCTTCAAGAATCACTGCTGTAAGATCTTTTCGAACTGATGACAGTAGCAGAAGATCACTCTCATTTAGTTTATTCAGTTCCCTGCGTAGTCCCTCTATATTAGCTGTACTGACCTTAAAAAGCGGCGACCGGTTACCCGATTCATCACGAACAGCTTTTACAGAAGTATTCCCAATCTCTATAAGAATCATAGATAAACCAACCATTCACCGAGTTAAAAAGCCTGTTGCTCTGCGACATAAAAAGCCAATGTAAGGGTTCTGCAACGGATAAGCATGGATGATTTGAAGCCTCAGGAATTAAATATTAACAGGCAAAATTGTATCTTCATAAATGATATGCAGATGTCTCCTGTTACGTGCGTTCGAGGCAAACAAATTCAAACCACAACACAAAAACAGATTTAAATGGACATTAAAGGAAAAGTTGCCGTAGTGACAGGTGCAAGCAGCGGAATCGGAGCTGAATTTAGCCGTAAACTTGTAACGCATGGTGCTACCGTATATGGGCTTGCCAGGAGCAAAGATCGGCTGAAAGATCTTCAGAAAGAGCTGGGAGACAGATTTAATCCTGTAAAAATGGATGTTACAGAATACGGATCTGTTGAAAACTGGATAAATAAAACATTCAGTGACGAGCACAGTCCCGATATTCTTATCAACAATGCGGGTCTCGGACTTTTCGGCCCTGTGGACGAGCTCCCGATGGACGACTGGCATACTATGATTGATGTAAACCTCAACGGGGTCTTCTATCTTACACGAACGATTGTTCCTCTGATGAAAGCTTCAGGCACACACTCCCATATCATAAATATTGCATCCATAGCCGGGCTTCTTGGCAACCCAAATATTTCGGGCTATAATGCTACTAAATTTGCCGTCCGTGGTTTCAGCGAGTCCCTTTTTAAGGAGCTTCGATACGATAAGATAAAAGTCTCTTGCATGTTCCCCGGGTCAATAGCCACATCGTTTTTTGATAATGCAGCCGGAGTGGATACGCACTCAAATATGATGCAGCCAGAAGACGTTGCAGATACACTTATGCACCTCTTGAAAACACCTGACAACATGCTTATCAATGAAATTACCATGCGTCCGCTCAATCCAAAAGACCCGAATGAAAAATAGGAGAGCCGGCTTTTTTCTGATTTTTATTGCACTACTAATTTCTTCGTGTGGCGATCCCACCGCTCCGGAAGATCTTCTTGAAGAAGACCGGTACATCGCTGTTTTCACAGAATTGGTAGTTGTAAACCAGATTGAAGAAGAAAATCTGGATGGTGTATCACGCGAGTATCTGAAGGAGCAGATATTTGAAGAATTTGGTGTTACAAAAGAGCAGTTTGAACAGTCTCACCGCTACTATCAGCAGAATCCGGAGGAGCATATCCGGCGTCTTGATAAAATAGAGGATATACTGACGGAACAGAGAGACCGGTTCCAGGATCGTTTGAATGAGGATAGAAAACAAATGACCGATTCGCTCGTCACTCCTGACACTATCTCCGGGCCTGACCCATTTATAGAACCCGCAGATACATCAATAATTAACGGTGCTGAGATTCTTAACCATGTAAACTGATTCCAGGTTCAATGTGCCGCACAGCACTATAGGAGATCCTAAGTTTAATTTTTGGAACTATGCGTGATTACAGGCCGATACTTTTATTCCTGAGTTTATCTATCCTCTTCACCACCGGCAGTCATGCACAGGACAGCTCCCTTCAAAACGAAGATATCACTGAGGAGAATATCGGCATAATGTTCGACAGGCTCGAAAATGCAGGTTTTTCCGGTGTAATCTATCTCAAGCTAAATCAGATTGAGGTGTTGAAACGCCCGTTTGGCATGGCAAATGAGATCCTGGAAACAGAGAATCAACTCTCTACTGTTTTTGCAATCGGTTCCCGGCCCATTGATTTTACAAGAGCCGCTGTACTTTTGCTCGATCAGCGTGGAAGCATCTCAATTGATGACCCCATCAGCCAATATTTTACCGGTGTTCCGTCCGGTAAACAAAGCATAAGAATAGAACATTTAATGTCCGGGCAGTCTGGCCTGCCGGATTTTTTTGATAATGACTCAGACCGGGATCCTGATCTGGCGTGGGTAGACAGAGATGAGGCACTTGATCGCATCCTGACCCAGGAGCTTCTGTTTGAACCGGGCTCAGACCGTCGTCACTCTCATGGGGCTTTCGGGCTTCTTGCTATTCTCGTTGAGCGCGTTTCAGGAATGAGTTATTTCGATTTTTTGAACAGTAACTTTTTTGAGCCGGCCGGAATGACCCGAACAAATGAATACGGCATTGCAGGAGACCTCGCTCTGACAGACTTTGCGGAAGGCGGCGGCCCTCAGTTTGTCGGCCTGCCGAATATTCCACCCAACTGGGGCCCCACATCATGGCTCATTAAAGGCAGCGGCGGCATGTACTCCACCCTTGACGACCTTCTGAAATTCTACGACTACGTTAGATCCACAAAAGTTCTTGATACAAATCACAACTACACGCTTAAGAATCCATCCGTCAACCTGGATGGCTCAATGAGGGGATTTGAGCTATTCAGTGCCTTTCAGCCTGAAGGCAGCGAAGCGTACCTTTTCCTCAATAATATACCTGATATGAAAACAGCACAGCACTTTTACAGGGAAATTGAAGATCTGGTATTTGCACCGGGATTTTAAAGTCCGGTTAAAAACACAGAAAGCTTAGTAATAGTCATCGGATGAGTCATATACTAACCTGAAGCTGGTTCAAGGTCAATAAATTTGAAATACTGAACTCATCCGATGACGTTGCCGGATTACATCGAAGGCACCAGCATCACCGCGTTAATCATCAGTCGCTCAGGGCCTCTCCAGAACATACGGTACTGGGTGTTATCAGACAGGAGCACTACTTGTCCGCGCCCCATGGAAACGACTCCTGCAAACACATTTCCTGCCGCTTTCTGAAGGTTCTCCTGCGATGCGTAGCCAGATGCTAACAGATCAGAGGCGTTCTCCTCATAATAGCCCACAACGCTGTAGTCATCAGACGGCACAAACTGATCGGTATTGTACGTAAGGCTGAAGATCTCATCTTTCACCCCGAATGCAAGAGGATGTGTGGTATCGATGTGTGATTTAAAAGCCGCCCCGGGAATATTTCTTAATCCTGAGGAATCTGATCTCGCATCATACGGTGTAAAAGCCGACATGGCTTCCTCTGATTCTTCATCTTCACTTTCCTCATCACCGGTCAGGCCTACCGAAACAAAATCCATCGACTCAGATGCCATTGCCAGAGCTGCGCCCTCAGCTGCGACCAGTGTTCCCCCCTGCCGCACCCACTGTTTGAGGGCATCAATTTCACTTTCACCAAAGTTGCCTGATCCCCACATATCGGGGAGTATAATCACGTCGTACTCGCTCAAATCAACAGAACCCAGCCGCCATGATCGTAACCGGCTGATTCCATATTCTACATTTTGATCGAATTGAAACCAGATTTGCCCCGCAGTATATGAGCTGAACGGCCGGTCGACCATCATAGCAGTTTTTGGCTGGTGCAAAACCATGCTGCTTCTGGAGGCAAGATCCATTCCCTCATCCATACGCCCTGTATCAAGGCCGTGAATAACAACGCCGGCATGCTCTGCAATCTCCTGCATATCACGCCTGATGCGATCCCGTTTCTCATAGTTTCTTCCACCGAGTACAATGAGCGTCCCCCGGCTGAATGTTTGGCCATCTAATGTAAATTCTTTTTCAGCCGCCCGCACGCGGTAATCCCTGCGCCAGAGTTCTGCAAGTGCTTTTGGTGCGGTTAACTGGTTCCAGTCTATGACAAAAGCAT
>Ga0209949_1001282_pt1 | contig 12395 bp, 9 predicted proteins | sample SalPonC_black_MG_FD_185711 | JGI IMG/M metagenome (GOLD analysis project Ga0209949, IMG submission 185711) | Salt pond soil microbial communities from South San Francisco under conditions of wetland restoration - Salt Pond MetaG... | ecosystem: Environmental > Aquatic > Marine > Intertidal zone >... | reverse complement strand
AGATGAAGATGCAAAAGCAGTATCAGACAATGCTTTTCTGCTGTTTTTCCAGGAGTGGCAAAAACAAACAGACGCCAAATGGTGGATAGACAACAGAACAACAAATGTCAGGGACATATCGATTCGAATAAAGGAAATTACAGACACCCTGTCATGACGATCTGTAAGAAGCGTATGGCAATTGCGGGCTGCCCCTTTGCAAGATATCCTTTTTATTCATTTGGTCAGACTGATCCCCTTGTCTTTTAATTCTATCAATCTTTTTTTATACAGACTGCCCACAGCCCTCTTGAATTCTTTCTTGCTCATGGAAAACCGCTTGCGGATTTCTTCAGGAGCGCTTTTATCATGGCAGGGGATAAAGCCACCGGATTTATTTAACCGGTATAAAATGACCTCCGCGGATTTGGGAACCGATGAGTATCCGGGTTTTTTCATGCTCAGGTCAATTTTTCCATCCTCACGGATCCGCATGATATACCCTTTGCAGGTATCTCCGATAAATAATTTTTGATAGGTTTCATTTAGGTACATCATCCCATAGTATCGGTTATCAACAACAGCCATTATCCCAATAGTAGTAATAGCGTGAACAATCAAGTCAACCTGCTGCCCGACTTTCAGATCACTGGTATTTTTATCACAATTGACAGAAATTTGCGTCGTACCATAAACCCTGTGTGTTCTTTTGTCCTGGCAGATTTTGACTAGATATTTTTTTCCGGGTTCCATCCTGTCCTGCTGCTCATTTCTGGGTACCAGCAAATCCTTTTCCAGCCCCCAATCCATAAAGGTCCCAAAAGGGGCAGCATCTTTTGCGATTAGAAACACAAAATCACCCACCACGCCTGCAGGTTTTAAAGTGGTTGCCACCAGACGATCTTCAGAATCAGTGTACACAAATACATCAAGAAAATCGCCAATTGACAGTCTTTCCGGAACATATTTATTGGGCAGCAGAACCCGGTCTTCTCCAGAGCTCAAATACACGCCGAAATCCGATCTGGTTTGAACCTTTAACCGATTATATCTTCCAATTTCAATACAGGTCTCAAGCTCTGAAGCATTGGATTTGCGTGCATGTTTTTTTGCATGCATCCATGCATTTTCAACGTGTAATTCTTTACCTGACATTAAGGATTCCTTTCTGTGAAAGTTATCCCGGTATCATATCATATTAATTGCGTTGTTTTTGGTAAAATCTTCTGGTTTTTTTTATTTTTCCGGGTTTTCTTATATTTTAAACTGTCCCACCATGGTTTTGAGCTCTCTGGCCAGTTTTGACAAAGATTCGGAACTGGTATGCACCTGCTCGCTGCTGGTGGATATTTCACCGGCAGTGCTGCTCACCGCGCCGATGTCCGAAGATATTTCCGTGGCCACTGTGGCGCTTTGTCCCACATTGACATTCACCTCCTGGATTCCCTGGGCTGCCTGGGATACATTGGTGGCGATTTCCGAAGTAACTGTGGACTGCTCTTCCACGGCAGTGGCAATGCCGGACACGACATCATTGACCTCGGAGATAATTTTGGTAATGTCATCGATGTCTTTGACCGTAATGGCGGTGGTGTCCTGGATCGTGGCTATTTTTTCCTTGATGTCCTTTGTGGCCTGAGCCGTCTGTCCGGCCAGGTCTTTGATCTCATTGGCCACCACGGCAAATCCTTTTCCTGCTTCTCCTGCCCGGGCCGCTTCAATGGTGGCGTTCAGGGCCAGGAGGTTCACCTGGTCAGAAATGTCGGTAATGGTTTCCACCACCTTGTCAATGGCCTGGGCTGCTGATCCCAGCTGGGCCATCTTGCCTGAGGTGTCAGTCGCCTTCTGGGCTGCGGTTTCGGAAATGGTCCTTGCCCGTTCGGAATTACCAGCGATCTCATCGATGGTGGCCGACATCTGTTCGGCTGATGAGGCAACCGTCTGGGTATTGGTGGCAGACTCTTCCATGGCCGCTGCCACCGTGGTCATGCTGGTGCTCATTTCCTCGGAGGCGGATGCCACCCCGGTGGCCCGTTCAGAGGTATCCTGGGCCGCTTTGGACATCTGTTCCGAGATGCCTGACAACTGGGCGGATGCGGCAGAAAGGGTTTGTATCCCCTCGGTGATCTGCCGGATAATGCCCTGAAGTTTGTCCAGAAAGGAGTTGAACCACTGGGCCAGTTCTCCTATCTCATCATTGGTTTTTACTGTCAGCCGCATGGTCAGATCCCCTTCTCCGGTGGCAATATCCTTTAACCCCGCCACTGCAGCGTTGAGGGGACGGGTGATGGTGCGGGCCGCAAAAAGAACAAGGATACAGATCACAATGCCCGTCAACAGGGCTAAAAGAAAAATGGCATTACGGATTTCAAAGGCAACCCTAAGAAATTCCGACACATCCTGGGTCACGGCTATAGACCAGCCGTTGAGCCCTACGGGGGCGAATCCGGCAATTTTTTCAATGCCCTGGAAACGGTATCTTTTCACCCCGGTTTCATTGTTGAGCATGGGTTCATTGATAGGAGCCATATCAGGAATCTGGGTCACGTCGGTTTTGAGGATATGATCGGTATTGGGGTGGGCAATGGTGATACCCTTGGCATTGATCATATAACCGTACCCGGTTTTGCCGATTTTCCGGTCTGACACCAGCCGGCTCAGATAATCCGCCTTTATCACCAGCCCCAGGGCACCCAGAAAACGGCCGTCTTCAGACATGATAGGGGCACAGGCGCTGGTGACCAGCTCACCTGTGGCTGCAGACCGCCGCAGTTCATCAATGAGCGGTGCCCGGGTTGTCTTCACCTTGGAAAAAACAGGAGCGCCGCTGAGGTCCACCCGGCTGTATTCCTCGCCGCTCTCCAATATGCCGGTGTATATCAGTCCTTCGGCATCCGTTATAAAGATCCCCTGGTAGCCCTTGCCCATGTGGGGAAACTGATGTCTCAAAGCGGAAACCACCTCTGCAATCTGCTGTGCTGATCCGGAAATCCCGTCTTCCGCCACAACTTCTGCCAGATTGATAATCCGGCGCTGATTGGCGATACTCGCAGATTTGCGCATTTCAGAATCAAGGTTGGTGTAGATGAGACGGGCGAGGTCCTTTGCCACAGCCTGGACCTGGTTCATGGAGATTTCCACCACAGCTGATTTTGATTTGCTGTACCCGATATATCCTACCACGCACAAGGGGATCAGGGCAGCTGCCAGGCCGATGAAAACCAGTTTTGAAGACAGGGAAGACAAATTTGTTTTCAAGAATATTATCCTTTTTCGGTATCCAAACATTACTTTAAAAACCTGCAGCGCAGGAAGCTTTTGCGTCCGGGCGATAATAGGATACTTGGGCACTGCTGTCAAGCTATAAAACAGCCATAAAACAGCTGGATACCGGCTGACTGTCAGAAACCACCTGTTTGGTTACCTTTCAATGCCGGGTGCCATCTATCGGTATCAGGACAAAAACAGATCCACAAGCTGCGGGGGATTGCCGTCTTTCATTTCCACAAGGCCCCGGTTAGACAGCCGGAGTTCCCCGAGCACCACAAGGCCGATCAGGCTCATGGTCATTTCAAAGGCCGGGTGGGGGCATCCGATCTGCTGCATGGCCTGTTCAATGGCAGACACCTTTTTGGCTGCTGTTTCTACGGATTCAAGACACATCAGACCACCCAAAGGCAATGCCAGGTGGGCCAGGACCTGCCCGTTATTTACCACAGCGATGCCTCCTCTGGAGGTAATCAGGGTGTTGGCGGCAAGGGCCATGGCTGCATCATCGGTTCCCACCACCAAAAGGTTGTGGCAGTCATGGGAAACCGTGGATGCATAGGCGCATCCCGTTTTAAACCCGGTGCCCGACACCAGGCCCAGGGACCGGGAATTGTCTGCATCTTTTCCTGGTTTATGCCGGTAAAACATGGCAGCCTTGGCAATATCTTTCTGGGGATCTGCCAGGATCTGTCCCTGGGTGACCGGCAGTTTTTCAGTTTGGGACAAGGTGTTCACACTGCCGGGTATAAGCCGGATCACCCGGGCGGTTATTGAAGAGGCGCCCCTGCAGGCAATCTTGAAATCATTCTCCGACAACGGATCAAGATAAACCGTGTTGACCGCCCATGCAGGATACGTGTATGTGGGGACATCCACTGCCATATGACCGTTTTCCGCCACAAGGGTGCCGTCCGCATAAACCTGCGCAATCTCAAATTCCGACAGAGAATCCACCACCAGGATGTCAGCGGCCCGTCCCGGGGTAAGGGAGCCGATCCACTGTGCCTGATCCAGCAGCTGGGCCGCATTGATGGTGGCCATCTGCAGGGTGGTGACAGGATCCAGTCCCAGGCGGACGGCCTCTCTGACCACCCGGACAAGATGGCCTTCCCTGCTGATGGTCTCCGGGGTCACATCATCGGTTACCAGGGTGAAAAACCGGGTATCCATGCCCGGATTTTCTGTGATGGCCGGCAGCAGATTGGGCAGGTCCAGCCAGGCACTGCCGTAGCGCATCTGAACATACATCCCCAGTTCGGCGCGGGCCAGGGCCCCTTCAGCTGTTGTGGTTTCATGGTCTGCAATCATGCCCGAGGCCACATAAGCGTTCAGCCCGGCAGCATCATCACCGCCATAGTGGCCGGTCAGAATTTTTTTTGCCCGCAGCCCGTGACCGGTGATCTGATGGACAGTCTCATCGCCGTATACCACACCGGGAAAATTCATCTGTTCGCCCTGGAGAAAGGCAAGACCCCGGTCATAGGCATCCATCACATCCTCAGGACCGATGACGGCGCCGGCATCCTCCATACCCGGCAGGGACGGTACACAGACCGGCATGGCGGTCAGCACCTTGAGGGGCAGGCCTTCAGCGCTTTCCTTGAACAGCCTGAGCGCTGCCATGCCTAAAACATTGGTGATTTCATGGATATCAGGGCAGATGGTGGTGGTACCGTGGGGCAGCACCCCCCGGGCAAAGGCGGGCAGGTCCACCATGGAGCTTTCCACATGCATATGGGAATCGATCAGGCCGGGGCACAGAAATTTTCCTGTGACATCAACGACCTTTGTATCTTTACCGGTCATGATGTGGTCACAGCTGCCCACACAGACGATAATTCCCTTGTACACGGCAAGGGCGCAGCCGGACCTCACCCGTGCGGTACAGACATCCACAAGATTGCCGTTTTTCAATACCAGGTCTGCCGGCAGCGTTCCCATGGCAACTGCGGCGAGTTCCCGGGTAATCAGATGGCGTTTGGAAGTGGTCATATTCATTTTTTTTTAACCCAGGGCAGAAGAAAGTCCGTCAATGAGCTGGCTGATCTCATCTTGGGAGGTGTAATGAAGAAATGACAGCCGCAGCACCCCTGTTTCGATGGGGATGTGCATTCCCATCAGCGGGCGGACACCGTAAAAGTGGCCCTGACTGGCCATGATTTTTTTTGCGGTGAGCGCTGCAAAGACCGCATCCAGGGATTTGTCTTCAGGCAGAAGGGATATGGTGGGGACCCGCAGCTCAGGATCATCCGGTCCGATGAGCCTGATATCGCTGCGCTGTTTCAGCCAGGCCAGCAGGGTTGTCAAAAGATCTCTTTCATGATCCTGGAACAGTTGTTTGAGCTGTCTGCCTTTTTCTGCCGGGCGGGCCGGTCTGGGTGCATCGGCCGGCTTGGGAAAATGGTGGTCGTAGACCGCATCCAGATATTGTGCCACCCCGGCAGCTGCCGCGATCTGGGCATGGTCCGGGCCGGCCGGCATCAATTTTTTTCGGTCAAGGTGGGCGTTGAAGAAATGTCCCTGGTTGGGCAGGGCATCCATGACCTGTTTTTTTATGGTCATAAGCCCCAGGTGCGGCCCCCAGGTCTTGTACAAAGAAAACAGGTAGATATCAGCGCCAAGGGAGCCGACATCCGGCAGGCCGTGGGGGGCATAGGCCACCCCGTCCACCACAACGCACACGTCAGCTGCCGCCTTTGCCCTGGCGGCAATGTCTGCCACCGGGTTGACATGGCCCACCACATTGGAGCAGTGGGGGAATGCCAGCAGCCGGGTTCTGGGGGACAGCAGGCTGTCCAGGTCATACGGATTCAGCATGCCCGTGTCCGGGTCCACCCCCCACTCTTTGATGATGATGCCGGTTTTTTCCAGGCGCCGCCAGAACCCCGCATTGGATTCATGGTCCTGGGCAGACACGATGATCTCATCCCCCTCATCCCACAGTTCCCGGAAAGCATGGGCCAGGACATAGAGGTTCTGGGTGGTGGATGGGCCGAACTGGACCTCATCTTCACCGACATTGAGCCAGCCTGCCAGCTGTGTGTAGGCTTCATCCATGGCTTGTCCGGCTTTTTGGGATGCCGGATAATTATAGTAGGGCTGCACTTTGGTCCGGGTATAGTAGCTGTTCAGGATATCGATCACCTGGCGGCAGGTATAGGAGCCGCCGGCGTTTTCAAAAAACCCCCATCCCTTCAGGGAAGGTTCTGCAAATGCCGGAAACTGACTTCTGATAAATGGTAAATCCAACTGGGTCATTAGGTTGCTCCTCTTTAATTCAATGGGTGAAGCCTTGTATTTAAAAATAAGTTACTCATAGCATTTTGGCAGGGAAGATGTCATGCCCATTTTTTTAACCGCGAGGATAGTAACTGGCAAAAAAATAGAGGCACAGGCACGGTAAAAGGGGTTGTCCTGCCTGCATTCATCTGCCCGGAAACCGGATTACCGGTTTTTTCCGGCCGGTGATGCGCTGAAAGGTTTCACCGGGATATCCCAGGGCCACGACAGCGTGGATGGTTTCCGATGCCGGGATTTTCAGTTCTTTCTGGATGGACCGGTCAGCGGCCATGGCAGCCACGGCAAATCCGATGAGGCAGGATCCCAGGCCCATGGTGTGGGCGGCCAGCAGGATGTTGCCGGCTGCCAGCAGGGCATCTTCTTTGGGGCAGGTGGCACCGGGAGATGATCCGATGAGGATGACAGCGGGCGCCCCGTGAAAGAGCCGGTCCCGGTTTTCTTTTTCCATCTGCGCAATGGCGGTTTTCACTGATGCATAATAGTTGTTGTAATAGTCTTCCAGGGTTCTGGCTCCGACCAGGGCCAGGGATTTTCTGAGCACAAAGTTCTCCGCTTTTTTGTTCAGCCGTTCGAAAAATGCCTTGATGGATTGTCCCAGGGCAAGGACCTCGTCCCGGGCTGCCAGGCAGGTGAAGGTCCAGGCCTGGCTGTTGGTACCGGAGGGGGCAAACACGGCCAGCTTGACAAGATCGGTCAGTTTTTCTTTTTCCACCGGGGTCTGCCTGTAATGCCGGCAGGATCGTCTGGAGCATATGAGCCGGGCCAGGTCATGGGTGGGAAGGCCTGTGCCCGGCGGCAGCCAGCCATGGTCCATGGTAAAGGTGGCAAAGTTCTGCAGGTCCTGATCCAGGGCCGGGATGGTGATAGCGTTTTCCGGGCAGGCCGCCATGCAGTGGCCGCACCGCAGGCACTGTGCCGTGTCTGTGTCGGGAGCTGCATGGGCAGTGTTGTTTTTCAGAGAAATAATGTCTGACGGGCATACTCCGGTACAGGTGCCGCAGCCCGTGCACCGGGCCGGATCAATGGTTACAGAAGCGGATGTAAAATGCATTTGTGTCCTTTTTTTCAGGTTGAAACCTGCCTTTTTTGGAGTAATATCACATCATCTCCGATAAAAAAAAGAGAGGAATTGTGTCTTTGGGCGATATAGGCAAAGGTAGTCCGGCTGTAGAAGCAGACATGTGTCAGATCCCGAATATAGTGCCAGTGTGAAAACGACTCCTTATCCCGGACAAGTTTTGTCATGATGCCGAGCCATCCCCCGCAGCGCAGGAGACCGAATAATGTGTCAAATATTTGACCTGGATGGTGAAGGTGCTCGACAACTTCTGTTGCCGTAATAAAGTCATACTTATTTGAAAACACATCTGTGTCGTTAACATAAAATGGATCATACAAATCCACGGTGTGGCCATGATTTTGCAATAAATGGTGCAGCAAAGGTCCTGGGCCGCAACCGAAATCCAGACCCTTTTGTCCGGCGCCAAGCCGTTCAAGCATGGGTTTGCTCAAACGGGAGAGGAAACGGCGATATCCTGGATCTGTTGTGTCATTGGTATGAAGATCATACTCCTTTTTTTCCGCTTTCAGGGTCAGATAAAACGCAGCGGGTACAAAGACAAGACCGCAATCCGGGCAGGACAGATAGACCCTGTTCTTACCTTCAAAATACAGCTCTGGATCCTCCCGTCTGCACAGGGGGCAACAATTGTCTGAATAATGATTCATGCCAGATTACATACCATACCCTTCAATTGATCCGGCTTTTCCAGCATTGGAAAGTGGCCGGTTTCCATTTAGAAAGCAATGAGACACCGCCAGTGCGGAAAAACGAAACAGGTATTCAATGAGTTCCGGAACGGAAATGCTTTGATTGAATCCGCCCAGGTGGGGGCCTGTGCTCAGCGGAATATCCGTCTGGCCTTTTGGGGGCACTGTTTTTACACCCCTTTGATGTAAAAACCGTTGATATTGTTCCTTCGTCATCCGGTTTTGATCCTGGATTCGCAGCACTTCCATCATGTGTTCATCGTATCCCATGGTCTGAATCAAAGCACAGGTGAGCCGGGGTATGGTCTGCAGGAGCTCATGGGGCAGGTCCCTTTTGCACAGTCCTTTAAAATAATTTCCGCTGACGTCTGCGATCATGGATTCAAAGGCTGTCCGGTCAAATAGATCCCGTGTGTCTTCAGGGGTTACGTCCGGGGTCATGCCACGGCGGTCCGGGGCCTTATTTCTGAAAAAACTGCCGATCACCAGGATGAAGCTTAAGAGATGTTCTCCAATGTAATGGCGCAGTCCGGCGCCGTTATCAATACGTTCGAGGTGCTCGAAGTCCCTGGGGCCGGAACGGGCAAAGTTGGGATATTGACAGGAATCCAGCCACTGATCCAGACGGCCGGCATGTTCCCACAAATAAGCCCCCTGATCGTTGCGCCGCCGCTGTTGGACGCGGTTATGAAACAATGGAATCAAAGCGGTGTGGACGATTCCCTTCACGGTCATTTGACCCAGGATCCGGGCATTTTTGATGAATACCTTTCTGGTCCATGACATGGGATGGGGACATCCCGGATCGTTGGGGTACTCATAATAGCCGGGGCAGGGCGAAAACGCAATGCAGATCTGTTTGTACAGGAAAGGGGGTGTGTCACGGGGCAGGTCAGAGGTGATGTTAAACACCAGGTGCCCTTTGTGTTCAATCGGCACAGGTGTATCAAAACCGCTGGCGGCCAGATCTTTTCTGGGGGACTGCAGTCTGGTGAGCCAGGCCGCCTCCCGGGCCAGGTCCGTGATATTGTCTGCGCTGGTGGCAAATTTCAGCACAAGACAGGCGCTGCCGGATGTTGTGATGATCAGGCTCCTGCCCTGCCATCTGGTTTGCTTCAGCACTGCCGCAGACCCGGGCAGAAGCCGGTTCAGATCTACTGACAGAACAGACATGGTATCACTGAGCGAAGGAGCGGATGCCGCCGGTTTCCATGGCAGATCTCCCAGGGCCTGATTCACGGCCCGCAGGCGTTTTTCGTGAGATGTATACAGGATATCGTTGAGTTCCAGGATGATGCTTTCCGACAATGGTTTCCTGATCCGGCCGGCAAGCCGGCTCAAGGCCCCGGCGGCTTCATGAAACAGAAAATAGGACTGCTTCTGGTGTTCAAACCGGGGGGACCGGATGACGCCGGTCAATGTGTTAACCGTGTCGGCCCCGATGGTGTCAGGGTATTTGTCCATGTGACCGGCCACATATTTGACCGCCATGTAAGCGCCTGAAAAATCTTTGATTCCGCGGTTTATCAGGGCTTGGGTGCGGTACAAATCCCCCTGTCCATGACAATGGGAACGTATGGCATACCGGGACAGGCTTTTTTCTGAGATGCCGTTCTCTGCCTGTGAAGCGGTGCTGTCTAAGTGATTCTTTTTCATGTGGATCATCCTGCCCCCTGCTCAGTGTCGACCGGCCTTTTGTCAGTGCTGTTCACAGACATCTTTATTAAATGGTACAGGGATGTTTTTATTTCCATGCTGAAGAGCCTTTTGCTGCTTTCCGGGTTTGCCGGTCAGATGCCGGCGGTGGTGATGAGTTCAGAGGCTTCAGAGGCCAGTTTCAGCAGAATGGCAATGTACTGACGCTCAATGGCTGCAAGGGAATATTCTCTGGCCGGAAAATCCAGGCTTACCGCACCGGCAACCGTTCTGGTCTGGTAATTCATCATGGGGGCGCCGATACTGATTATGCCGGGAACATATTCTTTGTTGTTGATGGAATATCCCCGGGATTTTGTTTCCTGGATGTCTGCTTTGATGTCATCAATATCAACGAGGGTGTCAGGGGTCAGTTTTTCCGGCTTGAGAATGGAAAAATACCGGTCCAGATCCGATTTTTTAAAATTGGCAAGGATGATTTTGCCCATGGCCCTGGCATATAATTCATCCATGATGAGCGGCAGATGAAAAGAAACCAGGTTGGGCATTTCCCGTCGGTAGAGGGATATCAGCTTGAATCCGTCAATCAGGGCGGAATCAATGGATATGTGGTGTTCAAAAAAGGTTTTGTCTATAATAGGTTTGATGCCCTGGTAAATATCAAATCCATGGAAACATTCATGCCCCGTTAAAAATGCTTTGGGGCCCAGTCTCAGGGATTTGTCATTGACGCTTTTGCGCAGGTATCCCATCTGGACCAGGGTATTTACCAGCCGGTAGGTGGATGTTTTGTTGATGCCGGTGAGAAGGGAGATTTCCGTCAATGACCGGGAAGGGTGTTCCCTGCCAAACAGGCTTAACACGGAAAGTCCCTTTTCCAGGGTTTTGGAAAAATACTGGTCGGGGTTCTTGGTCATAATGCTCCTGGTAAACTTATGGTATATTGTCTGGATAGTAACATAAAATTATTAAAATAAAATCCTCTTTGTATATATTTAAAAATTTACAAGGAAAAATAAATATTCATGGCAAAAAAACTATTGACAATTTTAAAAAAGTTTTTTAGATTCAAATATAGGATGTTTGTTACTATTATAGTAACTATGAAGCAAATTCAAATCGTAAAAAAGGGGGAAGTTGTCATGAAAAAATTATTCGCTTTATTAACACTGGCCATGGTTTTATTTTGTTTTGCAATACCGGCCCAGGTATTTGCAGCAAAAGTCTTGAAACTGGGCTTTGGTGATCCCATCAACTCCGACCAGGGGGCCATTGCAAAGCAGTTCAAGTATCTGGTGGAAGGATACACCGGCGGTGAAGTGGAAATTCAGCTGTTTCCGGGCAGTGCCCTGGGAAATGAAACCGAAATGCTGCAGAACACCCGCAGCGGGGAACTGGACCTGTGCATGCTGTCAGTTCCCAACCTGTCACCGTTTTCCCGCAAGATCAATATCCTCACCTTTCCCTATGTTATAAAAAGCATGCGGGATGCCGTGACCATTACTACCGGAAAACTGGGCCAGCAATGGAATGATATCCTTCAAAAAGAGGCCGGTATCCGAATTATGGCATGGACCTATTCCAACTTCCGTCACCTGACCAACTCCAAACGGAAAATCACCAGCATGGCTGATCTGGAAGGCCTCAAGGTCCGTGTTCCCCAGAATGCACTGATGATCGCATCCTACGAGGCCTGGGGTGCGAATCCCACCCCCATGGCATGGCCGGAAACCTTTACCGCGCTGCAGCAGGGCGTGGTGGACGGCCAGGACAATCCCTATATTGTCAACTACACTATGAAGTTTCACGAAGTACAGGATTATATCACCCCGCTGCATTATCAGTTTTCTCTGCAGCCCATGATTATCGGCGAAAAACATTTCCAGAAAATGGATCAGGAATTGAAGGATATTCTTGTCCGGGCAGGCATCGAAGCCCAGCAGTACTGTGTACTGTTCCAGATGGAAGAATCTGATAAAGCCCTGCAGGCAATGATAGACGCCGGTATGGAGTACAGCGAATTTTCCGACGAAGACAAGATGATTGAGTGGCCAAGGAAAAAGTATGGCCTGAATATTACGACAAAGTCGGCGGCAAGGAAGCGGTCATGGAAGTGGTGGCAGAGCTTGAAAAAGCGGAAAAAGCCAGACAGGCCCAATAACCGTCCGGTTGAGACTGCCGATTGAAACCATAAGGAGGGTCCCTTGAGAAACAGGTGACCCTCTTTGACAGACTTTCAATCTTTCAATAGAAGGAGCAGAAAAGTGAATGTCAACAGCGCCCTGAAACACTCGATCGCTGTGCTGGATAATATCGAAGGATATCTGTGTAAATTTTTCTTGAGCTTTTTTGTTATCCTCCTGTTCTTTCAGGTGATCATGCGGACCATTTTCCAGAATTCCCTGGCCTGGAGCGAGGAA
>Ga0209949_1001280_pt1 | contig 12400 bp, 11 predicted proteins | sample SalPonC_black_MG_FD_185711 | JGI IMG/M metagenome (GOLD analysis project Ga0209949, IMG submission 185711) | Salt pond soil microbial communities from South San Francisco under conditions of wetland restoration - Salt Pond MetaG... | ecosystem: Environmental > Aquatic > Marine > Intertidal zone... | reverse complement strand
CGGGCCATCCTGGTGAATATTCAGATCATGCGTACATTCACAAAACTCAGACACATGATTGCTGGTCATGAAGAATTGAAAAAGGCAGTGGATGAATTAAGGGAACAGACAGATGAGCGGTTTGAAGTGGTGTTTTCTGTTCTGGATAAACTGCTGGCTGACAATGAGAAACCCAAAAAGAAGATAGGTTTTTAACACATGCCCAGTTTTTTAGATCATAAAAAAAGCCCTCAGCAAACTGCTGAAAGCCTTTATTCTCAAGATGGTGATCCCACCGGGATTCGAACCCGGGTTACCGGCGTGAGAGGCCGGCGTCCTAACCACTAGACGATGGGACCGGTGTGCAGAGGTTATGGATATACCGTAACCGGAAAAAAGTCAATGAAATTTAGACGGCAGGGATTTTTTGCGGCCTTTTCTGTAGCCGAAAATCAGGTAGATAAGCCATCCCACCAGAGGAATAAGGGCTATGAAGTGCCACAGAATTTTTGGTGCGGGAGAACCGAAATCTTTTTTTATGATATCTATCAAAGCCAGCATGGTAAGGCCTAAAGAGATGCCGAAAATCAAAAGGATATATAAAACGATATTTTTGTCCATGAAATTTTTTAGCCTTCTTTCAGCCGGTCCGAGATTTTCATGAGGGTGTCCACATAATAATTGCTGTGGTTGTAACGGAACAGCACTTCATGCTGACGCTGCCGTGAGATACCGGGTTCCCAGCCATGGTGTTTGAGATAATTGGCCACGGAAAAAATGGCATCGCTGTGGTGGAACAAGTCAATTCTGCCGTCATTGTTGCCGTCCCTTGCCAGGGTCAGGGCATTGGACGGCATGAACTGGGAAATACCCATGGCGCCGGCATAGGAACCTTTGAGGGATTCCGGGGAAAGGTTTTCTCTTTCTGTGTATTTTATAAGAGCCTTGAGTTCTTCATAGCCCCATTTGGAGCGTTGTTGTACCTTCTTTAAAAAGGTTTCTTTTTCCGGTTTTTTTTGTTCAGGAATGGCATCCCAGATACGTTCCTGCAGATTCTCGTCAGTGAGAGCCGCCATGGTGGCCAGCGTATTGATGACTGTTCTTTTGCCCAGAAATGTCCCCAGGCGGGTTTCCACTAAAAGGATGGCGGTGATGACGGTTTTATCAACCCCATAGATTTTTTGGGCCTGGTCCAGGGTTTCCTGATGTGTTTCCATGTACTGAAATGCATTGGCAATGGATGTTTTGGATAGAAACTGGTCATAATTCAGGCTGGACTCTGAGTGAACAAAGAACATGGATACACCTTCAGGATTGAAGAACACTGCTTCACTGGCCAAAATAGACTTGATTTGTTCCGGGGCAAACCCGTCTTTGATCAGCCGCTGGCCCAAATCAGCAAATTCATTCCCTTTTTCAGCAGACTGGGCAAAGGCTGGAAAAGTGAGCGATAGTATGAAAAATAAAAACAGGAAGTATCCTGGAAAAAGTGTGCGTACCCAAGGCAGAAATCCCATATGAAAGCTGTGCCTCCCTTATATCTTTGGTTGAAATAGTCCTGTTATACCGTATTTTATTTTTGATTGCATTAAAAATCTTATGGGATTTCTGCTGCCTGCACCAGACAGTAAAAAAAAGGGGGGATATCATATATGGGATGATATCCCCCCTTTTCAACTTCAGTTTTATTGTTTTTTTGTGATACCGGGATTAAATGTCAAAATACAGGTAGAACTCATGGGGATGGGGACGGCTGATCACGGGTTTCACCTCGTTTTCCATTTTATAGTCGATCCAGTGTTCAATAACATCTTTGGTGAACACGTCTCCTTTGAGCAAGAATTCATGGTCCTGCTTCAAAGCGTCCAGTGCTTCTTCCAGTGTGCCCGGGGCGGAGTCCATTTCAGCCAGTTCCTCAGGCGGCAGGTCATAGATGTTTTTGTCCATGGGGTCGCCTGGATCCATCTTGTTCTGAATACCGTCAATCATGGCCATGGCAATGGCGGAAAATGCCATGTATCCGTTGCAGGAGGGATCCGGGGTCCTGAATTCAATGCGCTTGGCCTTGGGAGATCCGGAATACATGGGCAGGCGGATGGCCGCGCTTCTGTTTCTGCTGGAATAGGCCAGGTTGATAGGGGCTTCAAAACCGGGCACCAGGCGTTTATAGGAGTTGGTGGTGGGGTTGGTGATGGCGCACAGGGCTTTGCAGTGCTTCATGATGCCGCCGATGGCATACAGAGCCTCATCAGACAGGCCGGCATATTTGTTGCCTGCAAACAGGGGGTTGCCGTCTTTCCAGAAACTCATGTGGGTGTGCATGCCGGTTCCGTTGTCCCCGTAAATGGGCTTGGGCATGAAGGTGACTGTGTGGTTGTATTTATTTGCCACATTTTTCAGCACATATTTGAACCACGCCAGGCTGTCGCCCATGTTCACAAGGGAATCAAACCGCAGATCGATTTCCGACTGGCCGGCGGACGCCACTTCATGGTGCTGGCATTCCATGGCAATGCCCAGATTTTCCAGGGTGAGCATCATTTCGGTCCGCATATCCTGATACTGGTCAGCCGGGGGCAGGGGGAAGTACCCGTGTTTGGGTTTGATTTTGTATCCCAGATTGGGCATTTCATCCATGCCTGTATTCCAGTGGCCTTCCGGGGAGTCGATTTCAAAAAAAGCGGAATGGGGTTCGGAAGCATACCGGATGTTGGAAAAAATAAAGAATTCCGGTTCAGGACCTACAAAAATGGTGTCACCAAGACCTGTGCTTTTGAAGTATTGTTCGGTTTTCTTGGCGATGCCCCGGGGATCCCTGGAATAGGACTCACTGGTGATGGGGTCATGGATGTTGCCGATGATGGCCAGGGTGGGAACCTTGAAAAATGGATCCATTCTTGCCGTGCCGGGTTCCGGAATGACGATCATGTCACTGTTGTTGATGGCCTGCCAGGCCCGCATGGAAGATCCGTCAAATCCGAACCCGTCTTCAAAAGCGGATTCTGAAAATTCACTTAAAGGGACAGAAAAATGCTGCCAGGTGCCGATGAAATCCATATACCGGATGTCAACCACTTTTGCATTGTTTTCCTTGGCCATTGCGAGTACGTCTGTGGGGGTCATACGTTTTCCTTTCTGTTATTGATTTTTTGTATTATATTCTGGTCTGCACTCTGGTTAGAGTGCATCAGTGTCTGTTTCACCGGTTCTGACCCGGACAGCTTTTTCCACGTTCAGGACAAAGATTTTGCCGTCCCCGATTTTTCCTGTATTGGCTGCATTTCTGACTGTTTCAATGGTTTCATCTGCCCGGTTGTCTGCAACAACAATTTCCAGTTTGATTTTGGGAACGAAATCCACTACATATTCCGCGCCCCGGTAAATTTCCTTGTGTCCTTTCTGGCGGCCGTAACCATTTACTTCAGTCACGGTCATGCCGTAAATTCCGATTTCACTGAGGGCTTCCTTAACATCATCTAGCTTGAAAGGCTTGATGACAGCTTCAATTTTTTTCATTTACTACCTCCTTTGCGTGTATCTGTGGGAGCCTTTTTATGATGGCTGTTTTAATTTGCTTGAGTTTTTCCGGATCCCGGATCTTCTGGTCATTTTCCAGGTCCCGCACATAGAATATATCTATAATCTGGTCCACTTTTCCTCCTACCATGGCGATATTGACATTGAGACCGCTGCGGTACAGGGCATTGGTGATGGTGAACAACAGGCCGGCAAAATCATAGGTCAGCACTTCAATGATGGTGAAAAAACTGGAGGTTTCATTGTCGATACGTACCTGATTGGGTTCCGGCCGCCTGCCCGAGGCAATGGTGATGCGGTCTGGAATTTTGTCCACAACTTTGTCCAGAAAAAGGTCATCATCCAGGGCCTGGGTCAGATCCTTTACTGCTTTTTCCCATTTTTCATTTTCAAAAAGGCGGTCTCTGGGGGGCATGACCTTGAAAATATCCAGAATGTGGGTGTCTCCCAGGGGATAGGCCTGGGATGCCACAATATTGATGCGGTTGAGAAAAAAGACCCCGGCTATTTTTGAATAAAATCCGGGTTTTTCCCGTCCGCAGATAGCCACAGTACGGATGTCTGAATTTTTTTCTTTGGAGATCTGCCAGATGAACTGCCTGTCCCCGAGATTCCGGTACAGGTTGATATGATCTGCGATATGGATGGCCGGCATATATAAAAGATATCTTCCGGACATGGATTTCAGCAGTTGCAGAATGTCATGATCCTGTCCGCTTTCCTTAAGCAGGGCCAGTACTTTCATCTTTTTTTGCTGAATAAGGCGCTGGCTCTTTTTGGATGCCAGTTCTCCGGTTTTTAAAATACGCATGGTTTTTAAAAACAGATCTTTTATCAGGTTTTCAGTCCAGTCATTCCATGCCTTGGGACCTGTGGCCATGGAATCGGCAACCGTAAGCAGAAACAACATGCGCAACAGCCGGATTTTTCCCACTTTGTTGGCGGTGTAGATGGCGGTTTCCTCATCAAAAATATCCCGCCTGGTGGCAGTCTTGGCAAGCAGCAGGTGGTTCTGAATCAGGCTCTGGCCGTCTGCCGCCTCTGTTGCATTGAACCCCATACGCTTCAGGATCGGCCCGGCAATGGCAGCCCCGGTTTTTGAATGTTCCTTTGCCGGATCTGATTTGCCGATGTCATGAAGCAGGGCGGTTATCAGCAAAAGATTTTTATTTCTCACTTCCTTGAAAACATCTGCGTAAAGCGTGGTGATGACATTGGTGCCCGGTTCCCTGAAGCTGTTGATGACCTGAACGCAGCGGATGGAATGCTTGTCCACCGGAAACAGGTGGTAGTGGTTGTACTGGATCTTGTTGGTGATGGCACCGAATTCCGGAATGAATTGTTCCAGGATGCCGGTGGAGAGCATCACATTCAGCACATTGAATTCCCAGAAAGACAGCGCCAGGATTTTTTTGAAAATTTTGATATTTTCCGGATCTGCTTTCATGTCTTCGTCCACCAGATGCACAAATTCCGATACCACACGCCTGGCTTCGATGGACAAGGGGATACGTCTTCTGCCGCTTTCCAGAAATATTTTCAGCAGCAGTTCAGGGTGCTGCAGGATAACAACAGTATTGGCAAAATACAGGCGCCTTTTCTGGATGACCAGACCGGGTGTCTTTGTAAGATGGGGGGCAGCAGGTTCTTTTCTGATCCGGCTGCTGGCAAAGATATCTTCAAAGGTGATCTGGTTGACCTGCTTGAGAAATTCCATATGGGCATGCAGATCACCTAAAAATACTTCAACATCCGGCTGATCGCCGGGGTTGCTGTAATTGAGCAGACCTGCTACTTCAGTCTGGTATTCAAAGTGCAGGGTATCGCATTTGCGGCCGGTTATATGGTGCAGGCGGTTGCGGATATCCCAGATATAGGCCAGGGTTTTTTCCAGGGTTTCATATTCAAAATGGGATAAAAAACCATAGTATTCCAGGTCCCGTCTTTCCTTGATATCTGATTTGATCTTGGCGTACCACAAAAGGGTGTGGTAGTCGCGCAATCCGCCGAATCCGGATTTAAGGTCCGGGGTCACCAGATAGGTGGAATCGCCGAAATTTTCCAGCCGCTTGATGCCATGGTCAAACAGGTAGTCAAGGGCCTGCTTGTAATATCGGCCGGAAAGCTGACGTCGGAATCTTTCCTTGAACGCCGAGTAAATCAAAGAAAGCCCGCAAATGAACCGGGCATCCAGGACCGTGGTGAGAACATCAAACCGGTCAAAGGCCATGGCAATGCATTCATCAATACTGCGCACCGCATATCCCACTTCAAACCGGGCATCCCATAACGGGTAAAGCAGTTCCTGAACAAATCCCTCCACTTCCGGGGGAACCGCAGCATCGAAAAGGATCAGCAGATCGATATCAGAATGGATGCATTGTTCTTTTCTCCCATATCCTCCCAGGGCAATGATGGCAAACGGATGCTGGGAGGCAACCATTTTTCCCGCAGTAATGCTTTTTTCGTATACCGTAAAAAAATATTCATCCAGAAACCGGGTCAGTTTTTCCAGGAAAAACGGTTCTTTCCCTGCCAGAAATGCCTGTATCAGGCTTTCTTTTTTCTGGATTAAAACCCGGGCTTGTGAATTTTCCATTGTTTTCATGGCCTTTTTGCAAGCAATGGGCGTGCCAGCCTCTAACAGACAAGGTTTTCCAGCCGGCAGGCCCGCGTTTTCAGGGGATAATGTTAATAAACTCTACATCCCGACAAATAAGTAACAAAAATGTGGTTTAATGGTCAAATACAATTACATTTTTGTTACTTGGTGAGGTAAAAAATAAAACGGTGACCGATTATTTTCTGGCGGCAGGCATGTCAGAGGGCAGGAAATGAAACGCAGGCAGCCGGGCGCGGCATTTACCCGGCTGCAGGAGAAGGAAGATATACAGCAGCAATTTTTTATTCTTTTTCAATCTGTTCCGGCTCTTTGTCCTTGTCTTCAGGGATCTCTTTTGAGGCTTTTTTAAAATTTGTAATGCCTTTGCCCAAACCGGCTCCGATTTCAGGCAGTTTGCCTGCTCCAAAAATAACAAGTATAATCACAAGGATGATTATCAGTTCCGGCATTCCAATTCCACCAATCATAGCATGCTCCTGTTTGTTTCATGGCTGAAAAAATCAAATAAAAACTCTTAACACTAAGTGGTATCAGTGTCAATGGTTTAGAATTCAGGGGCAAAAAAATTAAAATACAATTTTGTAATATATGGGGCAGGTATATGAATTTTTAATAAAATCCTTGTGAAAAAACAGGATATGCTTCATATTTTCGGTAAAAAACACAATATCCTGCCCACGGCAGGAAATAATTATTAATGTGAAAACCCTTTGATATCCGGAGAAAACAACCCATGAACCAAATTGTTTCTGATGAATTTCAGGGCGCTACAAAATATGTACTGGACCAGGAACTGGCAGCTATTGTCAATATATCCATGCGGCTGGAAATGCCGCTGCTCCTCAAAGGAGAGCCGGGTACCGGCAAGACCATGCTGGCCTATGCCATTGCTGAAAGTCTGGGCATGCCCCTTATTGTACTCAACGTAAAGTCCAGCATGAAACTGGTGGAGGCCCTGTACCAGTATGATACCCTCACCCGTCTCAATGATTCCCGTTTTGGCGATTCAAAGCGGGATGTAAGCAATATCAATGAATATATTAAAATGGGAAAAATCGGCCAGGCGTTTGCTGCTGACCAGCGTACCGTTCTGCTTATTGATGAGATTGACAAGGCAGATACCGATTTTCAAGATGACATGCTGGATGTGCTGGACCAGATGCAGTTTGATATCATTGAAACTGATCAAACCATCAAGGCGCGTCACCGGCCGGTTATCATCATTACCTCCAATGCCAAAAAAGACCTGTCCGATCCGTTTTTAGGCAGATGTAATTTTCATCACATTGCATTTCCCGATCCCAAAATGATGCGCAAAATCATCCATGTGCATTTCCCGGATCTGGATACCAAACTGGCAGACAATGCCATCAAGGCATTTTTCAGCATGCGGGATATTACCGGCATAGAAAAAAAGCCGGCTACCCGGGAACTGATCAACTGGATAAGGGCGTTGAATGCTGATCCTGATTTCCGGGTCAAGGACCTGATCAACGGCAAACTGCCCTTTCTCGGGGTATTGTTTAAAAAGAGCCCGGATTATGAAGGTGCGCAGAACCTGACATCCAGAAGACGTTTGTTTTAAGGGGCAGGCCCTATGTTTGTAAAATTTTTTTATACCCTCAAGGAGGTGGGGATTCCCGTATCCCCCACAGCTTTTCTCACCCTGCAAAAAGCGCTGTACAACGGGATGGTGGCCGGGCTGGATGATTTTTATACCTGTGCCCGGGCCATCCTGGTCAAAAGTGAGCGGTATTTTGATCTCTATGACCAGGTGTTTGCCCATTATTTTGAAGGCGTGCCTCTGCCGGAGGATGCGGGATTTGAAGTGGATGCCATTGCCAGAGGATTGCTGGAAGAATGGCTGAAAAATCCCAAAAAGGTGGCAGATGCCCTGGGCATTGACGAGGAAAAGCTCAATAAAATGTCGCCGGATGAACTGATCGAATACTTCAAGGAGCGGCTTAAGGACCAGGAGGGGCGCCATGATGGCGGCGGAAAATGGATCGGCACCGGCGGATATTCTCCTGTGGGCCATTCCGGATACCATCCCGGCGGCATGCGGGTGGGCGGGTCGTCCGGCGGAAAATCTGCGGTAAAAGTGGCCAATGAAAGGCGTTACAAGGATTATTCCACAGCCGGTCCCCTGACCCAGGCCAATATCGGAGAGGCCCTCAAGCGGCTGCGCAACCTGGTGCCGGCCGGTCCCAAAGACCAGGTCAATGTGGATGAGACCATCAGAGAAACCATGCGCAACGCCGGCGAGATCGAGCTGGTGTTTGACCGGGCGCTCAAGGACCGGCTCAAGGTGATCCTGGCCATTGACAATGGCGGCTGGTCAATGGATCCCCATATTGACATTGTCCAGACCCTGTTTGATTATGCCAGGGCCCAGTTCAAGGAAGTGAAAACCTATTTTTTCCACAACACCATTTACGATTATGTGTGGGAGGACCCGGCCCGGTATAAAAAGCCCAAAAAGATTGTGGAATTTACCAGAAATGACCCGGACACCCGGCTCATCATAGTGGGGGATGCCAGCATGGCCCCCTATGAACTCATGGCCCATGACGGCTCCATCCACATCAGTGAGCGCAGCGGCCGGCCCAGCATCCAGCAGCTCAAATTTCTGGCTGAAACCTTCAGCCACAGCGTGTGGCTGAACCCGGTGCCTGCATCCATGTGGGGCTACACCCACACCATCATGACCATCAGTGCCATTTTCCCCATGTTTGAACTGTCTTTGGACGGCCTTGAAAAAGCGGTGACAAAGCTGATGGCAAAGGATACCACCCCGGCGGTCTGACCGCACCCATCGGCGGGACAGCTTTTTGCCGCTGACCCCGCACTGCATCCGGCATGGGATCTGTGGATGGGTCTGACTGTCTAAGCGCAGAAAAGCGCCGGGGCTCTGTGCTGCTGCGGTGGGTTATTCCGGCGGGGATGGCATTTCAGACAAAGCTGGTGTTAAAAAATCTGTTGGTGTTGGTGAAGATGGTTTTTGCCAGTTCCTGTGGGTCTTCGACCCTTACCTGTGCCAGTTTTTCCAGCACTGAACGGACAAACGCGGGTTCATTGCGCCGGTATTTGTTTTTCTGGGGGGCAGGGGTGAGATACGGGGCATCGGTTTCAATGAGAATTTTGTCTTTGGGGATCAACGGTGCCAGTTCCCTGAGCAGTTTTCCCCGCTGCTGGATGGTTAAAATGCCGGTTATGCCGATATAGTACCCCAGATCCAGATATTGGAACAATTCTGTGCGGGTGCCGGAGAAACAGTGGACCACCCCTTTTCTGGTGTCAGGCCCGTCTGTTTTTACAATGTCATAAAACCGGCCGTTGGAATCACGTTCATGGAAAATCAGGGGAAGATCCAGATCCCCGGCAATGGCCAGCTGGGCCGTGAAACAGACTTCCTGGTCTTTTTGCGGAGAAAACATCCGGTTAAAATCCAGGCCGGTCTCCCCCCAGGCTTTGACGCAGCTGTTTTTCTCTGCCAGGCCGGCCAGATCCGCCAGATTTTTTGGGGTGCAATGCACGGCATCATGGGGATGGATGCCCACTGCCGTGATGACATTGTTCCGGCCGCCGGCAATTTCGACGGCTTTTTGGGCGGTGTCTGTGTCTACCCCTGCAATGGCCATGGCCCGGACCCCTGCCGTTTCAGCCCGCTCAAACACGGCATCCATATCTGCAGCAAAGCAGGGGTCGTCAATATGGCAGTGGGAATCAAATAACAGCATTTTTCTGTCCTTATGGTTTTTATATGGCAAAGCCTTCACTGTTTGGAAGAAGCCGGGTTTACGGTTTCAGTGAAGGCTTTGGGTGTAAGAAAAACTGTTTTTCAGCACTCCTTGACACAACCAATATATATCAGTAAATTCAGTGCCAGTCAAATATGGACTGTGATGAAAACTGAATGCATACAAAAATATGAACCTGGACAGCAGCAAACATTCGATTATCAGATTGTTTAATGTCACCAAGCGGTATGGCGCGAAACTGGCATTGAACGATGTTTCTGTGGATATTCAGCCCGGAGAATTCATTTTCATTTCCGGCCCTTCCGGAGCAGGAAAGTCCACCTTGCTCAAGGTGCTTTACCTGGCTGAAAAGGTTTCCGAGGGCCAGATACTTATCAACGGCATGAACCTCGCCCGGATTTCCGCTGCAAAACTGCCCCGTCTGCGGCGGCGCTTCGGTATGGTCTTCCAGGATTTCAAGCTGATTCCCGGCCGGACCGTATATGAAAATGTGGCTTTGGTGCTGGAGGTGGCCGGGGAAAAACCCTCTTATATCCGCAAAAAAGTGATGCATGTTCTGCGCACCACCGGCATGGAAAAAAAAGCAAATGCCCTGCCGCCCACCCTTTCAGGCGGTGAACAGCAGCGGGTGGCAGTGGCAAGGGCTGTGGTGGGGGACCCGGATATCATCCTGGCTGATGAACCCACAGGCAGCCTGGACCAGGCATCTGCCGGACTGGTGCTGGATTTTCTAATGGCGTATCACCAGAAAGGCGCAACCATACTGGTGGCAAGCCATAACCTGCACCTGATGGAAAGCATGGTGCGGGGCCGCAATATTGTGCTGGACCAGGGACAGCTGGTCAAAACGTCCACCATGCTCTGACTGCTGTTATGCCCTGATAAGGAAGCTGATGCCCATGACCCGATATATAAAAAAAGCCCTGGCAGACATTCGGTCAAACCGATTTTTGAACCTGATCACCATAGTGACTATTTCCTTGTCCATTCTGGTGGTATCCCTGTTTTTGCTGTTTTTTGAAAATGCCAGCCGGGTGATTGAAAGCTGGAACCAGGGCGGGCGGGCCATGATTTATCTTGAATCTGCTTTTTCCCCGGAGATGCTGCCGGATCTTGAAGCCCGGATCAACAGCCTGGGTGCGGTGGAGGACATGCGTTTCATTCCAAAATCCCAGGCCCTGGAAAAGTTAAAAAACGAAATGTCTTCACATACCCGATTTTTTGATACCTTAAAGCACAATCCTTTGCCCCATGCCCTGGAAATCCGGATGAAAACCCATGGTGATTTCCAGGAGGTGGCTGCGTTTGCAAAAAAAATCGGGGCACTGGAGATGGTGGAAAGTGTGGAATACGGCCAGGGATGGCTGGCAAGGTTTTTGAAAATTTTTTCATTGTTCAGGATCACCGGGTATGCCATGTGCGGTCTTTTTTTGCTGATCGCCCTTTTTATTACTGCCAATACTGTGCGGCTGGCATTTTATTCCCGCCGTCTTGAAATTGAAATTATGCGGCTGGTAGGGGCCACTGAAGGCTTTATAAAAACCCCTTTTTATGTGGAAGGACTTTTCCAGGGCTTTCTGGGCGGTCTTTTGGGACTTTTGATCCTGTTGGCTGCCTTTTTTACGGTGTCGTCGGGCATTTCTCAGAATTTGAGCACTTATGTGTATCTTGATATCCGGTTTCTGTCTGTCAAGGCCATGGGCCTTATCATTCTGGCCAGTACATTTTTAGGGTGGTTTGGATGTTATCTCTCCTTAAAGCAGATCTTAAAATAATCCTGGTATGGGCATGGCTGATGACAGTGGCGGCCACCGCCTTGTGGGCTGCACCACCGGTGATTTATCAGGGCACCATCACTGCTTCTAGACTCAATGTCCGATCTGAGCCCTCCCAGGATGCCGCAGTGGTGCTGGTACTGGAAAAAGGCACCAAAGTGGGGGTGACAGCAGTAAAAGGCGGCATCGGTGGATGGGTGACAGTGCAGTATGAAAACCATCAGGGCTATGTCCGCAACCGCCCTAAATACATTGAACTGCAAGAGGTGTCCCCTGCAGAAAAAACACAGCCTTCAAAGGTTTCTGATACCCTGAAACCCGATCCCCGGATACAGGAAAAAAAACAGACCATTGAGACCCGCATCAATGAAAAACAAGAACAGATAACCCGGTTCAGCAAAAAAGAAACACAAATTATCGAAGGGTTGAACCAGATCGATTATACATTGAACCAGGCCCGGATCAAGGCGGATGCCCTGTCCAGAGAAACCCGGGATCTGGATAAACGCATTGCCGCCATACAGGCCGATAGAGAGCAGCTCGCTTTGCAGCTGCAGGAAAACCAGGTGTATGCCGGAGACCGGCTGAATGCCCTCTATCGTATGCATAATATCGGCAGTCTGGATATGATGGGTCTGCCGGCATCAATGTTTGACTTTTTTGTTTCCCAGAATGCCATGAAACAAATTGTTCTTTCTGACTTTCAGGCCATTGAAAAACAGACC
>Ga0209949_1001271_pt1 | contig 12472 bp, 9 predicted proteins | sample SalPonC_black_MG_FD_185711 | JGI IMG/M metagenome (GOLD analysis project Ga0209949, IMG submission 185711) | Salt pond soil microbial communities from South San Francisco under conditions of wetland restoration - Salt Pond MetaG... | ecosystem: Environmental > Aquatic > Marine > Intertidal zone >... | reverse complement strand
CGCGGCAGCTGGCCGAGCACTTCGGCGAAAAGCTCTACAACACCATCGTGCCGCGCAACGTGCGGGTGGCCGAGTCGCCCAGCTACGGCGAATCGGTACTGACCTACGACCCGGAATCTCGCGGTGCGCTGGCCTATCGCGGCCTGGCCGGCGAATACGTAAGACGAATGAGGGCCTGACATGGCAACCCGCAAGAAAGCGCCGCTTGGCCGAAACCTGAACGCCTTGCTGGGCAAGTCGCGCGCAGCCCACGAGACCGGCACCGAAGCCGGCCCGGCCGAGGACCAGCTGCGCAAGCTGCCGCTGGACCAGATCCAGCCCGGCCAGTACCAGCCGCGCACCGGCATGGACCCGGACCGGCTCGAAGAACTGGCCGATTCGATCAAGGCCCAGGGCGTGGTCCAGCCGGTGGTGGTGCGACGCCTGGGCTCGGGCAAGGGCTATGAACTGATCGCCGGTGAACGTCGCTGGCGCGCGGCCCAGAAAGCCGGGCTGCACGAAATTCCGGCGGTCATCCGCGACGTGCCCGACGAAGTCACGCTGGCCATGGCGCTGATCGAGAACATCCAGCGCGAAAATCTCAACCCGATGGAAGAAGCCGGCGCGCTGGCCCGCCTGATCGACGAATTCGAGCTCACCCACGAACAGGTTGCGGCCAATGTAGGACGTTCCCGAACCTCGGTGACCAACCTGCTGCGCCTGCGCGAGCTTGAACCCAAAGTCCGAGAACTGGTCGATGCGCGCAAGCTCGACATGGGACACGCCCGCGCCCTGCTGGCGCTGTCGGGCAACGCGCAGGTCGATGCCGCGCGCCAGGTCGTCAACCTCGACCTGTCGGTGCGCCAGACCGAAGCGCTGGTCAAGCGCCTGAAGTCCGGCGGCGCCGAGAAAAAGCCTGCCGAGCGCAAGGACCCGAACATCGAGCGCCTCGAGCAGGAACTCAGCGAAAACCTGTGCGCCCCGGTCTCGGTCAAGCACTCGTCTTCCGGCAAAGGCCAGGTCACCATCCGCTATACCAGCCTCGACGAACTCGACGGCCTGCTGGAGCGTTTCAAGCGCTAGGACTCCCTTCTTTGTAGCCTGGATAAGCGCGTAGCGCGCATCCGGGGCCGCAGGCTTGTTCAGGCATTGATCCCGGGTGCGCTTCGCTTACCCAGGCTACGGCTCAGCGGCATGTTTTCAGGAATCGGCAAGCGTTGCGTCGGAGAGCAACCGGCCGTCCAGCAGTTCGACGGTTCGCTGCCCGCGTGCGGCGTTCTCCTGATTGTGCGTGACCTGGATGATGCTGACGCCGCCGGCGTTGAGTTCCGCCAGCAGGTCCATGATCTTTTCACCCTGGCTGGTATGCAGGGCGCCGGTGGGTTCGTCGGCCAGGATCACCCGCGGCCGGGCGATCAGCGCGCGCGCCACGGCGACCAGCTGCTGCTGACCGCCCGACAGCTGACGGGGATAAAGATCGCGCTTGTCCCCGATTTCGAAGCGGGTGAGCATCTCCTCGACGCGCGCCTTGCGTTCGGCGCGCTTCAGGTCGCGGTAGGTCAACGGCAGCTCGAGGTTCTCGGCCACGTCGAGGTCGTCCAGCAAATGGTATTGCTGGAACACGAAGCCGACGGATTCGCGCCCGAGCTTCTGGCGCGCCGCCGGCTTGAGCTTGTCTATTTGCTGATCGCCGAAGCGGTATTCACCGCTCCAGTCATGATCCAGCATGCCGAGAACGTTCAGCAGCGTGCTCTTGCCCGAACCCGAAGGCCCGACGACGCTGAGGAATTCGCCGGGCAGAAGATCCAGATCGATATTCTCCAGCAACGCTACCTGCACGCCCTTGTGCCGCACCGTTTTCGAGACCCCGCGAAGCGAGATGATCGGAGAGGCCGTCGAATTCCGGCTCTGATCATTCATCGCGCAGCGCCTCCGGCGCCGATCGCACTCGTGGCCAGCGAGACCACCGATGTCAGCGTCAGTAAGGGGGCCTGGACGAACTGGCGAAACCCGGCTTGAAGATCGTCGGAAAACAGCGTCATCGAGGTCTCCTGAAAAGGTCAATTGAGAAAAGGCGTTCAGACATATCGGATTCGGTTCATCATTGGTGATGAAGTGCCTCGATGGGATCGACCCGGGCGGCCCGCCGGGCCGGCAGCAGACACGCGGCGATTGCGACAATGGCAAGGAATAGCGCCACGCCGCCGAAAACCATCGGATCGAGGCGATCGATGCCGTAGAGCTGGTTCTCGATCAGCCGCGTCAGGCCGACGGCCGCGACCAGTCCCAGTCCGATGCCGATGGCCACAAGCAAGCCGCTTTGGCGCAGCACCAGCGTCATGATGTCGCTCATCCGTGCACCCAGCGCAATGCGCATCCCCAACTCTGACGTGCGTTGCGTGATCGAGTAGGCCAGCACCCCGTACAGGCCTATCGCGGACAGCGCCAGGGCGACGACCGAAAATACGATCAGCAGCAGCATGGGCGCGCGGCGAACCTGCAGCGAGACATCGATCAACTCCTGCATGGTCTGGACCTGGCCCAGCGGCAACTCCGGATCTACTGCGTGCACGGCCTCCCGAAGCTGGGCAATGACCGAAGCCGGATTGACGGCGGTACGAATCACTATTGTCGGGCCGCTTACCGAAGATTGGCGAAACGGCAGGTAGTAGGTTTCCTTTTCGCTGGTGCCGGCCAGCCCCTCGTGCTTGACCGCACCGACCACGCCGACGACGCTGAACCACTGGGGATTTTCCTCGTCGTCGAAGCCGATGCGCCGTCCGATGGGGTCGACGTCGGAAAAATATTTTTCGGCGAGTACCTCGTCGATGATGGCGGGGGGGTTGCCGGAATCGTCTGCCGGTTCGAACAGCCGGCCCCGCAAAAGGGGAATCTGGAGCGCCTCGAAGTATCCGCCATCGACCCGCCGGATCATGCCGTGCGGCGCGTTGACGCCTGGTGGAGGCGTGTAACCCTCGATGTCATACGAAGCCTGCGAATTACCCCCTCCGAATGGGGCGGTGTTGGTCATCCCCACCGCGGTTACCCCGGGAATCGCGCCCAGGCGACCGATCAACCGGTCGTGGAAATCCTGGACCGCGGCGGTCGTCGCGTAGTCGTTCTCGGGCATCGACAGCGAGGCGGTCAGAACGCCCTCGGCATTGAACCCGGGGTTTGTATCCTGCAGCTTTGCAAAGCTCAGGATGAGCAGCCCGGACCCGACAAGCAGGACGGCGGCGATGGCGACCTGCGCGACGACCAGCCCGCTGCGTGTAACACCAGCGCCTTTCGAGCCGGTGGTGGTGCGACCGGATTCCTTGAGCGTGGCGGCGGTATCTGCGCCGGCGGCGCTCAGCGCAGGAAACACCCCGAAAACCACGCCGGTCAACAGGCCGAGACCGAGTGTGAAGACCAGCACGCTCGCATCGAGCTGCACGTCGAACAGCGCGTTGCTCGAGCCCAGCCCGGTCGCAATCATGAACTGAAGACCGGCGTAGGCCACGCCGATGCCGACGACTGCACCGGCCAGGGACAGCAACATGCTCTCGGTCAACAGCTGGCCTACGAGTCGGCGACGGCCGGCCCCCAGTGCGGAACGAATGTTGAGTTCGCCCTGGCGCGCCGTGACCCTGGCCAGCATCAGGTTGGCCACGTTGGCGCAGGCGATGACCAGCACGAGCGCAACGGCGATCTGCAGCAGCCACAAGGGCTGTGCCAGGTCGCCGATCAACTCCTTGCGGTAGTCGGTTACCCGGCCGCCGAATCCGGAGTTTTCCCAGAATGCGGTGATCTCGGCCGGCGCCATCTCGCGGTTGATCTCATGGATTCGATCGACCTGGGACTGCGCCTGCTCGATCGTTGAACCCGGTGCCAGTCGCGCAATCATCATCGAATACTCGCGGCCGCGTTCGTCGTTGCTGAGCTGTTCCTCGGTGAACGCGAACGGCACCCAGATCTGAATGTCCTGGTTGGGAAATACGAAGCTGGCGGGCATGACGCCTTCGACGTTGTAAGCCGTCCCGTCAAGCTGAATGGTCTCGCCGACGATATCCTCGCTGCCACCGAACGCGCTTTGCCACAGGGCGTGAGAAAGCACGGCGGCGCGGTCGTTGCCCGGCTCGGTATGCGCGTCCGACAACGGTGCGCCCAGCATCGGCGAGGTTCTGAGTACGTCGAACAACGACGGCGTCGTCCTGAGCACCAGCAGCCTGCGTGGCTGGTCGGTCGAGGTCAGGTTCATGCCCTCCCATGTGAACAGTGCCGTCGACTCGAACGAGTCGGTGCGGTCGCGGCGATCGACGTAGTCCGGGATGGAGACGCCGGCGGTGTCGAGCCCGTTCATCGGATAGGTGTTGTGGATCATGACCAGATCTTCGCTATCCGGGTAAGGCAGCGGCTGCAGCATCATGCCGTTGATCATGCTGAAGATGGCGCTGTTGGCGCCGATGCCCAGCGCCAGCGTCAGTACGACGGCGATCGCGAAGCCGGGCTGTTTCAGGATCTGGCGGATGCTGTAGTTGATGTTGGAGATCAGGTTCATGTTTGGTATCTCATTCGTGATGAAGTGCTTCGATGGGTTCGACCCGGGCGGCCCGCCGGGCGGGTAGCAGGCAGGCGGTCAGCGCGATGGCGAGCACCAGTCCGGTCGTCGCCAGCCATGCCGATGGATCCGCCTGGCTGACGCCGTGCAGCATGCCTTCCAGAAAGCGGATGAACACCGCGCCCAGTAGCAGACCGACGCCAAGCCCGGTGACGCTGACACGCAGCCCCTGACCGACCACGCGCGACAGGATGTTCAGATTGCTGGCGCCCATCGCCTTGCGCAATCCAATCTCGGGCGTGGCCGAGGCGACCTGCTGGGCCAGCACGGCGTACAGCCCGACCGAAACCAGCGCCAGCGCGCTCAGGGCAAATGCTGCGACCAGCGCCAGCCGAAACGTGCTGTCGCGATAAAGCCAGCCGATGAATTCGTCCACCGGCTCCACCCAGTCGACCGCCGAGCCGGGCGCGATTCGGGCCAGCGCGGCCTTGAGCTGTTGTGCGTAGGCAGCCGGATCGCCGTCGACCTCGATGATGGGCGACACCACGCGGCGTGGGACCTGGGCATACGACAGGTAGATCTGGTGGTTGAACTCGGCCGGCCCGTCGGGGCCGCCGAAGCGCGTATCCCCGACCACGCCCACGACCCGGTAGGGCGTGCCGTTCAACGAGATTTCCCGTTCCAGTGCGTCACTGGATCCGCCCATCAATTCGGCAAGCGACTCTCCGACGACGGCGCTGCGCATGCCCGTCCCGACGTCGCGCGAATCGAATAGCCGGCCCGCCACGCGCGGAATCTCGAGGCCGTCGAAGAACCCGTCATCGACGATGAAATTGCTCACGATGATGTCGTCGCGTGCTCCGGCCGTCGACATGCCGGGCCAGGCCAGGCGGCCGGTGCTCGGTGACGGCATCGGCAGCGTGGGCCAGAGCAGCGCCACGTCCAGCACGCCGGGTTCGGCCATCAGTTCGGCTTCGATGCGGTCGACGAACGCCGGCAGCGCGACCTCGTCCGGCACGTCCCCGGCACTGATGAACAAGCCCATCCGCAAACGGTTCTCTGTTGCGAAGCCGAGGTCGCGGCTGCCCAGTTCGAGATACGCGCGGCCGAGCAGCGAGCCGGTCAGCAATAGCGTCACCGTAAGCGCCACCTGGCCGCCGATGATCCAGCGGCCCCAGCGCGAGGTGCTGCGTGAGCCGGTCAACCGCCCGGATCCGTCGCGCAGCGAGTCGCTGACGTCGACCCGGGACGCCGCCCAGGCGGGCAGCGAGGCCGCCAGCAATCCGCCGATCAGCATCGCGGCGAAGGCGATAGTCAGCGTGTAGCCGTCGATCTCGATCGTCATGTAACTCGGGATATCGGTCCCGGCCACTGCCAGGAAGCCGGAAAGAAGCGGTGCGGCGACGATGCAGCCGATCAGGCCGCCGACCAGCGACAGCAGGACGGTTTCACCCATGATCGGGACCAGCAGGCGCGTGCGGCCGGCGCCAAGCGCGCCGCGGATCGCCAGATCGTGCCTTCTTTCCACGGTGCGACTGACCAGCAGCATCGCCACGTTGAGTACCGCGACGGCCAGCAGCAGCGCCGCTGCGCCGGCCAGCAGCCCGTTGGCCCGGTTGAAGCCCGCACGCCAGCTTGCACCCAGGCGTTCGACCTGAAATCCGTGCCGTTCGGAGATTTCGGCGAATTCCGGCGCCAGCGTATCGGCCAGGGCGTCGGCTTCGGTCTGCGCGGCAGGCAGCGCCACACCGTCGGCGAGGCGGCCGATGGCGAGCACGTTGCGGATGTCGCGCCGGCTGCGCACGTCTGCCTCGAGGTATGCGCGGAACGGAACGAAGAACTCCAGGTCCGGCATGTCGTCTTCGATCGTGCCGTGGAAGTCCGGCGGCAATACGCCGACGATCGAGTAACTCGTGGTGATTTCCTGGTTCTGGGTCAGGGTGCGTATGGTCTTGCCGACGATGTCGGGATCGAACTGAAATTCCCGCCCCCAGGCGGCGTGCGACAGCAGCATCACCGGCTCGCCGCGCGAAAACTCGTCGGGCGTAATCAGTCGGCCCATGAACGGCTTGACGCCGAGCAGCGAAAAGTAGCCCGGTGTGACCGCTTCGCCCTCGACCCTGCGCCCGGGTTCGCCCGGGCGATCCCAGATCAGGCGCGAACGCGCGGTGGCCTCGAGCCGGTCCAGCGAGCCCATGTCCTGTTGGAGGTCGGTGAGATCGGCCGGTGCCAGGGCATCCTGGCGCGCCGAGCCCTGCTCGACATTCCAGATGCGCACCAGCCGCTCGGCGTCGGGAAACGGCAGCGGGCGCAGGGTCGTAAGACTGATCAGCGTCGAAACGGAGGCGGTCGCCGCCATCCCCAGCGCGATGCAGAGCACGACTGCGCTCGAAACCCGCGGCGATTTCAGAATGCGCCTGGCGCTTTCGCGCACCAGTACCGTTATCTGCATGACTTCACTCCTGCCTCAGGCCGACCACGGGGTCGATGCGCAACGCGCGCCAGGTGGGCAGCGCGGCGGCGATTGCCGTGATTACGACCAGCAGCATCGCGACGCCGAAATAGGTCAGCGGGTCGGCAACATCCACGTCGACCAGCATGCCGCGCATGACTTGCGCAAAACCGAATGCCAGCAGCATGCCGACGCCGATACCCAGGCCGAGCTGGCCGAGGCTCTGGCGGGCGATGTGGCCGATGATGCGTCCGTCTGCCGCGCCCAGCGCGCGCCGCACCCCGATCTCCCGGCTGCGCTGGGCCACCGAGTAGGCCAGCACGCCGTACATCCCGACTGCCGCCAGCACCAGCGCTATGACGCCGAAAATCTCGAAGTTGACCGCAATCACCCGGGCGGTCCAGGCGCCGTACTCGATCCAGTAATCCAGCGTCTGCAGCCAGTAGACCGGCAGATCGGAATCCAGCGCCAGAACGGCCTGGCGCATGTCTTCGGAATGACCAAGCGGATCGCCGACGGTGCGGATCGCAGCATAGGCGAACCGCACCGCGTTCTGGCTCATCGGCACGAACACGGCGCCGCGAGGACTGTCTTCGACATCGCCGAGATGCACATCGTCGACGACGCCGATGATCGTTCGAAAACGCTCGGGCTCGCCGCTGGCGCCCAGCGCGAGCCGGCGACCCACGGCACCCTGGCCCGGCCACAGGGAAGCGGCCAGGCTGCGCGTGATCACCGCCACAGGTTCGGTGTCGGCGCGGTCGCGCGCATCGAAGGTTCGCCCGGCGACCAGCGGTATCGCCAGGGCATCGAAAATACCCGGCGTGGCCACCGTCCAGTGCTCCCACGCGCCCCGTCCGAACTGATCGTCCAGCAGCCCTTCGCCGGCGATTGCGATCTTGGTCCAGCTGACCTGCCCGCCGGGCAGGCCAGTGGCGGCGAAGGCGTGCGTGACGCCGGGCTTTGCGGCCAGGTCTTCGGTCAGCGTTTCGAAGAATTGCCGACGAGAAGCTTCGGACGGATATTTCTCCTCGAACAGCCCCATGCGGCCGAGCAGAATATTGGACGAGTCCACGCCCAGGTCACGCTGGTCGATGTTGAGGATGCTCCTGACCATCAGTCCGGCGCACACCAGCAATACGCAGGCCAGCGAGATCTCGAATATCACCAGTCCACGGCCGATGCGGGTGCTGGCCGTGCCCCGGCTGCCGTCCTTCAATGATTCACTGAGATCGACGCGCGTACCGCGAAGCGCCGGCAGCAAGCCGGCCAGCAGGGTCGTCAGCGTAGCGGCTGCGATCGTGAATACGAACACCCGGGCATCGGGAGAGACGTCGACCCAGAACGGCATCTGCGCGTCGCCGGCGCTCAGCGCCGTCATCATTGCCCGGCCGGCGACATCGGCCAGGAACCAGCCGAAGACCGCCGCCAGCGCCGACAGCAGCAGGCATTCGGAGAGCACGCGAGATACGAGTTGCCGTCGACTGGCGCCCAGCGCGCTTCGGATGGTGAGCTCGCGCGCGCTACGGGTGGCCCTGACCAGCACCAGGTTGGCTGTGTTCGCGCAAGCCATCACCAGGATCAGGACCACGGCGGCAAACATCGTCAGGATCGTTGCCCGCGCGCCGTCGTCGATGAACTCGTGGGCGAACGGCTTGACCAGCACGGTCCGGTTCTGGTTGGTCTCGGGGTATTCCTTTGCAAGATTGGCCGCAATTGCATTCAATTCGGCCGATGCCTGCTCGCGGGTGACGCCATCCTTGAGGCGGCCGAAGACTTCCAGCGTCGTGCCTTGGTCCCGCGCTTCAATCGTGGCCGGATCGATGCGAAGCGGCACCCAGACCCGCTCGCTGACCGGGAACGCGAACTCCGGCGGGGCGATGCCGACGACCGTGGCGTCCCCGCCGTTGACCCGGATCGTCCGGCCGACGATATCGGGAGCGCCGCCGTAGCGGTGCATCCAGACGCTGTAGCCGATCACGGCCACGTCTGCGGCGCCGGGCTCGCTGTCGCGCGACTGCAGCAGGCGGCCCTTGTGGGCGTCGAGTTCCAGCAGCGCGAAGGTATTGCCGGTCACGAATGCGCCGTCGTAGCGTTCAGGTCGGTCGGCGCCGGCACCGCTGAGGTTCACCGTGCCGGTGGTAAAGCCGGCCAGGCCCTCGAATGAGCCTTGCTGCTCTCGGTAATCGAGGAAATCCAGCGGCCGGACTTCGACGCTGTCCTGGCCGTCGGAAAGAACCTGATTCTCGAGGTGCATCAGCTCCCCGCTCTCGGGAAACGGCAGCGGTTCCAGGAGATAACCCTTGACGGCGCCGAACATGAAGATCGTGCCGCCGAGGCCGATGCCGAGTACGAAGATGATCAGCAGAGAAAATCCGGGGGATCGGCGCAGCCGGGACGCGGCGGATCGAAGTTCTTGCAGCAGTTCTGACATGACGATCTCCATGGGTCATCGACGCCGGGCCGGGCTGCGAGCCCGTTGCCGGTCGTCAAAGGTCGAAATCGACTGCCGGCCTTGCACGGTGCCCGGGCGACATCTTCCATGCAAGCAGTGCGCCAACGCCGCACCCTGCAATGTAAGTGACTGATTATTCAGCGTCAGGAGCCGCCCCGGATGTTTGCGCCGAGCCGCCAGGGTCGGCCGGCGCTTCGAATCCGGGATTCCGGATTCCAGATGTGAGACGCGCACACCCCTCCGGAAACCGGGCTTGCCGGAACGGACGCAGCAAGTGGTCGGCGAGGGTCGGCGGGTCGGGGGCGAGACCCGTGCGCTCTGCGGCGCGTGCGCCGAAGGCGCCGAACAGTCGGTACAAGAGGATCGCGATCGCCGTTCCAATCATCGCGCTGCTTCCGCGGCAAGCGTTGGATCCGCTGGCCTGGGCCGGGTCCGAACCCCGAACAGTGGCTGCAGCCAGCGCACGCGGAGCACCACGAAGTGGTGGATCACGGCGCAGCCGACGACGGTGCCGACCAGCACCAGCAGGGCTTCGACGGGACCTGGAAGAGTCAACGGGATCAGCAGCGCGGCCAACGGCACGATCAGGCTCTGGTGGAGGAGGTACCAGGGATAGACGGCCCGATTGGCGTAGGGCATCCAGCGTCGCGGTCGGTCCAGCCGTGCCGCGGCGTAGCCGAGGATCGCCAACAGCGCGTTCCAGGCATAGAGCGCATGGGCGCCGTCGGAAATCGCGCGCCAGTCCAGGTCCGGCAATGCGGCCAGCTCTTCGGCCGGCAGCGTCCGGCCCGCGACGCGAAGCGCCATGTAGACGATCAGCCCGGTCAGGGCCAGAGCGAGCGGTATGCGCCGATGTTCGCGTACTGCATCCCACCAGGTGCGCTGCCGGGCCAGCCAGAAACCGAACAGGAAGACGGGTAGGTACTTGGCGTGCTGCGCCCAGTCGTCAACCAGTGTCTTGGTGTCGCCGAACGCCGGCTCCAGCAGGTACAGCACGACCAACCACCAGCCGACCGGAAGCGTGGCCAGCCAGCCGACGCCGGCGCGGCCCACCGGGGAGTGCGACCACGGCGCAACCGTCGGCCTGAGCCGGCGCCATGCGGCCAGGCCGCCGGCCAGCAGCAGCGTGTAGGTACAAAGGTAGGCCAGATACCACAAGTGGTTCCAGGTCACGCCGAACGCGGCTCCGGCGAAGCCGCCGTCGGGCCACGGCCGCAGCTGCAGGTAGCGCAGCATGAAAGCGCCGAACCCGGCGTCGAACGCGCCGTTTGCGCGCGCTTCCACCCAGGCCTGGATTGGCACGATGGCCAGCATGCCGAAGACCAGCGGAATCAGCAACAGACCGGTGCGGCGAAACGCCATCCGTCCGGGACGAAGCGCCAGCGCGCTCAGGCCCAGCGCCAGGCCGGAGACCAGGAAGATCAACGGCATCCGCCATCGGTTCAGCGCGACCATGGGCCATTGGAGCCATTCCGCGGTCGCCGGACTCTTGATGTGATAGCCCCAGTCGGCGACGTAGACCATGCCGACGTGATAGAGGATCAGAAGGCCGAATGCGATGACCCGGAGGGCATCGATGTCGTGGCGACGGGCGCTGATGGCGTTGGTCATTCCTGGCTCCGGCGTTCGGGTTTTCGAATGGGTAGTCTTCGGTCGGCCGCACTGTCGTACAAGCGCTGGGGGACAAGGCGCGCCCCGCCGGGGACGAACCGAGGGTCGCGCGGGACGGAATGCGGGTAGGATTCGGGCCATGAACGTCACCGCCGCCGATTTCCGTCGCTGGTACGCGCCCCGCAAGGCGAGTTTCGAGTGGGGCTTCTGGATCGTCACCCACGTCGTCAATGCCGTGTTCAACAGCGCGGTAAGGGTGATGGAGCTTGCGCCTGGTGCCCGCGATCCGCAGGCATGGGAGCCGGTGGTCTGGGAGTGCTCGAGCGCGCTGTCGATGCTGCTGCTGGTCTGGCCGGTGGTGTGGTTCACCCGTGCCTGGCCGTTCCGCTGGGACGGCGCGGCGAAGTGGCTGGGCGGTCACTTGCTGGCCAGCGTCGTTTATTCGGTTGCGCACGTGCTGCTGATGGTGGCCATGCGCGAGGTCGCCTATGCGCTGGCCGGTGGCGACTATTCGTTCGGTCCCTGGGCCGGCGAGCTCTTTTACGAATACTTGAAGGACGTCCGGACCTACATAGGGGTGGTCTTCCTGATCGAAGGCTACCGCTTCGTCCTGCGCCGGCTCAGTGGTGAGGCGCGCTGGCTGGATTCGCGCGACGATCGGCCCGAACCGCCACGGCACCGGCCCGATCGTTTTCTGGTCAAGATGCTGGGGCGCGAATTTTTGGTACCCGCCGATGAAATAGACCGGGCCCAGGCTGCAGGCAACTACGTCAATCTTGTCGTCGGTCGCCGGGAATACCCGCTTCGCAGCACCATGAAGGATCTGGTCGACCGACTCGACCCGGCGCTATTCAGGCGGATTCATCGCAGCCACATCGTGCGCCTCGATCGCATTTCCGAGATCGAACCGCTGGAATCCGGGGACGCCCGCGTCACGCTGGCCGACGGCACGGTACTGCCGTGCTCGCGAAACTACCGGTCGGAATTGTCCTGACCGCGTTCCTTTTTCAGCCGGTCCTTGGTGCGCCGGCCCTTCTTTTCCAGCATCGGCCGAAGCGCTCGGCCGATGCGCGGGAACAGGTAGCTCACGGTGGTCAGGTAGCCGCTGATGCGCGGCATGGGCTTGTCCAGCGTTGCGTTGTCGACCAGCATCACAATCGCCTCGGCGACCTGGTCGGCGGTGCTGATCGGCTGTGAAAACGTCAGGTCGGTGACCGTCTCGATATCTTCCATGATGAAGCCGGTGTCGATCGGCCCGGGCGACACGCTGGCGATCTTGATGCTGCCGCCGCGCAGTTCCTCGGCCAGCGCCAGGCCGAACGCACGCAGGCCGAACTTGGTGGCCGAGTACGTCGCCGAGCCCGGCACCGGCGTACGGCCGGCCAGCGAGGCGACGTTGATCACCGCCGGATGTTTCGACTGTCTCAGATACGGC
>Ga0209949_1001270_pt1 | contig 12477 bp, 9 predicted proteins | sample SalPonC_black_MG_FD_185711 | JGI IMG/M metagenome (GOLD analysis project Ga0209949, IMG submission 185711) | Salt pond soil microbial communities from South San Francisco under conditions of wetland restoration - Salt Pond MetaG... | ecosystem: Environmental > Aquatic > Marine > Intertidal zone >... | reverse complement strand
GGCGAAGAAGAGTGCCGTAAAGAAAAAGACGGGCACGACGGCCAGGAAACCGGCCGCGAAAAAGAAGGCCGCCACGGCCAGCAAGCCTGCTGCCAAGAAAACGGCAGCTAAAAAGACGGCAGCCAGGAAGCCGTCTGCGAAGAAAGCGCCGGCAAAGAAAGCCGCAGCAAAAACACCGGTAGCCGGGAAACCGGCGGCCAAGAAACCGGCGACGAAGAAAGCGCCGGCGAAAAAGGCCCCGGCGAAAAAGGCGCCCGCGAACAAGCCTACGGCCCAGCGGACCGCCGCCCGAAAGACTGCTGTAAAGAAGTCCACGGCGAAGAGATCAGACTCGAGAAAGGCCGCCGCCAAGAAGGCTCTCGCCCTGCAGCCGGAAAGGCCGGAGCCGAGTTTCGCGTTCTCCGGTCCGCTGAAGGAGTTCAAGCCCTACCAGCCGGCGCCGGGCGAGGATTACATGAGCGAAGGGATGCTCGCCCATTTCGAGCGGGTGCTGCAGACCTGGCGCCAGGAACTCATGGAAGAAGTGGACCGCACCGTGCATCACATGAAGGACGAGGCGGCCAACTTCCCCGACCCGAATGACCGGGCCACGCAGGAATCGGAGTTCGGTCTCGAGCTGCGCACCCGCGACCGTGAACGGAAGCTGCTCAAGAAGATCGACCAGGCCCTGGAGCGGATCGAGGACGGAAGTTACGGCTTCTGCTCGGAGACGGGCGAAGAAATCGGCCTGCGTCGCCTGGAGGCGCGGCCGGTCGCGACGCTGACCGTCGAAGCGCAGGAACGGCGAGAGCTTGCCGAGAAGCAGTACCGGGACCGCGACGACCGCTGAACCCGGCGGGCGCCGCGACGGGGCCACCGGGACGCCCGGAAAGCCTTATCGCGGCCGTTTCGCGCCCTCTCCCACGGGACCGCTCCACTTCGGTTCGCTGCTCGCCGCGGCGGGCAGCTGGCTGGACGCGCGTGCGGCCGGGGGCGAGTGGCTGCTCCGTATCGAGGACATCGACCCTCCGCGCGAGCCTGCGGGCGCGGCGGAGGAGATACTGCGAACCCTGGAATCGGCAGGCCTCTGGTGGGACGGGCCGGTACTGCGGCAAAGCACGCGCGGGGCCGCCTACGAGGCCGCGCTCGAGAAGCTTAGCCGGGAGGGCTGGGCCTATCCCTGCACCTGCAGCCGAAAGCAGATCGAGGCGGAGAATACCCGGCGGGGCCTGGCCGGTGCCCGCCTTTACCCTGGAACCTGCCGCCGGCGCTCCGGCCGTCCGCCAGCCGGGACGAGCTTCGCCCTGCGGCTTCGAACGACTTCCGCGAGGATCCGTTTCATAGACCGCCTGCAAGGCGAGTTCGGCCAATTCCTCGAGCGCGAGACCGGTGATTTCATCGTGCGCCGCCGGGAGCGATACTTCGCCTACCAGCTGGCAGTGACCGTGGACGACGCCGCCCAGGGCATCACCGATGTCGTGCGCGGCATCGACCTCCTCGACTCGACGCCACGCCAGCTCTGGCTGCAGCGCCTGCTCGGTTTTGCCGAACCCCGCTATCTGCACCTGCCGGTGGTCGCCTTCCCCGACGGCCAGAAACTCAGCAAGCAAAGCGGCGCAGAAGCGGTGAATCCGGCGGCCGCGGGCGCGCTCGCCTGGGACGTGCTGGAGTGCCTTGGCCAGCATCCCCCCGCCGAGTTGCGCCGCGCGCCCGCCGCAGAGCTCTGGAGCTGGGGCGTGAGCCACTGGAATCCGCAGCAATTGCACGGGGTACGCAGCATACCGCCGCCCTGAAAGTTTTGGCTGCAGTGCAAAAAAGTGCAAAAATCGATTATCTTAGGGACTTTAAATGCACGCCGCGCGTCTCGCGGGGCAACCACGAACGGAAGCAGTTATGAGCGAGCCACGGATCATCAAGAAGTATCCCAATCGACGCCTCTATGACACCGAGGAAAGCCGATACATCACGCTGGCGGACATCAAGCGGCTGGTGGTCGAAAAGGTCGATTTCGTCGTGGTCGAAAAGAAAACCGGCAAGGACATCACCCGCAGTATCATGCTCCAGGTCATCAGCGAGCAGGAGCAAAGCGGCGAGCCGATTATGAGCCGGGATTTCCTGTCCCAGATCATCCGTTCCTACGGCAGCGCGATGCAGGGCATGGTCGGCGGGTACCTGGACCAGAGCCTCCGCTTGTTCATGAACCAGCAGCAGCAGCTGCGCGAACGCGTCAAGGACGTGGTCGGCCTCGACCCCGTCGGCATGGTCGCCGGGATCGCCCAGAAGAACTACCAGCGCTGGAAAGCCTTGCAGGAAGAGATCTTCCGCAACTTCGCATCCGCCCGCCAGGAAGAGGAAGAGCAGGAAAGCAAGAGCGCCGCGTCGGGCAAAAGCCGCGCCAGCAAGCGCTAGCGGTTGCTGGCGCGCCAGTCCGGCGCCGCGCCACTTGCGGCCCGGAAGCGGAAACGACGCCCAGGCTGGAATCGTTCCAGAAATTGTTGACAGCCTTGGGCGTGGCTGATATTGTGCAACGCGTCAATTGATGCATTGCATCATCCCTTGACGACTCCTCCAATTGGTCGCTTCATGCGTCCGTTTAGGAGCCCCCACCCTTCCGGGCGGGGGCTTTTTTTTGCGTTTTCGGCGGCCCGGCATCGCGACCGATCACCCAAAAAAAACGGGAAACGGCGCCATGCCGTTTCCCGCTCTTCCCGACCCGAAGGCCAGTCTCCGTATGCGCCGCGCAGGAAACCGCGCGACGCCGGTCTTCAGCTGGCCGCGTCGACGCCGCGCATGCTGAGCCGGATGCGGCCCTGCCGGTCGACCTCCAGCACCTTAACGCGGACCGTGTCGCCCTCGCTGAGCTTGTCGCTGACGCGTTCCACCCGCTCGTCGGAGATCTGCGAGATGTGCACCAGGCCGTCCTTGCCGGGCAGGATGGTGACGAAAGCGCCGAAGTCCATCAGCCGTGCGACCTTGCCCTCGTAGACCTGGCCCACTTCGACGTCGGCGGTGATCAGGTCGATGCGGCGACGCGCCTCGCGGCCGGATTCGCCGTCCACCGAGGCGATCCGCACGGTGCCGTCGTTGTCGATGTCGATGGTCGCGCCGGTCTCCTCGGTGATCTGGCGGATCACCGAGCCGCCCTTGCCGATCACTTCCCGGATCTTCTCCGGATCGATCTTCAGGGCGATGATGGTCGGCGCCCAGTCGGACATCTTCTCGCGCGGCTTGTCGATGACCTTGTTCATCTCGCCGAGGATGTGCAGGCGCGCCTCGCGCGCCTGGGACAGGGCGTCGGACATGATCTCCTGGGTGATCCCGTCGATCTTGATGTCCATCTGCAGCGCCGTGACGCCTTCGGACGTGCCCGCGACCTTGAAGTCCATGTCACCGAGGTGATCCTCGTCGCCGAGGATATCGGTGAGCACCGCGTACTGCTCGCCTTCCTTGACGAGGCCCATAGCCACGCCGGCCACCGGCGCCGTAACGGGCACGCCGGCGTCCATCATGGCCAGGCTCGCGCCGCAAACGCTCGCCATGGAGCTGGAACCATTGGACTCGGTGACCTCCGAAACGACCCGCAGGACATACGGGAAGGTCTCGGTGTCGGGAATCACGGCCTGGACCGCACGGCGGGCCAGTTTGCCGTGACCGATCTCGCGACGTTTCGGCCCCAGCATGAAGCTGGTCTCGCCGACGCAGAAAGGCGGGAAGTTGTAATGCAGCATGAAGGGCTCGCGGAACTCGCCCGACAACGCGTCGATGATCTGCGCGTCGCGCCCGGTGCCCAGCGTGGTGACCACCAGGGCCTGCGTCTCGCCGCGCGTGAAAAGCGCCGAGCCGTGGGTGCGCGGCAATACGCCTGTGCGCACCTGGATGGGTCGCACGGTGCGGGTATCGCGGCCATCGATGCGGGGCTCGCCCCGGGCCACCCGGCCGCGGACAATGCTGCTTTCCAGCGCATTGAGCGCGTCCTTCACCGCCTCGTCGGACCAGCGCGGCTCTTCGCCGCCGGCCAGCTTCTCGCGGACCGCGGTCTTGATCTCGTCCACGCGACCGTAACGGTCCTGCTTCTCGGTGATGCGATAGGCTTCGTTGAGGTCCGCCTCGGCTTCCGCCGCCACCGCGGCTTTCAATTCCTCGTCGGACTCCTTGGGCGCGTAGGGCCATGCGGGCTTGCCGGCTTCGGCCTTGAGCTCGTTGATCGCGTTGATCACGACCTGCATCTGCTCGTGGCCGAACACCACGGCGCCGAGCATGACGTCCTCGGGAAGCACCTTGGCCTCCGACTCGACCATCAGCACGGCCTGCTGCGTGCCCGCGACCACCAGTTCCAGCTGCGATTCGGCCAGCTGGGTATTGGTGGGATTGAGCAGGTACTCGCCATCGGCATAACCGACGCGGGCTGCGCCGATCGGGCCCGAGAAGGGGATGCCGGAAAGCGCCAGCGCGGCCGACGCGCCGATCAGCGCAGGGATGTCGGGATCGACGTCCGAGTTCGCCGACATGACGGTGGCGATGACCTGCACTTCATTGAAGAAATCCTTCGGGAAGAGCGGCCGGATGGGGCGGTCGATGAGACGGGAGGTCAGCGTCTCTTTTTCCGTCGGCCGGCCCTCGCGCTTGAAGAAGCCCCCGGGAATCCGGCCCGCTGCGTAGGTCTTCTCGACGTAGTTGACCGTCAGCGGCAGGAACTTCTGGTTCTCTTTCGCTTCCTTGCGGCCCACCGCCGTGACCAGCACGACCGTGTCCGACATGGTGACCACCACCGCGGCATCCGCCTGGCGCGCGATTTCTCCGGTCTCGAGCGTGACCGTGTGGTCACCGTATTTGAAGGTTTTCTTGATAGGAGTCAGATTCACTTTCTTCGCCTGTGTTCTGCCGGTCCCCATGACCGGACTTTGAATTTCCTCAGCGACGCAGGCCGAGGCGGGAAATGATGTCCTGGTAGCGGCCGATGTCCTTCCGCTTCAGGTAATCGAGGAGCTGCCGGCGCTGGTTGACCATTTTCAAGAGTCCACGCCGGGAGTGGTGGTCCTTCTTGTGGGCGCCGAAATGCTCCGTGAGTTCGCTGATGCGGGCGGACAGCAAAGCCACCTGCACTTCCGGAGAGCCAGTATCCGCATTTCCGCGACCGTGCTCCTTGATGATTTCCTTCTTCTGCTCTACCGAGAGAGGCATCTGATATCTCCTGCAAACCTGCTGTTCTGTTGTCCCTTTGACAAGCCGGCAATTCTATCCCGGCGGACCGGGGTCGAACAAGCCTGCAAACCCTTAAAAAGCCTTTATCTACGATGTCTTAGCCATTCGAGGGGAGGCTCATCAGCCTCTTCACCCTCAATCGGGAGTCCGCCATGCGCTCGCCGACCCCTAAAAATCCCGTGGGGCCGTACAGCCGTACCAGCCCCGCGCCGCCCGCGCCCTGCGGCAGGTCCACTTCCTGGCCCTTTTGCAGGCGTTCGGCGTCGCCCGCATCCAGGGTCAGCGCGGAGAGCTCCGCAAGCGCGGCATCCGGCGCCAGCAGCGTGGTCGCCAGCCGGTCCGGCCCCTCCTCGCCCAGCGCCTGCAGCGACTCCAGCGTGAGCATGGCTTCCGCCTCAAACGGTCCGGCGCGATAGCGCCTGAGCGCCGTGACGTGGGCGCAACTGCCGACGGCGCGCGCGACATCCTCCACCAGCGTTCGCACGTAAGTGCCCTTGGAGCAGCTCAGGTCGAGAGAAAATTCCGGCGGCGCCCAGTGCTCCAGCGCAAGTTCGTAGACCTGTATTGACCGCGCCGCGCGCTCGACCACTTCTCCGCGGCGCGCTTTGCGATAGAGCCGCTCGCCGCCCTGCTTGAGCGCCGAATACATGGGCGGCACCTGCTCTATGGCGCCGCGGAAGCCCCGCAGCGCCGCCTCCATGGAGGCGCGGTCCACCTGTTCCCATGCGCAGCGCTCGACCACCTCGCCTTCCGTGTCGCCGGTCGCGGTGCGCTCGCCGAGCCGGCCGGTGACGCGGTAGCTCTTGGACGCGTCCAGCAGATAGCCCGAGAAGCGGGTCGCCTGTCCCAGGCATACCGGCAAGAGCCCGCTTGCGAGCGGGTCCAGGCTGCCGGTATGGCCTGCCTTGCGCGCCCCGAAAATTCGCCGCACTTTCTGCAGCGCGATATTGGAAGACATGCCGACGGGCTTGTCGAGCAGCACCACGCCATCGACCTCGCGACTGGCACGGCCGCGCTGCGCGGGAGCAAGCTCACTCATCGTCGTCCGACGGCTCCTTGCGCTTGTCCGTGGCTACGGCCCGGTTGATCAGTTCGGACATGCGCGCGCCGCGCGCGAGGCTCTCGTCGTGCCGGAAATGGAGCGCCGGCACCTGGCGGATGTGCATCGCCCTGCCGAGCTTGCCACGGATCAGGCCCGCGGCCCGCTGCAGCGCCACGCCGGCGGGCTCGGGGTCGGCCTCGGGATCGAGCAGGCTGAACCAGACCGTCGCATGGGAAAGATCGCGCGAAACGTCCACGGCCGTCACGTTGACGCCCCGCGCCCGCGGGTCCTTGACGTCGCGGAGCAGGATTTCGCTCAGCAGGCGCTGCATCTGCTCGCCGATGCGGGTATTGCGGGAGAACTCCCTCGGCATGCCGCTCAGAGACTCCGCGCGATCTCGATCCGCTCGAAGCACTCGATCTGGTCGCCGGGCCGCACATCGGTGTAATTGCGCACCCCGATGCCGCACTCGGTGCCCGATTTCACCTCGTTCACGTCGTCCTTGAAACGGCGCAAGGATTCCAGGGCGCCCTCGAAGATGACCACGTTATCGCGCAGCACGCGGATCGGGTTGTTGCGCTTCACCGTACCCTCGGTCACCAGGCAGCCCGCGACCTGGCCGAACTTCGGCGAGCTGAAGACTTCGCGCACCTCGGCGATACCGACGATCTGCTCCCGGATTTCGGGTGACAACAGGCCGACGATGGCCGACTTCACGTCGTCGATGGCCTCGTAGATGATGCTGTAGTAGCGCACATCCACGCCGGTTTCCTTGATGGCGGTGCGCGCCGCCGCGTCCGCGCGGACGTTGAAGCCGATGATGATGGCCCCTGAGGCCGCCGCGAGATTCACGTCCGACTCCGTGATGCCGCCGACATTGCTGCCGATGACGTTCACCTTGACCTCTTCGTTCGACAGGCGGGTCATCGCGTCGCGCAGCGCCTCGGCACTGCCCTGCACATCCGCCTTGATGAGCAACTGCACCGAACTTGCGCCGCTCTCCTCCATCTGGGTGAACACGTCCTCCAGCTTGGCGGCCTGCTGCTTCGCGAGCTTGACGTCGCGGAACTTGCCCTGGCGATGCAGCGCGACTTCGCGCGCCTTGCGCTCGTCGGGCAGCACGACGACCTCGTCACCCGCCATGGGCGTGCCGGAAAGGCCCAGCACCTGGACCGGCACGGAGGGCCCGGCCTCTTCCACCGGCTTGCCGTGCTCGTTGAACATGGCGCGCACGCGGCCATACTCGCGCCCAGCGAGCACCGCATCGCCCTGTTGCAGGGTGCCCTGCTGGACCAGGATGGTCGCCACGGCGCCACGGCCCTTCTCCAGGCTGGATTCGATCACCACGCCGGTGGCGGCGCCGCTGGGAATTGCGCTCAATTCCAGCACTTCGGCCTGCAGCGCGACGGATTCCAGCAGTGCGTCCACCCCTTCACCGGTGTGCGCGGAGACGTTCACGAACTGCGTGTCGCCGCCCCAGTCCTCGGGGATCACCTCGTGCTGTGCCAGCTCGCTCTTGACCCGCTCGGGGTCCGCGCCCGCCTTGTCCATCTTGTTGATCGCGACCACCAGCGGCACGCCCGCGGCGCGCGCGTGCTGCACCGCTTCTACGGTCTGCGGCATGACGCCGTCGTCGGCCGCCACCACCAGGATGACCACGTCGGTGGCCTGGGCGCCGCGCGCCCGCATCGCTGTGAATGCCGCGTGACCGGGGGTGTCCAGGAAGGTGATCGGGCCCTTGGCCGACTCCACGACGTAGGCGCCGATATGCTGCGTGATTCCGCCGGCCTCGCCGGAGGCCACCTTGCTGCGGCGAATGTAGTCCAGCAGCGAAGTCTTGCCGTGATCGACGTGGCCCATGATGGTCACGACCGGCCAGCGAGGCTGCTCCTCGCCGCCCCCGCGGGACGCCTGTTCCACGAACTCCTCGATCTGGTTGTCGCGGAGGATTTTCGGCGTGTGCCCCATTTCCTCGACCACCAGCACCGCCGTGTCCTGGTCGATGACCTGGTTGATCGTCACCATCGCGCCCATGCCCATCATGGTCTTGATGACTTCGGTGGCCTTGACGGCCATCTTCTGAGCCAGTTCCGAGACCGTGATCGTCTCGGGGATGCCGACCTCGCGCCGCACCGGAGCGGTGGGGCGCTCGAAGCCCTGGCGCTCGATCTGCGCGCCACCGGTGCGACGTCCGCGCCCCGCCGGCTTGCGGCGGCGACCGGCCTTGGCCCCGCTCGCCACGTGCAGTTCCTTGCGGCCATACTTGGTCCCGGGCGCTTCGCCACGCCGGGGCGCGGCCCGCTCGGTGTCCTTGCGCTTGCGGTCCTCGTCGGCGCCGCGCTTCTTGGCCTCCGCCTGCACCCGCGCCTCTTCCTCGGCGATACGGCGTGCCTCTTCCTCGGCCTTCTTGCGCGCTTCCTCTTCCTCGACGGCCCGGCGGGCTTCTTCGTCGGCCTGGCGTCGCCGCTCTTCCTCTTCCTCGAGCTTCTGCTGCTCCTCGGAGGACTGGCGCGCCTTCTCTTCCTCGGCGAGACGCTTTGCTTCTTCCTCGGCCTCGCGCTGGCGATCCAGCTCTTCCTGTTGCTGGCGCGCCTCTTCCTCGAGCACGTCGCGCTTGATGTAGGTGCGCTTCTTGCGGACCTCGACATTGACCATGCGCGCGCGCCCCTGCCCCACGGGCTGACGCAACTCGCTCTGCGTCTTGCGCTTCAGGGTGACCTTGCGCGGCGCCACCGCCGGCGCGTCGCGCCCGTGACTTTCGCGCAGGAAGGTGAGCAACTCCAGCTTGGCCTCGTCGCTGATCTTGTCCTCGGCGCCCTTGACCTTGATGCCGGCCTCTTCCAGCTGCACGAGCAGCCGGTCTACGGGGACCTTCAGGACATCAGCGAACTGGGCAACAGTGACGTCGGCCATATGCATTCGAACCTCGTATTCAGCCGTTCTCTTCGGCGCTTTCGAACCAGTGCGCGCGGGCCGCCATGATCAGCTTGCCGGCGCGCTCGGGATCCAGGCCCTCGACCTCTTCGAGGTCGTCGGTGGCCTGCTCCGCCAGATCCTCGCGAGTGCGAATCCCGATACCCGCCAGGGCATAGGCCAGGCCCTTGTCCATGCCTTCCAGCGACAACAGGTCTTCCGCGGGCTCGCTGAGATCGAGCTGTTCCTCGCTGACGATCGCCTGGGTAATCAGCACATCGCGGGCCCGGCTGCGCAGCTCCTCGACGATGTCTTCATCGAACTCCTCGATGGACACGAGCTCGGAGGTCGGCACGTAGGCGATCTCTTCCACCGTGGAGAAGCCCTCCTGCACCAGGATCACCGCGACTTCCTCGTCCACGTCCAGCTGCGTCTTGAAGTTCTCGATCAGTGCACGGGACTCGGATTCGCTCTTCTCTTCCGCCTCGCCGGCCGTCATGACGTTGAGCTCCCAGCCGCTCAGCTCGCTGGCGAGCCTGACATTCTGGCCGCCCCGGCCGATGGCCTGCGAGAGCTTTTCCTCCTCGACGGCCACGTCCATGCTGTGGGCTTCCTCGTCCACCACGATGGAGACCACCTCCGCCGGCGACATGGCGTTGATGACGAACTGGGCCGGATTCTCGTCCCACGGGATGATGTCCACGCGCTCGCCCGCCAGTTCGTTCGAGACGGCCTGGACGCGGGAACCCCGCATGCCCACACAGGCGCCGATCGGATCGATGCGCTGGTCCAGGCTCTTGACCGCGATCTTCGCCCGGTGACCCGGGTCGCGTGCCGCGCCCAGGATCTCGATCAGGCCCTGGCCCACCTCCGGCACCTCGAGCCGGAAAAGCTCGATGATGAACTGCGGAGCGGTGCGCGACAGGAAGATCTGCGGCCCGCGCGGCTCGGAACGCACTTCGCGCAGGTATCCCTTGATGCGGTCCTGGGTGCGCACGGCCTCCCGCGGGATCATCTCCTCGCGGGCGATGAAGCCCTCCGCGTTGCCGCCGAGATCCACGAACACGCCGTTGCGGTCCACGCGCTTGACGATGCCGCCGATCAGCGTGCCGACGCGGTCCTGGAACTCCTCCACCACCTGGGCGCGCTCGGCCTCCCGCACCTTCTGCACCACGACCTGCTTCGCAGTCTGGGCCACGATGCGGCCCGAGGGCGTGATGTCCAGGGGCTCCTCGACATAGCCGCCGACCTCTGCGTCCGGGTCCATGTCCAGCGCGTCCTCCAGGCGGAGCTCGCGGCTGGGCGTCTCCAGCTCGGTGGAATCGTCCGCGAAGACCTTCCAGCGCCGGAAGGTGCTGAGCGCGCCGGTCTTGCGATCCATCGACACGCGCGCGTCGATATCTTCGCCGACGAACTGCTTGCGCGCGGCGGTGGCCAGCGCCATCTCCAGGGCCTCGAAAATGATCTCTTTATCGAGCTCCTTTTCGGCGGACACCTGTTCGATAACCTGAAGGATTTCCTTGTTCATTTCAGTTAACCCAAACCCCAGCGCTAGAACTCCGGCACCAGCCGGGCAGATGCAATGTCGGACAGCGGCAGGGAGACCCTTTCGCTATCCACGTCCAAAACCAGTATTCCGTCCTCTACCGTCTCGATGCGACCCTTGTACCGCCGCCGCCCGGGCCGGCCGGGCTCGAGCACCACCTTCACCAGCATTCCCGCCTGGCGGAGGAAATGCGCCTCCGTGCGCAGCGGCCGGTCCAGTCCCGGCGACGACACCTCGAGCACGTACTGCCCGGGGATCGGGTCTTCCACGTCCAGCAGCCCGCTGACCCGGTGGCTCACCTTTTCACAGTCTTCCAGGCCAACGCCCTCTTCGCTGTCGATGTAAATCCTCAACGTCTTGCCCGCGCCTGGCCCCGGCGCGTCCAGTTCGACCAGGTCGTACCCGAGCGCCTCGATCTCCGGTGCCAGCAACTCCAGTAATTTCTCTTTCAGCGTCACTGTGTCGCCCAACAAAAAATGGGCCCTGCGGCCCACCTGTAACCCCCGTCCGGGGCCCTCGACCGCGCCCTTCCGGGCCCGGAAAAAGAAAAAGCCCCAGCGGGGCCTTTTCCAGCGAAAAGCTTGGTAGCGGGGGCAGGATTCGAACCTGCGACCTTCGGGTTATGAGCCCGACGAGCTGCCAGACTGCTCCACCCCGCATCCGCAGAAAGAGCATTTTACGGAGGGTCTCCCCGTTCCGCAAGGGGATGGAGCGCTTTATTCCGACAGGCCCGGCGGCGCTAGCCCAGCGCGCGGATACTGACGGCGAGCAGGGCCTGCGGGAAAATGCCCAGCGCCAGCACCAGCAGCCCGTTCAGGCTCAGCACCCAGCGCAGGTCCGCGCTCGCCGCAAGGGGGCGTTGTTCCGCGGGCGGGTCGAAATACATCAGTTTCACCACCCGCAGGTAGTAGAAGGCCCCGATCACGGAGAACAGCACGCCCGCCACCGCCAGCCAGCTGCGCCCGACCTCGACCACCGCGGCCAGCACCGCGAATTTCGCGTAGAAGCCCAGCAACGGCGGCACGCCCGCCATGCTGAACATGACGATGAGCATGATCGCCGCGAACCAGGGGCTGCGGGCATTCAGGCCCTGGAAATCGCGCAGCTCTTCCGCCTCGAACCCCTGGCGGCTGAGCAGGATGATCATGCCGAAGCCGGCCGCCGCCATGATGACGTAAGCGAGGGTGTAATAGAGGGCGGCCTGGTAGCCGGCGACCGTCCCCGCAAGCACGCCGAGCAGGATGAATCCCACGTGCGAGATCGCCGAATAGGCGAGCATCCGCTTCAGGTTGGTCTGCGCGATGGCCACGATATTGCCGATTCCCATCGACAGCACCGCGAGCACCGCCAGCATGTCGGACCAGCTGGACTGCAGCGACCCGAGGCCTTCCACCAGGACCCGGAAAATCATCGCCAGCGACGCGATCTTTGCGGCCGTGCCGATGAACAGCGTGACCGGCGTGCTGGCGCCCTGGTAGACGTCGGGCAGCCACATGTGGAACGGCACGGCGCCAAACTTGAAGGCCACGCCGACGAGGATGAAAGACAGGGCCACCAGCACGTGCAGGTCGAGGGCCTCGATGTCTGTCGCGCGGCGCGCCAGCTCGCCGAGGTCGAAGGTGCCGGTGACCCCGTAGAGAATCGATGTGCCGTACAGGAAACAGCCGGTGGCGATGGCGCCCAGCACGAAATACTTCATCGCCGCTTCCGCGGCCATCGGGCTGTCGCGGTCGAACGCGACCATGGCGTAGAGCGACAGCGACATCAGCTCGAGGCCGAGGTAGAGGCTCAGCAT
>Ga0209949_1001267_pt1 | contig 12482 bp, 10 predicted proteins | sample SalPonC_black_MG_FD_185711 | JGI IMG/M metagenome (GOLD analysis project Ga0209949, IMG submission 185711) | Salt pond soil microbial communities from South San Francisco under conditions of wetland restoration - Salt Pond MetaG... | ecosystem: Environmental > Aquatic > Marine > Intertidal zone... | reverse complement strand
CCGCTCATTTCAGTCAGACCATCGCGTGATATTTTAATCACATTTCCGGTTTCGTCGAGATCTGCAGAAATATAAAACGTAGTAGCGGAGGCAAGTCCTGCTTCGTTAATTGCACTTGTTGCTTCACCAAGAGAGGCGAAACCCTGAGTATTACTTCCCTGCGGGATATAATAATCGCCGGCAAGTGGATCCATAGGCTGTTCCTCGGGCGTTGGTGCTCCGAGGTTAGAAAAATCGTCCTGATTTTCTATAATCCATTCGGAATCTTCCGCTGTTGTTCCAAAAGAGGCAAGTGGTACCGGATTTCCTTCCGTAACAGACAGCTTTCTGAGGAGAGTCTGTTCTGAAGCTGCTTCAGAAACCCCGGCTACATCCCATGTAGTATCGCTGTCAGGGTCGCCAAATACGTCCAGGCGGGTTGTATCCTGAGTGGCCGGATTAATATGAATCAGGGCGCGTGCATCATTACCGTTGAAGTGAATTGGGCTGGGGAAGCCGAGGACTTCGTCAGCATTCTCTGCAGCAAAAAGAGCGTTGTCTACCGCATCGGTTATTAGTACATATGTACCTCCACCATCAATAGACGCACCTTCAGCAAACTCATGGTAGAATTGCCATCCATTGCCGTTTGAAGACTGCTCTATTCTATAGTTGCCAAGTACTACGGTTGAATCGGTATTGTTATAAATTTCCAGGGCTTTGTTGTTGCTGGATCCTTCAATGTATTCTGAAAAGAAAAGATTGGAAGGTAGTTCTGCAACCGGCGCTTCCACAAAGGTTCCTGAAAAAGCTGCAAGTCCATTCACGCCTTCAAGAGCAAACACGTTAAAGGAGCCATCGTTATTTACCCGAACCTGCGCTTCGCCGTGAATAGAGCTGAAGGTGTCCACATCATCTCCTATCAGCTGGCTTTCAGCAACTGTTTGCGGAGCTGTTGGGTCAGTTACATCGTATATTTTAACGCGACCTGTTTTGTTTCCGACATCAACGCCGTCCGGCCGATAAGTGTAAACTGAGAGATAGTCAGTTCCATCAATTTGAAAAGCTTCAATACCGTTTCTTGAACCGGTAAAGTTCGCAGCCGGGAACTGGCTGCTTTCCACATAGGCACCGGTGCTTTCATATCTCTTGGGCGAAGTACCATTGCCTGCTATGTAAAAATCAGAGCTTCCACCTGTCATTAATGGATAGGCATCGGAATTCGAGGGAATAGCTGTGTTTGATCCTGAAAGCGTAATCGTACTAATTGTCCAGTTAGCACCCTGATCGTCGGTGGTGGCGACATGTACGATCCCGGGGTCGCTGCCGGCTACAGGCATCCATACCTCAACGGTATTGTCAGCTACAGAGCCAACCACAGAAAATTTATCACCCACACGGCCGGCAACATCTATTGTAAGTGAATCAGCATAAGCTCCGCCCTCTGTTGTCCACCAATATAGTCGGAACGGAGATGTTTCTGATGCAAGATTGCCGAGAAAAATAATTCCGTCATCAGAAACTTCAACGTCATTCATGCCGAGCGTGCCACCTGAAACACCAGATAGGTCAAACGGAGTTGTAGGAGTAACATCATCTCCTGTTGCAGCGTCCAGTACACGAATTGTAGAGTTAGCTCTGTCAGCAGCGTAGACTCGTTCATTACCGTCTACCATGCCGTATGAAATACCTCTCACGGAGCCTACTGTGAACCAGTCAGGTTTCGCCATATCTGCGCCTGTGCGGTCTGATCGTTCCCAGACTGTATCAAGATCCTGAGCAGATGCGTCGGAACTGTATCCGCCAAAAAGCAGAGTAGATACCAATAAAAAAAAACCAAATCTTAGTAGTGTTGGATTCATATTGATTGTTATTTAATTAGGATTGGTGTCACTTCGTGAAATGCAGGCAGGAGGCCAGTCCATGCTAAAAGATTATTGACCAACATGATTCACTCAGATCATTTGTGATGGGTAATCTAAAATCTTTTGATCAAAATGAAAGGTTAAAAAGCGTTTGCGGACTCAGATGGGCCATATATGAAGGTGGAAGCGGTTCCAAATTTCAGGCTGACGCATGCCCGGATGATTTGAGAGATAAAGTAGTGGGTAAAAGTGAATCTGAAAGGCTTACTAATCTGACTGTTCGGGGATGTGGTGGTACTGTTCAGAAATAAAAAAGCCCCGCTTCTTTTCAGAAACGAGGCTTAAAATTATGCGGTAAATTCAGCTTATCTGCTGAATGTTACTACCTCTGATCCGCTGAGGAATTGTGCGATTGATGCATGTCCGTTTCGGAGTGCAATCTGTGCTGATGTGAACCCTTCATTATTTCTCAGGTCAGGGTTTGCACCTTTTTCTTTCAGATCTTTGACGATCGAAAGAATTCCGTTGGCTGATGCGATCATCAATGCTGTTTCACCGTTACTGTTGCGGCGATTTACATCGGGATTGTGCGCAAGTATGATGTCGATCATACGAGGATTTCCAATCTTGGTCGCCAGCATGAGTGGTGTATTACCTGCCTGGTCTACCGTATCAATGGCAGCTCCTTCAGCAAGCAGCACGTTCAGGCTAATGATATCGATGTTGTTTACTGCCTCAATGATATTTTCAGCAACAACAAAATCATTATCTGTCGTAGTGTCGGTCTGCATTGCGTTCAGCGGTGCAAACGTAGCAAATGAAATTGCGATTATTGTTACAATTATAGACTTCATTGTAGTATCTGTTTTACTCTTATAGATTTGCCTGATTATTTCTTTTTTATGCCGGGTTTTTCTCAGGATGTTAAGTGTATTTATCCGGCCTCTAAATTCGGTTGTTATAACGGAATAAAAATACGGAGGGTTTCAGTTATTTAGTGACTTAATTACAACTCAAACAAAGTAATTTCCAGAGCGCAGAAAGGGTAAATTAGTAAATATCTTTTACTTAAATTATTAAGTAAAAGTGCTTACAATTGTTGGGGGATTAAAGATATTTCGGGTCAAAAGTGAGTGTGTGCAAAAATAATTTAAGTTTTTGTGCTAAAAACTTTTTTTCTGTGCTAAAATATAACCTGTAATCTCAGGCTTTTGAAGATAGGTGGGAAACCGCTTGAACGGGCGAGCAGCCACTTGGTTATTGTACTTCCTGATTCGGAAGATTAAAGGTGTAATATCCCCGGCGAAATGCGGGGATGTTTGGCCGGGAATAGAATAGAAAAAGCTAAATGTCGAACTCACCGTTTTTAAGTCGTCTGCCATAGTCCACCGCCGCCTGCCGAACCTTGGGAGAGAGTAAAAGGGCAGAGGTCATTGTGGGAATGGCCATCACAGCAAACATCCCGTCAATAAGGTTGATGACTGCATCAATAGAGACGACTGCACCGAAAATGATGGTTACAACATAAAAATAATTGTAGTAGTGTTGTCTCTCTGCCCCGATAAGAAATCCGAGACATTTTGTACCAAAATATGAGTAAGTGAGCATTGAGCTTATGGCAAAAATCACAACACTTACGACGAGCACATAAGCCCCTGCAGATCCATAGACCTCAGTAAATGCCATGAGGGTCATTGTAATGCCGTTGTCATCTGCGCCGCGCCACACATCGGTTACGAGAATTGCCATAGCCGTCATCGTGCAAATGACAAGAGTATCAATTACAGGGCCCATCATTGCAACTATACCCTCACGCACAGGCTCCTTGGTTTTTGCGGCCCCGTGAGCAAGCGACTCTGTTCCAATACCTGCCTCATTGGAAAAAGCACCGCGCTGGATTCCTGTACGGATTATTTCAGCAACCGCCCCGCCAAGAGCCGCTTTTGCGGTGAATGCGTCCGTGAAGACAAGTAGCAGGTACTCCGGAATGTCAGCTATGTGAATAAAAAGGATGTAAAGAACGCTGATAAAGTAAAGCACAACCATAAACGGCACCATGCGTGCGGCTACATGGCCGATTCGCTTAATGCCTCCAAAAATTACGATTGAGACTAAAAGGGCCAGAACGACACCGGTTAGGAAGTTCGCCATAAAAAACCCGCCGTCAACACTCCATCCGGCCGGTTCATAAATCACATCCCGAAGTATTTGTGTGAGCTGATTTGCCTGGAATATGGGGAGCGGGCCAAACAGACCACCAAGAGCAAACAGAATCGCAAGTGGTTTCCATTTCGAGCCCAGGCCTTCCATAATTACATACATTGGCCCGCCCTGGATATCGCCCCTGGAATCTTTGCCCCGGTAGAGAATGGCAAGTGTACAGGTAAAGAATTTTGTGGCAACGCCAAGAATGGCACTGACCCACATCCAGAAGAGTGCACCCGGTCCGCCAACAAAAATGGCAACAGCTACACCGCTGATGTTTCCGAGCCCCACAGTTGCAGCGAGTGCACTCGAGAGTGCCTGGAAATGATTGATGTCGCCCGGATCATCGGGGTCATCGTATTTTCCCCGAAGCAGTTCTACAGAATGTTTGAAATATTTATAGGGCGCCAGTCTGGAGTAAAGGACGAAAAAGAGACCTCCGCCAACCAACAGGAAGACAAGCGGGTCTCCCCACATAAAGGATGAAAATTTCGCGAGGGCTGATTCTAAAGTTTCCAGGGGTAAGAGAGATTAGTTGATCGTTGACAGTTAATTATAAAGATACTGGCAGGCATTATGCTGCAAAAGTTAAAGCTATAGCTTATTAATTGTCTAAGAAATTGAATCCCCGTGAAGAAAACAAATGGGATGTGCCACTTTGCCTATTTCACAGCCCGTGTATAGTGAATATAATCGATGGGCGGTGCGTCAATATCAGCCTGGCCCAGCAAAAGATTGATCTGAGCCCTGTGGTGCTGGCCGTGAAGAATTAAATGTGTGCATATATCACTGAAACGGCTGGAGTATATAACGCCTTTCGTATTTTGATAGACAAGGGTTGTATCGAGGTCCATGTCGTGGTCACCGATGAGATCAATCCAGCTCTTATGTATCTTTTTCGCCTCTTTTTTGATGTCGCTTACATCGAACTCTTCCCAGAGATCTATCCCGGATATGTTCCTGTCGAGTACTCTTCCGTACCAGATTCTCTGCACATTTATAATGTGAGATATAAACGCAGCGCACGCCGGACGACTGCTGAAATCCTCCGTCTCAATAAGAAAATCTGTTAATTTTCGTGTACACCAGAGATCAAAAATGAAAAGCCGTTGGAGTGATTGGCGATCGTTCATTAAACATTCAGATTGAAATATTGAGAGATTCCACTAAGAATAAACTGTACACTTATGGCAAGCACAATAAATCCCATAAGCCGGGTCATGACATTTAATCCTGTGTAGCCGATATACTTTTTTGATATGGGAGCAAGCCGCAGAAGCGCATATGAAATCAGAACTACAAGCAGAATGGATAACCCGTGAATCAGGTATTCTGCGGGTCCGGTTGCCTGTGATGCAAAACCAATCACAACAGCGAGGCTGCCGGGGCCGGATAGAATAGGGAGGGCCAGCGGGCTGAACGACACATCTTCTTTCTCTAAAGCTGCGGCTCTGCCTTCTTCAGTCAGTTTTTTGCCGGGATCCTCCGGGTTTAACATGGCATAGCCCGATCTCATAATGATGAGGCCGCCCGCTATGCGTACTCCCGGAAGGCTGATTCCGAAGAAACTGAGAACGTACGTGCCTATAAGCAAAAACACGATAAGCAGTGCCAACATGTATAAAGACGCTTTTTTGGCTGTACGTACCCGCTCCTCATCTGTAAATCTGTTTGTAAGTGAAAGGAACACCGGTATTGCCGCCAGTGGATTAGCCACAGAAAACAGTGAGGTGAAACTTGCAAGCAAAAGAGCTACAGCTCCAAATAAAAATGAACCGTTATCTATCAATTCTGGGTCAGAAATAAATTCAAACATAGCCCCAAAGATAGAGAGGATTTAAAGACTTTTAAATGCCCAATATCGGAACACTAAAATTTGTATTTTTGGTGTCTGAAAATGAATTGGCGTCACGTTGTTTTGATTAGAGTGAACGCTTTTGCAGTAAATAGTCTCTAAAGAAATTTATGAATACAGATCAAATTAAGAAGAACACACTCGAAATTATTAACTCCTCCACAGCGCGGCAGGAAAAGCTTCAGAAAATTGCAGAGTTGTTAAACAGCGAAGTAGAGGTGTTTGACTGGACAGGTTTTTACCTCTCATCTGAAACCGAGGAGCGTATGCTTGAGCTTGGGCCTTTCGTGGGAGAAGAGACCGATCATACCAGGATACCATACGGCACCGGTATTTGCGGCCAGGCAGCGGACACGCTGGACACTTTTGTGGTTCAGGATGTATCGGAGGCAGATAATTATCTCGCCTGCAGTGTAGATGTGAAATCCGAGCTTGTAGTGCCGATCATGAAGAACGGAAAATTTGTGGCTGAGCTCGATATTGACTCACATATCAAGAACGCAATTACAGACGAGCACAAAAACCTGTGTGAGTGGATTTGTAAAGAGCTTGAGACAGTTTTTTAATATGTCGGCAGCATAGACCAGGATTAAATAAAACTGTCAATTTTTTAGGCATTTTTAATACATGAGCAATCAACAGCTGAGTATACCGGATGAACACCTGAACCTGTTCCGGGCTATTGGAAAAGTCGGGGATTCACTTGATCAGCCTGTCTTTGTAGTCGGCGGCTATGTGCGGGACTACTATCTAAACCGTCTGGATCCACAGGAAATTGCAGATATCGATTTCGTTACGGTAGGATCGGGTATCAGGCTTGCCAGGAAGGTGGCCAAAGAGCTGAATACCGATAACCTTTCCGTGTTTAAGCGGTTTGGTACGGCACAAATTAAATTCAATGGTCTCGACCTTGAGTTCGTGGGAGCCAGGAAAGAGAGCTATCGAAGCGACTCGCGAAAACCCACAGTTGACAACGGTTCTCTTGAGGACGATCAGCTGCGAAGAGATCTCACAATCAACGCTCTCTCCTGGAGTCTGAATGAAGAATCATTCGGGGTTTTGCACGATCCCTTTCACGGAATTAAGGACCTGGAAGATAAGCGGATTCGCACACCTATCGACCCCGAAAAAACGTTTGAGGATGATCCGCTGCGGATGATGCGGGCTGTTCGGTTCGCGGCTCAGCTGAAATTTGATATCGATCCGAATACATTTCAAGCCATACAAAAAAAAGCGCATCGTCTGTCAATTATTTCAAAAGAACGCATTACGGAGGAGCTGAACAAAATTGTAATGACCCCGACGCCTTCCGACGGATTTTCAATGCTTCTAAAGACCGGACTCCTCAATGAGTTTTTCCCTGAAATGGTAAATCTGCAGGGGGTTGATGTGAAAAACGGTCAGAAACATAAAGACAATTTCTGGCACACACTTGAGGTGCTTGACAATGTAGCAAGCGTAAGCGATAATCTGTGGCTGAGATGGGCTGCCATCATGCACGATATAGCCAAGCCGCCCACCAAACGGTTTTCAAAATCAGCCGGATGGACGTTTCACGGACACGATGCCCTTGGCGCTAAATGGACACCAAAGATTTTCAGGCGACTGTCGCTGCCGCTTGATGATCGTATGAAATACGTAAAAAAACTGGTTCGGCTGCACCTGCGCCCTATTGCGCTTGTGTCTGATGAGGTATCGGACAGCGCGATACGGCGCCTGATATATGAAGCAGGTGATGATATTGACGACCTGATGAAACTGTGCAGGGCCGATATCACCAGTAAAAATGAGTGGCGGGTAAAGAAGTACCGCAACAATTTCGACCGCGTTGAGGATAAAATTGAAGCGGTGGAAGAAAAAGATAAAATGCGGAACTGGAAAAATCCTGTCAGCGGCGAAGAGATTATGAAAGAATTTGATGTAAAACCCGGCCCGGTTGTTGGACAGGTTAAAGATGAAATAAAAGAGGCCATCCTCGAGGGAGATATATCGAACACGTATGAGGATGCTTTCAACTATATGCAGACACTGAAGAAGAAGTACTTAAAATAGCTGATCAATTAGCACTTACAACCCGAAATAATATATATGGATTCTTTTACGATTATCGGGCTGGCGGCAGGTTTTTGTACTACGCTGGCTTTTCTTCCTCAGGCTCTGAAAACATGGCGCTCGAAATCTGCCAAAGACCTTTCGCTCGGTATGTATCTGATATTTTGTACCGGCGTTGCACTTTGGCTTACTTATGGCATTTTGATATCAGACCTTCCGATAATTATCACAAATGTGGTTACGCTGATACTCGCATTGAGCATACTTTATTTTAAACTGACCTTTAAAGACTAAATATTGCAGCTGGCATGAAGAAGAAGTTATGGGTCGCGGAATCATACGGTAAAATCAACCTGGGGCTGCATGTCCTTGAACGACTTCCAACAGGGTATCACCGGATTGAAACAGGGTTTGTGTTTATTGAGTGGAGCGACCGCTTTGAGGTTCAGACGGCCGAAGCATTCGACCTTGTGATGAAAGACAGCGATATTCCTGTTGATGGATCAAACCTGATTACTCTGGCGTACGACGCTTTCGATACATATGTGGGGCTTAAGAATCACTATCGGTTTGCGGTGTCGAAACAGATTCCTGCCGGAGCCGGCCTCGGCGGCGGGAGCAGTAACGCGGCACTTACGTTCAGAATGCTGAATAAAATGGAGGAGGCGGGGTTATCCGATGATGATATTGTTGATCTTTGCCGCGACCTTGGAGCCGACATTCCTTTTTTCGTTTACGGCAAAACAGGCGTAGGCACAGGCATCGGCCAGGAAATTGAGCATCTGGATATCCAGCCTGATGCCTGGATCGTAACGATATACCCGGGGTTTGAGAGTTCAACCGCAGAGGCTTATAAAAATTGCGAGCCCAACCCGGAACCGGATTTTTCAATAAAAGGGGTGCTGACAGAGGAACCGATTGAGGAGTGGCAGTTTCTGCTTCAGAACCAGCTGGAGCCCGCTGTTATTCCCCGCCATGAAATGATAGGCAACATCAAAGATCAGTTAATTGACTTTGGGGCCGAATATGCGGCAATGAGCGGCAGCGGTTCCACGGTTTTTGGTATATTCGAACAGGATTTTGTTGCAATTAACGCGTATGAGTCGTTTCATAAGCTCGGGTTTTCGGCAAACCTGACGCGCCCGGCATTTAAACCCGACTACGGAATTTACATTAAAGATTAAAGCATCAATTAACACCCTGTAAAAGCGTAGCTTCAGCAATATTAACCGTCGGCATATAATTATTGTGACGTGTGATTTTATCTTCTGAAGAAAAACAGGCATTTTGGACTAATTTTATAACATACCTCCCAAAGATATGGCTAAGAACAAAACCAGTGAAGTAAGAAGCGGAATGGATGTGGATTCCTTTCGTGAAGACATCAAACAGCATTTAAAATATACGCTCGCAAAAGATGAGTATTCCTCAACGGAGTGGGACAACTACCGCAGCGTGGTACTAAGCGTAATGGACCGGCTTCATGACCGGTGGATTGAAACCCAGCAAGGATATTACAAGCAAAATAAAAAACGAGTGTACTATCTGTCGATGGAGTACCTGATTGGCAGGCTGATGGATAATATGCTTGTAAATCTTGGTGTGCAGGATGTAGCTGCTGAAGCGATGGAAGGCCTCGGGCTCGATTATGACAAGGTGCGGAGCGCCGAGTGGGACGCCGGCCTCGGAAACGGAGGCCTTGGAAGGCTTGCGGCCTGTTTTCTCGACTCTATGGCCACGCTGGGAATTCCTGCGATAGGCTATGGCATTCGCTACGACTACGGGATTTTTTACCAGTCAATTGAAAACGGTTACCAGGTTGAAAAGCCCGACTTGTGGCTTCAGTACGGAAACCCCTGGGACATCGTGCGTCCCAAAATTCAGTATTCGGTTCCGTTTTATGGGAATTCAGTTGCCTATCACGATGATGATGGCCATGTTCGGTTTAAGCTGGAAGATGCGCATGATGTAAGAGCTATCGCCTATGATACCCCTATTCCGGGCTATAAAAATGGCGTAGTGAACAACCTGAGGCTCTGGAAAGCAGGGTCATCGTCTGCCATTGACCTGAAGAGCTTTAACCAGGGGCAGTATATCGACGCAGTGCGCGATACTCAGCTGAACGAAAATATCTCGCGCGTGCTCTATCCAAACGATAAAATGTTTGTGGGGATGGAGCTTCGCCTTAAGCAGGAATTTTTCCTTGTGGCAGCATCCATGCAGGATATCCTGCGCCGATTTAAGAAAACTGAAAATGACTGGACCAAGCTGCCCGATAAGGTCGCTATTCAGTGTAACGATACGCATCCGAACCTTGCCATACCGGAGCTGATGCGCGTTCTTGTTGACGAAGAAGGACTTGAATGGGACAAAGCGTGGGAGATCACCGAGAAAACCATGGCGTACACTAATCACACGCTGATGCCCGAGGCTCTCGAGAAATGGCCCGTGTCGCTGATGCGGAACCTTCTTCCCCGGCATCTTCAGATTATTTATGAAATCAATCGGCGGTTTCTGCAGAAAGTGCAGGCTGATGTGGGCGATGACAAAGGGAAAATCAGCCGTTTGTCAATAATTGGAGAGGGAGAAGATCCGGTGGTTCATATGGCATCTCTCGGAATTGTAGGATCGCATAAAATCAACGGTGTGGCTGCGCTTCACAGTGATCTCATCAAAAAGACGCTGTTTCGTGATTTTTATGAAGTCTTCCCGGACAAATTCACAAATAAAACCAACGGTATAACACCCCGGCGCTGGTTGCGGCAGTGTAATCGTCCACTTGCTGATTTGATTACATCCAAAATTGGTGAGGAGTGGGTAACCGATCTTGATCAGCTCAAGCAGCTTGAAGAGTTTGTGGATGATAAATCATTCATGAAAAAGTTTGTGGACGTAAAGCAGGCCAATAAGCAGCGAATGGCAGACTATATTGAGGAAAATCGAGGAATAAAAGTAAACACGAAATCCATGTTTGATATCCAGATCAAACGGATTCACGAGTACAAGCGTCAGATGATGCTTACGCTTTATGCCATCACCCAATATAACCGAATTAAAGAAAACCCGGATGGCGATTTTGTGCCCCGGACGATCCTGGTGGCCGGAAAAGCGGCTCCCGGTTATACAATGGCCAAACTCTTCATCAAGCTTATGAATGATGTGGGAGAAAAGATCAACAATGATCCGGATGTGGGCGACAAGCTGAAGTTTCTGTTCCTTGAAAATTACAGTGTAACATTGGCCGAAAAAATGATTCCATCGGCAAACCTTTCCGAGCAGATCTCTACTGCCGGCAAGGAGGCGTCAGGTACCGGCAATATGAAATTTGCCCTGAACGGTGCACTGACTATAGGGACGCTGGATGGCGCCAACGTTGAGATTAAAGAAGAAGTAGGCGATGATAACATCTTCATCTTTGGAAATACGGTGGATGATGTGGATCAGCTGCGGCGTGAAGGGTACAATCCCTGGGATTATTACAATGCGAATGCAGAACTCAAAAAATCGCTCGATCAGATCAGGGACGGATTCTTTAATGACGACAAAGAGCTTTTCGATCCTATTATCGATTCTCTGCTCCATAAAGGAGATTACTTCCTGATTCTCGCGGATTATGAGTCGTATGTTAACAAACAAGGCGAAGTGGATGAACTCTATAAGGATCAGAAAGAGTGGAACCGCAAAGCATTGCTGAACACGGCGCGTGTCGGTAAGTTTTCATCAGACCGGACAATTCGTGATTATGCGGACGAGATCTGGGACGTAGAGGTTGAGAAGTAGCCTGATTTTTAATACCGGGGCTGAACAGGTAATCAGCTCCGGTGTTTCTGTGGTATCAGTAATAAATCGCTTATATCTTACAAAGACTTACTGAGATACGGCTATATTTGTTCATGACATGATCATATCTATCATTTAAATATAAGCCTGATATTCCTTATTTTTACAAGCTGTATAAAACCGGATACCGGCTGCCGGGTTACGGAAACCGGTTGTTATAATCGTACTAATCTAAAAGATATTGACTTAACATGGCTAAAGAATTTGATGTTTGTGTAATTGGAACCGGCCCTGGCGGGTACGTTGCTGCTATTCGTGCGGCTCAACTTGGATTTAAAACCGCTGTAGTAGAAAAGAGATTTCTGGGTGGTGTGTGCTTGAACATTGGATGTATTCCAACCAAAGCACTACTCAGATCTGCAGAAGTGTTTGAATCAATCGCGCACGCGTCTGACTACGGAATTGACGTGAAGGAGTACTCTGCCAACTTTGAGGGAATGGTAAAACGCAGCCGGAAAGTAGCAGATAAAATGAGCAAAGGCGTTAAGTTTCTGATGAAAGCCAATGATATAGAAGTGCTGAACGGAACAGGTGTTTTTAAATCAGCAAAAGAGCTGGCTGTTCAGGACGATAAAGGCAAAGAGAAAGAGACGGTTAAAGCCAAGCATTTTATTATTGCTACCGGTGCACGGCCGCGTCAGCTTCCTAACCTGGAAATTGACGGGAAAATGGTTATCGATTCAGAA
>Ga0209949_1001260_pt1 | contig 12521 bp, 9 predicted proteins | sample SalPonC_black_MG_FD_185711 | JGI IMG/M metagenome (GOLD analysis project Ga0209949, IMG submission 185711) | Salt pond soil microbial communities from South San Francisco under conditions of wetland restoration - Salt Pond MetaG... | ecosystem: Environmental > Aquatic > Marine > Intertidal zone >... | reverse complement strand
AAGATATTTGCTATCGAGTGTTGAACATGCAGACGAAATAGCGATCATTTCGGCATGAGCTGTGGGATCATTTAGCATCTCGGTTTGATTGTAGCCTTTTCCAACAATTTGGTTATCCTTTACAATTAGAGCGCCAACCGGGACTTCATTGTCATCATATGCAGTTTTTGCAAGAATCAGGGCCTGTCTCATGTATTTATGATGTTGACTTTCTTTATGACCGTTTAATCCGTATTGCATGGCCGGTAAACTTTGATGATTTAAGATTTGTTGTTTTAATACGAGGGAAGATATCAATACTTTATAAGTATATGTTGCTCTAAGTACAAAGCCTCGAAACAATTATGCATTTATACACTTTAACTAACAGCAATAATAACTTTAGAATGATAATTATGAAACCAATGAAATTCTTAAAACTGCCAGCACTTTTGGCTTTTATGCTACTTTTGACCGGCTGTGGATCATCGCTGGTACTTGAGAACGTAGACTACTCCCAGCCGCTTGAAAGTGTACTGAGCCCTGACAGTGACGGTGTGGTGCATGATCAGCGTTACGCCATCCAGTTTAATATTACGCCATTACTTGAATATGAGGGGACAGATAGTGTGGAGGAAATAAGACTTATCCGAAATACACCCGGTTTTTATTTTGTAACTGCAGATGGGTTTAGCAACGTCTACATTTTTTCACCGGGAGAGGGAGAGCTTTCCCTTCATGAAGAAGTAGAACTGCCGGACGGGCCAATATCCGAGCCTGCATTTAATCAGCGTACTACTCATATTGAGTTGATTAATCAGTCTTCAGGGCAGACATATAATCTTGACCAAAACGGAATACGATAACCTAACATATTATGAACGCACCAATTAAAAAGATCTATATCACTACTACAATTCTTCTGCTGGCTTTTCTGCAGACTGCACTTGTTGCTCAACAGTCTGATTATCAGATACAACAGAATTTTTCTGCCGAACTGAGTGAGCTAACACAGCGTATTGATACTACACAATCGCCGGGTGAACTCGCCAAACTTGAAATTGAACTGGATGAGCTTAGAAGTCGGTACGCTGAACATGAGGAGCTGATTAACGCAGCTTTGTATCCTGAAACTTATCAAAAAAGGATGAATGAAACCGAGGAACAGTTATCCGTTGCATTGGATAACGCATCCGTTATTGATCAGCTAAACTCAAGGATAACATCACTCGTGGGTGAAATCGATGCTTACAGGTCTCAGATAACAGATCTTAACGAAAATACACAGGCACTGCGAGAGCAGCTTCAACGAGCAGAATCGAATGAAGAACGGCAAGCTGCGCTTCTTACTCAGTACCGACAAAGTCTAGAAGAACGTAACAGCTTTGTATCTGGTTTTCTGCAAAATCTTATGAGCCGCTATCAAAATGTGGATCTCGGTACGCAGCAGGAAATCGCCGAGGCAGCAGAACGTCTTGATGACAATCCAATTGAAATTCTCAAATCTATTATATTGGATTACATCAATATTGTAGATGAGAGTACGTCGCTGGAAACGCCGGATTATGTTGCCATGCGCGCTCAGCATGAATATTTTTCTGAAGTTTGGAACAGTATTGGATCGAATCTTGTGAATACGTTTTCACCCGAAAATTCATCTGAGACAAAAACAGAAATTGATGAATTAATGGCTGCCTGGGTACTTTCTGTAGACAACCAGCTGTGGGAATCACTTAACGATACCTTTTCTCAAAATGGTATTGATTTAGAAGTGTTTACCACACCCGATGAATTTTATGACGCCATATATAACTATGTGGATAACGGTCATGTAACAAGTCTGGAGCGGAATAGTGAAGAAGACTTCGCAGTATATCAAAATTTCAGTACGTTCTGGAACGAGACCGTGAAAGCTGAATGGGGAGACATGTTAATCGAAGGAGAAATTCTCTCTCAGTCTCAGATATCTGAAATCGATATTAAACTAAACGACTGGGAAGAGGCCTCCAAGCCAACGTCGAACTTAATGTTTATTCTCTTAATTGTGAGTGTGGCCGTCATTGTTGGTTTGATTGTTCTCCTAATTACCAAGAAAAACTGATTTACAAATATACTTAACGCTATATCAGTCTAAGGCCGGCAGAAATGTAAATCTGTCGGCTTTTTTATGGAAGTGAGATATTCCGGCGTAAAACCCACTCTGCAGAAAGCAGAAGGAGAATGATAAAAAACCAGTACGAGTATCTGTAAACAGGTATCTGTGTTACATCTGTTTCAGTTAAATCGCGGGCCTGAATTTGCTCACGAAAGAAAGATTGTAGTCGTTTCATATCACCGTTCTCCAAAAACAGTCCGTTTGAAATATTTGCAAGCTGATTTAGAAGTGCATCATTTCTTTTTGTATTGAGAAATTCTAAAACAGAATTTCCAACAGTTACACTGGTTTGATCCGTCCCGATTTCACGACCATTCTTTGTAGCGTTTCCTTCTACTCTGTATACGCCAGACGGAAGCCTTCCCAGCTCAGAAGTATAGTTGCCCCGGCGATCATGATTCATCCTATAAGATATTATCTCCTCATCAGAGCTTATTTCAAATACAGATACCTCTATGGTTGCATCAGGTTCGGGCTCGCTAAGCTCATTTAATAAACGAGCCTGAATTGTTATGGACTCACTCTCTGTAAACGTCTCTTTAGAAGGTGTAAGTGTGAGATTATCGTTGTCTGGCGAAGAAGCTGTCCATGAAATAATATTACTGAAAAGCTGGGTGTAAAATTGCCTGTAATCGGGTTCAGGACTCTGTTCATATAAGTACCAGTTATACGCATTCATGATGGCAACGCGGCGATTTAACCCCTCATCAACAATAAGTAAGGGATAAGGAGAAACTTCACGCTGGTAAGTAGCCCTGAACAGAACGCTTGCTCCTGCATTAAGTGTGTGGGCAGACTGATTGGTTACCAAAAAAGGCATTCTTTGAAAATTTACGGATGGTACGTTCAATATCGGATGATCTGCATCACCCAGAAAATTTTCTATTTGAACATTGATCATTTTGCCGGTTCCTGTTGCACGATAAGGTTTGGAGCTTAAGAAGTTTTGAACTGATTTGCCATTCTGATATGTACCAGGAGTTGATAAATAGAGGATAGGAGACGTTGAATTATTAAGCCATTGACTATACTCAGATCCGGGGTCAGGAAGGCCATGGACGACAATTAAATCAGGCATACTGCTAATGTTAAGGGGATCTTCCCCCAACACTTGCCCGCCGGGAAGTATGGTAGCATCGGTAAGTTCATTCTGCATATCTGATGCTATCAGTCTTCGGACAGACCCAACATCGGGGTGAATATCAAAGGCCAGCGATAAAATCTCTGTTTTATTATCCTGAACCTCCAATGTGAAAGACCTGCTGTTATTTTGATCGGTAAACTCGTTGTCAAGCGATGGTACTATAATATCGTACGTATAAAAACCGGGCTCACTGAATTCTTCCTCGATCTCGAATGTGTGGCTGGATTGTTCAGTGGTGAACTGTTGTGAGTCCGTAACGATGCGTTCACCATTTCTTTCTACATAAACGGATACTTCTTCACCTTCAAAGCCGGATTGCTGAAGTTCAAAAGAGATCACCGATTTTGTAAACGTATAAATCGTTTCCGGAAAATCCGTTTCTGAAATAGCGACATCTCTAACGTCAGATGTATCACCGACCGGTACAAAGACCATCGGTTTTGAGATATTTTGTACGGTAAATACCGGATTCCGGCCCATCGTCGAAATACCATCGGATAACAAGACAGCTCCCGAATATCGGTTTTCATTTTCTTGAAAATGCTCGAAAACCTTTTGTAAATGAGTTGTAGATCCTGTTAGTGAAAGATCTGAACTGCTTAGAACCTCATCATCAAAAAGAAACCGTTCGGTTTCAAACAAATCATTCAGTGATTGCTCTGCAGACAGCAGAAGCTCTTCATAACTTTCCATTCCATTAAAATCGCCTCTTTGAATGGAGAGACTTTGAGTATTATCGGCATAAACAGCAATAAGAGGGAGTGAATTGTCACTGTCTTCCCTGGCAATGAAAGGATTTAATAGCAGGAACAGAAGAATAAGTAGTGACCCGGCTCTGAGGGCAATTAACAGGTACTTTTTAGTGGGGGTTACACTAGCAAGGTAGCCATAACTCCACCAGGCAACGGCAACAGAAAGAATAAACAGCAGTACTATGATAAGTGTGGGCAGAACCGGATTAACTCCCTGTATAAAAGCGTAGATCATAAGACCCGATTGCTATTGCTAAAGATTATTAACCAGCTCGTTTATGATATCAACGGTGGTAAGGCCCTCTGCTTCTGCTGCATAATTGGTTACGATACGGTGCCTGAGTACGGGCACAGCAAGCGCTTCAATATCTTCCATCTCCACGTTGAAGCGTCCCTGAGAGAGTGCCCTTGTTTTTGCGCCCAGTGCAAGATACTGAGAGGCTCTGGGGCCGGCACCCCAACTCAGATATTTATCTACGATGTCCGGGCTATGTGCTGTTTTAGGGCGTGTTTGGGTAACCAGCTTTACAGTTTTATGAAGTACATGTTCTGGCAGAGGAACTTCCCGTACAAGAGACTGTATTTGCAATATTTGCTCTTTTTCAAGAACCGAGTTTACAGTAACGTTTCTGAGTGATGTGGTTTGATTCACAATCTGTTTTTCATCTTCCAGATCGGGATAGTCGAGCCAGATATTGAACATAAACCGGTCGAGCTGCGCTTCGGGCAGGGGATAGGTGCCTTCCTGTTCTATCGGATTTTGAGTAGCCAGAACAAAGAAGGGTGCATCAAGCCTAAACGTTTGACCTGATGCTGTTACACTCGATTCCTGCATACCTTCAAGCAGAGCGGCCTGTGTTTTCGGAGGTGTACGGTTGATCTCGTCGGCAAGTATGATATTGGCAAATATCGGCCCCTTGATAAACTTGAACTGCTTTCTTCCGGTTTCTTTGTCATCCTCAATAACTTCAGTGCCCGTAATATCTCCGGGCATAAGATCAGGGGTAAACTGAACACGGCTAAACGTAAGATTAAGCGTTTTGGCGAGTGTTTGAATAAGTAGAGTTTTAGCAAGGCCGGGTACACCCACTAAAACACAGTGTCCCCTGGAAAAAAGGGAGATCAGTAGTTGATCAATAACTTCTTTCTGGCCAACAACAGTTTTTGCGATTTCATCTTTAATCTGCTGAAATGATGCACTGAAAAATTCAGCAGCCTCTTTTGGATCGTCGGGATTTAATTTATTCATATGATCAAAAAAAACCGTTAAATTAAATCGCCACTTACTTCATCAGGTATTGGAATCTTGAACTCTACATATACTTCTTCACGTAATTCTTCGATCCACTCACTCATAATTCGCGCCCGTTTCTGCTGAAGTGCAAGCTGTTCAATGCGGTCATAATCCTGTTCAAGGCTTGCGGTGTGTTCTGGTATGTGCCTGTCGAGGCGAACTATACGAAATGCGCGCGATACATCTTGCTGTGAAGGGTTATAAGGCCGCGGCTCAGATATTTCTCCTTCATCTTCCAGAAGAAGAACAATACGGTAAAGTGAGGGCTCAAGCTGATTTATAGCAATTAATCGCCTGCCGGTTTGATTATCAACGACTCTGCCTCCAAAGCTCTTTGTGGCTTCATCTTCGCTATATTCTCGCGCCATGTCCGCGAAGTTTTTATCGTGGTTTAATACACTGTCTCTGATCGCTGTTAACCGGTCGATTGCGTACTGCTCATCGACCTGACCTTCATCCATTTTAATTAGAATGTGATTGGTTTCGATATTGTCGCCAACGCGCTGGTTTAATCTGATAACATGGAACCCGAACTGTGTTTCCACAACTTCAGAAATTCCTCCCTCTTCAAGAGCTGAAGCCGCTGCAGAGTAGTTGGCTACCAGATCATCCATTGGCATTAGTGGCAGCAGGCCTCCCCGGCGGGAAGATCCATCTTCACTGTACTTTCTGGCCATCTCTTCAAAACTTTCACCATGGTTTACAATTGAATCCCGTATTGCATCAGCCAGTTCAAACGCTTCGTTTCGGGCATCTTCAAGAGGAGGCGGAACTACCACAATCTGAGATACGCCTACCTGCTCAGGAATCGTCGGTATCTGACTTTCAGGAATACTATTGAAAAACTCCTCAACTTCGGGACGGGTTATATTAATCTCATTCATTTTTAATTGCTGAACCTGATTAGCTGTGAGCTGTTCACGGAACTGTTCGCGAAAATCAGCACGAATCTGTATCAGGCTTTTATCGAAGGCTCTCTCCAGCGCGCGTTCGCTGCCGGCCTGCCGAACCATTTCGTTAATTCGCATATCCATCTGGCGGTTCACCATATCGTCCCCAACAACCACTGAGTCAATTACTGCCTTCTCCAGAAGTACATAGTTATCCACCATACTCTGCAGAGCGCTGTACCACAGTTCTTCAGAGAAAGAGACTTCCGCATTTTCCAGTTCAGCTTGCCGCAGATAGTTAACCACTTCTGCATCGACGTCCGATTTTAATACGATCCGGTCGTTTACAATGGCAACAATTTTGTCGGTGGTGTTTTTACTCTGCTGTGCAAAAGCGGATAGGGTAATTGTTGTTGAAAAGAATAGCAGTAGAAACGATTTAAGATAAATCTTCATAAAGATTATTGGTCCCTAAATTGGTGTTGTTTTAATATTTGTTCGAGTTGTTCAACGTCTGCTGACTCGATTTCATTGTTGGATTCTGCCTGAAGATACAGATTTCGAAGATAACCATTAACCAATCTTCTCGACTTTTCTACAGCAAGCCACTCTTTAATCTGTGGAATCAGCCAGTTGAGGTCAGGATACTCGCCTTCGGTTATCTCATCCGTGAGCTGAATCAGATGAAAGTTTCCTTTCTCGTAGGTAATAGGAGAGCGTTCAGTAATGCCAATATAGCGTAAATAATCCCGCAGCTGCGGGAAGTCTGTAAGAACCATGCTTTCTGGCCAAAACTGTTCCGAAAACTCTTTTTGGTACTCCGGTTCGATACTGTAATTTTCCAAAACTTCATCCCACTCCACACCATTCATCAAATCGCGATTGGCATTTTCTGCATCAGACCTTGTGCGGGTTGTGATGTGTCTGAATCGAACATAACGTTCATTCAACAGAAACTGATCTCTGTTATTTTGATAATATTGCTGTGCTTCTTCATCGCTTACGGCCATTTGACCCTGGTTATCAGCAATAATAGTTTCCCGTAGCATGGTTATAAGCAGTTCATTCTCCAATTGTTGAACTTTGGAACGAAAAGATTCAGACTCATTAATCCCTAACACTCTCGCATGATCTGCTGCAATTTGATCTTCAATCCACTGATCCCTGTACTGTAATAATGCGAATATACTATCCTGTTGAAGATGAAAATCAGGCACAGCAACAATGGCGTCTTCAAGTGTTAGAACCTCTCCGTTAACGGCCGCTATCTCTTCTGAAGGCTGACCGGGTTGAAGTCGTTCACATGCAGGCAAAAACCAAACGGCCCCAAAGCCGAAAAAGAGCGGAAGTATAAGTAGTCGATAAAATCCGTTGTTATTGAACATTACCAGGAAAAAGTTCCGTTTGATATTTTTCTCTTAGTTCTTGAAGATAGTTATGTTCATGCAGTTCTCTTACTTCATTAAATATGTCGGTTTTTGCCTCTTCAAACGACATTGGCCTCATGGGTTCAATATTCGCAACGAAATAGAACTGATGCCATGTTTCATTGTCCTCTATATGGGATGCATTACCGGAGCCAACCTGCTTTAATGTTTGAAATAGTTCAGGATTTCTGTCCGTGGCAGTTCCCTCTCTTACAATAACGTCATCAAACGTCTCTCTTACAGTTTCAGGATTGCCATGATATACCAAAGAATCCCTGACGGTTGAAATGACCGAATCAGTCGCCGCAGTTATTCTGTAATAAGTGATGGTTTCTTCAGTAACAAATTCAGAGCGGTTTTGTTCAAAATGGTTCTTCATTAATTGCTCATCAGCTGCATCAGGGTTCCATAAAAACTCTTCGTTTATCTTGAAAACTACCAGGCCATTTAAAAACTGGTCCATTTCAAACCTGTAATCATTAAATCTCTCTTTTGTGAGATCAATAAGGTTTAATTCGATCACGCGATTTTTATACTGCTCAAATGCAGTTAGGATTGATCTACTTTCGTCAGCTTCCTGGTTATAAAATTCAATGAACTGACCTGATAAAATGGGTTTGTCATTAAATTCCGCTATAACAGAATTGTTCTGAAGTGAATCTGTAGCTCCGCTCAGGTAATTTGCCATATTATCAAATGCTTCATCAAAAAGCTGGAAATTGCCGTACTCTGTGAGTAATTCATAGAGTTCTTCTTCTCCAGGTTGCAGACGACCCAGACGATTCAATTCATTCTCCGCATAATCCTGTAAACTTTTATTGTCTGAAAAGTTTCTAACCGAATCAACTTTTACTATATGGAAACCGTAATCCATCTCGAGGATGTCTGAAAAAAGACTGTCTACGGCTACATCCATAACGTTATCTACAAAAACCTCCGGAAACTGCATGCCGTAGCCCACCCATCCGATTTCACCATTTCGTGAAGCAGTACGCCTGTCGTCACTAAACTCATTTACAACTTCACTCCACTCAACCCCACTTTTTAGCGAGTCTAATGCCTGTGCTGAGAGCTGCTCCGGGTTTTCGTTCCCCTGTTTTGCGACAAAAAGATGGCTTATGTGCCGCTCTGGTGTACGAGGGCGCGTATCCATCAAATAGATAATGTGGAAGCCAAATTGTGTCTGAAATGGTTCTGAAACTTCTCCAACGTCCAGTGAATATAGTACATCCTCAAAACTTTTAACTGTTCTTCCTGCCGTTATCCAGGGTAGAGGGCCCCCGGCGTAATTTCCATTTTCAATTGATGAATACTTTACATTTACAGAATCTGGTTCAGCCCCATTCAGTATCTCTTTTTTTGCTGCAGAAAGCTGCTTTTTAATCTCTCTGGACTCTTCATAATCGGGATTTTGCGCTGTAATCAAAATATGGTAGGCCAGTAATTCTTTTTTACTCCGCTTGATGAAGGTATCCAGGATACGGTCTTCAATATCCCTGTTTATCCACTGTTTCTTTGCGGATTCTTTAGCAAAAGTACGATATTCAGCCAGAATATCAGGATCTTCAAAATACCCTAATTGCCTGCCTTCACGAATCTTTAACCGGTAATCTATATAGGAGGGGAGGAAGTCGCGCAGTTCATCTACATTTACAGAATTGCTGTCAGGGTTCCCGGAGAACCCAACCTGAAGTTCATTCAGCGTTACAGGCTGGCCTAAAATTGTAGCAACATGTTTTGGCTCATCTGTAATTTCGGATTCTGGTGATTTTAAAGTTGAGCAGGATTGGGTGATACCGAGAAACAGTATCAACGCAATGAGTAGAGATGTCTGTTTCATTCTTTTTGCTTAATAGAATTTGGTTCTTTCTTTGATGATTTAATAGAGTATCCCGGCTATGGTTGCGGTCATCAGGTTTGCGAGAGTTCCTGCAAGTACAGCAAGAAGCCCAAAACTTGCCAGCTCTGACTTTCTGGAAGGTGCAAGTCCGCCAATCCCTCCAATTTGAATGGCGATTGAAGAGAAATTTGCAAAACCGCAAAGTGCAAAAGTTGCCATGGTTATTGTTTTTTGAGAAATCATTCCCTGCTGAACCATATCAGCAAGCTGAAGGTAGGCTACAAACTCATTCAGAACAACCTTGGTACCCAGCAGTGAGCCCATATTTACAGCATCCTGCCATGGTACGCCAACAATAAAAGCAATGGGAGCAATGGCCCACCCAAGTAGACCTTCAATGGTCAGTTCAAAATTTGGAAACGCACTGTTTAAGCCTGTAATTTCACCAATTTCGAATAGGAAATAGTTGCCCATAGCCAGTAAGGCTATAAATGCCAGCAGCATGGCACCCACATTTGCAGCGAGTTTTAAGCCAACACCTGCCCCTGTTGCTGCAGCGTCAATACCGTTGGCATCTGTTTTCTCAACACTCATTTTTACGTTGCCTTTTGTAGCCGGCTCTTTCGTTTCCGGAAATAAAATTTTTGCAATGACCAGTGCTGCAGGTGCAGCCATCAGGCTGGCCCCCAATAGCTGTTCCGCAAACATTAACCGCCCAACATCCAGAGAAACGTTATTTGCCAGTGCATAAGAGTTGCCAAGCATCTGTACATAGGCAGCCATTACGCCACCGGCTATAGTAGCCATACCGCCGGTCATCACCGTGAGAAGCTCCGATTTTGTCATCTTGTCGATATAGGGCTTAATAACCAGCGGCGATTCTGTTTGCCCTACAAAAATATTGGCCACAACGGATAGTGACTCTGCCCCGGATGTACCCATTACTTTTTGCATACCTTTCGACATGGCGCTTACTACTCGTTGCATTATTCCGTAGTGATATAGAATGGCAGTTAATGACGCAAAAAAGACAATGGTAGGGAGTACCTGGAACGCAAAGAAATTACCCAGGCTTCCTTCCATTCCCGGACTTTTTGCAAGGTCTCCAAAGATAAATTCAGCACCCTCTGTTGTAAAGTCGAGTACAATCACAAAAAAGCTCGAAACCCAGCTAAAAAATGCTTTCGGCCAACCAAGTGGAGACCAAACCGCCGCCATATCGGAACCTTTTAGAATAAAAACGGCCAGCACAAACTGAATGGCGAGCCCCGACCCCACCAATTTCCAGTTAATGGCTTTTCTGTTGTTACTAAATGCCAGGGCGATGCCAACAATAGCAGCCATCCCAATCAAGCCTCTTACAATATCCATAATTTTAAATCTGATTCGTTTCTGATTGCTCTTTTACTCGCTGAAGAGGAGGTAGTGGCTTTCCTTTTTTAGTATCTACCGGTGGACGAAAACAGTGCCTTGCCCTGGGTTCATAGGCCTCTTTTTCTCCAACCAGCACCTGATCGTCGTTTTCTGTTATTCGCTGGGAGAAATTGGCTGTCATACCACTTTCCGAGCAAATAGCATGCAGTTTCGTGACATATTCCGCAATGGCAAGTAGCTGGGGCATAGGTTCAAAGGGTTTGCCAAGATAATCCATATCAAGCCCTGCAATGATCACTCTTTTGCCATCATTGGCCAGTGTGTTCACTACATCAACGATACGCTCATCAAAAAACTGAGCTTCATCGATACAAACTACTTTTGCCGAGGAAGTTAATAAAATGATCTGATCAGCCGTATCAACGGTAATGCCTGGAAGAACAGTCTCATCGTGAGATACGACATCTGTATCACTGTAGCGATTGTCTACCACAGGTTTAACAATAACCACATGCTGACCTGCAATATGTGCACGTTTAGCCCGCCGAATAAGTTCTTCCGTTTTGCCACTAAACATGCCTCCGCATACAACTTCAATCCACCCGGCTTGCTGGGGCAGGAAAGATGGCTCATTTATCATAAAAATCTATTTCTTTTAAATACTGTCGCATGGAATATATCCTGTCAGTTGCAAAACAAAAAGAGAAGATTCAATTTTTAGTGTTACCGAATTACCAGAGCATATTGATTATCTGTTTTCGTGATCAAACTGATATTTGGTGCTGAAGATGACAAAAAGGTCGTTATATTGAGCACCTGATTATTTCTGACAAATTTGAGTATTTATAACATCTTATTTTATGCCACAGATCGCACTTCGGGCTTCGATAGCAAGCGCACTACTTATTATTATTACATTATTACCTGTAACCCTTTACGGACAATTTCTTGAAAATTTTGAGGAGGGTGAAAAGGCCTCATATGCACCCGGCACTGTTGAATTATCATCCGGCAGCTGGATCTTAAACGACGCTCTTTTAGGCAGCAACAGCAACGATCGCTTTAATGGTGCCCAGTCTGTTCGCGTTAGGAATGGTTTTATTGAGATGGAATTTGATTACCCGGATGGTGCTTCTGTTTTTTCTTTCTCAGGTGCAAATTCGGGCTTTAGCGATGATACCGGGGGTAGTGTAGAGGTTTTCTATTCCATTGATGATGGCGAAAACTGGGTATCTCTTTCAGATCCTGTTGTATTAACAGAAGGCAACTCGCTTCAAAAATATGAGCTATTCGTTGATATTGACTCCCCGGTTCGGTTTCGAATTGAAAAGGTGGAGGGAAATCGTGTTAATATTGATGATGTTGAGATAGAACCTTATACGGAGCTATCAGAAACACCAAGCATTTCCTTACGATCCAACGGTGATGAAGTGATTTTAAACCAGACTATTGATATGACTGCTGTTCAAGTGGATCAGCTTTCAACGCTGGAATTTCGTATTACAAACGAAGGAGAGCAACAGCTGAAACTCAACACTCTGGCTTTTAGTATGAGCAACCGATTTTCAATAACGGGAGATTTACCCGATCAGCTGGAAGCAAGGGAGTCGGCTTTATTCAGTGTTCGATTTCAGTCGTCAGATCATGGACATTTTACAGATGAACT
>Ga0209949_1001259_pt1 | contig 12523 bp, 14 predicted proteins | sample SalPonC_black_MG_FD_185711 | JGI IMG/M metagenome (GOLD analysis project Ga0209949, IMG submission 185711) | Salt pond soil microbial communities from South San Francisco under conditions of wetland restoration - Salt Pond MetaG... | ecosystem: Environmental > Aquatic > Marine > Intertidal zone... | reverse complement strand
AATAACACTCAACGCACAATAGGTTTGGACATGCATCCAGACGTGCTGCTGCCAGGTATTCACATGTATGGCAAAAAATCAACAAGATAACGTTTGGGTTTTAGGTGAGCCTGGACTTGACTGGCATTCCAACTTGCCCCGTCGCCGATACAATGTATTTGAGTGTTGAGCCCTCGACCAGCTGCTTTGGCACATTGAGCCCAAAGCATTCCGACTTCGTTTACATCCTCAAAAGTAGCTTCATAGCGTATTTGAGAACTACCCTTAGTTTGACAGGCACAAAGTCTAGATTCCTGATAATGCATATCTCTGTTTTTTCGCTTATCTGCATGCCTGCCATCGGTAGATACAATAGGGACGAAAGAACCGTCTGCTTGTGCAATTATAGTCTGAGCACCTTGGGCCGGTAACCGCAGTGCTGATTCGCGTTTATCTAATTGGGTTGCGATTTGGCTGGCATGTTCAAGCGTGATTTTTGAGGCAGTACTTACTGGCAAAGTGAAGCCATAATGCTCTTTAAGCCCTTCAACAGCTCCTGCAAAACAACGCTCTAACCCAAAATCACTTAACGCACATTGCAGGCATTTTGTGCACCCCTTGTCGCTTATCCCAAGATGTTCAGGTAAAACACGAATATACGAACGCTGTTGACTCCTGAATAAACGCTCAAAGGCACGCACTTCGCCAAACGTGCTGTAGCAAACTAGCGTTTTTTTTCGCGTTGATGAATGCCCCTGTTCTCTTTTCGTAACTCTTTTACTGCCTGCTTTTCGATAGCATGCCCAAAGGAACTCAGGGTCTGCTGCCCCAGTTGATTTATCTTTTCAATTAACGCTCCTTCAATTTCGTCTATCTTACGAATCTTGCTGTCAGGAAGCTGGCTCAACTCAACTATCTCAGATACCCGTTCGAACAATGCAGGATCGTTTCGAAGAATTGCGTTTAACGACTCAAGCTCCGCTGAAGATACTTGCTTTTTAGCTCTTTTTTTTGTGCCATCCCGAGTGTATGGCATAATAGTGCACGCTTGTACACCTTAAAATTGTAGCTTCCTAATTGTATTCCCCGCCGACTCAATTGCACCCCCGGTGCAGGCATATCAGCATGGAATCTTGACAAAATATACGGCATGCACTAGATACGACAGTGTCTTAGTTTACAGCCAATTTCTTTATTGAATTTACCCCTGTGTGTCCAATTTTGTACCGCCACTACGCACTGCACCTTTTATTCTTTTTGGCATTCGGCAGCCAGTCGGCTGTCCTATGTGCGAGCGAAACGCCAGAACCATCACCGATATTTGTCGGCTACGATTCAAATCAATCAAGCCCGGCGTTATATGGGGCCAACCTGTTTTTTAAAAGTGTCGGTAACTTGGCAAATTTAGCTGGTATCTATTTAGTGCACACCAACACAACCACAGGAAAATCTGGAAATCTTGCGTTTCTATCGACCGATCCGCACGTAACTGTTTCGGGCAATAAGGTTGTGTGGCAAGAGCACACAAATGCGCTGCCTGGATTCAATTATGAGCTCGTTTATCACAATTTGGACAGTGGCTCATTCCTGCCCCTGGAACTGTATACCCCCAACCAGCCAACACCGGATATTTCTGGTGATATTATTGTGTTTCAAAACGATTTAAATATTTCTTACTATAATTTACGTAGAAAAGAGCTGCAAGCAGTTACCCTTGATTCCTATGAACAACAAAACCCGAAAGTCTCCGGTAATATCATCGTATGGCAAGATATGCGTCATGGTAACTGGGATATTTACTTGTACGATTTGAGCAATCGCCGCAAACTGCGTATTACCGAGGATCCCAACGACCAGATTCATCCCAACGTCTGGGGCAACACGATTGTCTGGCAAGATATGCGTAACGGCAACGCCGATATTTTTGTTTACGATATTCTCAGAAATGAGACCGAGCAAATCACCCTTGATGATGCGGACCAACTGTTCCCGGATATATCTGGCAGCCGTATTGTCTGGGAAGACCATCGAACGCCTCAACCGGAAATTTTCCTGTATGACCTGAGCAACGATAAGGAACGACAGATTACCTTTCCCACAGCTGAAACACGCAGTAAGGCGAAGCCTAAAATTCATGATGGCAGGGTAATATGGGAACAGAATGATAAAGTTTATGAGTCGGAAACCTTGTTTCCTACATGGTGGCAAAGGATTTATCAATTGACCCTCCCCAAGCAATTGGAAACCGGTCTGGTTGACGACTTCGAAGGGAATCAGGATATTCAGTTAGAGGGTCGTTATGACGCTTTTGGTGAAAAGAACTTAGAGCAACTTGCCTCCGGCTACACGCGTGAAGAAGGCCACCAATCCGAGCACGCTCGTTATCTGCACCACACAGTCAAGGGTGGCAAGGCCTGGGGCTCAGGTGTCGTGAAACGATTCGCGGCAGAACCCATCGACGTGAGAAACTATGATACACTGGAATTGTGGTTTAAAAGTGCACACGAAGATCCGGTCCGAACGTTCGATGTGAATTTTGTATTCAAAAATCAATACAATGGGGATGAATCCATTCACTCGTTAAAAAGTGCACTGGAACCCACTCTTGCGTCTGCTTTCAATACCTGGAAAAAGCTATCCATCCCGCTGATCCCCACCCATTTCGACGAGCAAACACCTGGAGTATTTGACCTTACCCGCCTCAAACGAATCCAATTTTTAATTCGCCACAACGGCGCGGGTAATGACGCTGAACGCATGGTTTACTTTGACAATATTCGCTTCAATACCGAGACCAATCGCCGGGGTCTGGTAGATAATTTTGAAGAGATGGGCGATCCGCTATTCATGGGTGAATATTTTGTCTTTGGTGAGTCGAACCTTGGCCAGAATGCGGCTGGTATAACCACCGATGCCGCACACAATTCGACTCATGCTTATTTTTTACGCCATTCCCCAAAGGGAGGCACGGTTTGGGGTGTTGGATTAGTCAAATCATTTAGTGTAGCCGCTGTAGATGCCAGCAAATACGACACATTAGAGTTGTGGTTTAAAAGTGCACACGATGACCCTATCCGCACATTCGACGTGAGCCTTGCATTTACCAAAGAAAACGACAGAAGCATCGCCATCCACTCACTGAAGAAGTCACTGGAGCCAACGCTTGCATCCGCTTTCAACGATTGGCAAAAACTTTCGATTTCACTGGCACCGGATCAATTTGAAGAAGAGCTACCGGGGCCGTTTGCCCTCAAACAGCTCAAGCGAATTGAATTTTTCATTCGCCACAATGAGCAGGGCAATGACGTCGAACGCATGGTTTACTTTGACGACGTGCGGTTTATTCCAGCCACTCATCAAGAAGTCCTAGAGGATGCACCTGAAGCAGATGGAGCAGCTTCGCTCGCCAATCAATGACCCTAACCCGAATCTTCCAGATGTTTGATGCGTTGCACTGCACGCAAAACACCTTCAACTGAATCTCCCAACACATTTACGTGTGCCATCTTGCGTCCTTTTCTCGCTTCCCCTTTATCGTACAGATGTAGTTTGACCGCCGGTATTTCCAATAGGGTTGGCCAATCCGGCTGGGCCTTGCCCTGCCAGAAATCTCCCAGCAAATTTACCATCGCGACAGGTTTAAGCAACTGCGCTGGTTGCAAAGGCATATCGCATATCGCACGGATACATTGCTCGAATTGGCTAACTGTGCACGCATCAATGGAGTAATGGCCACTATTGTGCGGTCGCGGAGCCATTTCATTGACCAGCAATTCATCGTCAGCTGTTACAAAGAATTCAACCGCCAAGAGTCCGACCACTGCCAACTTGTGGGCCAGCTCCGTCGCGATTGCATGCGCTTCTTTTACCACTTTTTCCGGCAAGCGTGCTGGAACCAGCGAAGTATCGAGAATATGATGTTCGTGGTGATTTTCAGCAACCGGAAACACCTCTGTAGCTCCATTGGGGCGACGCGCCACAATCGCAGAACACTCCATTTTATACTGCACCCATTGTTCCAGGATCGCTTCTCGAACGTCCAGCTGACGCCAGGCACGCGCACCATCCGCATCTGCATCTGCGAGTTTGATCTGGCCCTTGCCGTCGTAGCCCCAACAGGCTGTCTTTAGCACCGATGGGGTTCCCAGTTCTTTCACCGCCGCTGCCAGCTCCTGCTCAGATTGAATAACTGCAAATGGCACACAAGGAATACCATTTGCCTGTAAAAATGTTTTCTCCTGTTTACGGTTCTGGCAAATGCTCAGCACGTCAGCACTCGGCCTGACCACAGCGTGTTGCTGCAAAAAGGTAACCGCTTCAAGAGGGATGCCTTCAAATTCTAAAGTTATCACATCCACTGCATCCGCAAACGCGCGTAACGCAGTGAAATCCAAGTAATCAGCCTGAATGGTCTTGTCCGCCACTGGCCCGGCAGCGCTACTCGAACCTGGGTCGTAGACCACAAACCGATACCCCAGACAGCGGCCCGCTAAAATCAGCATGCGCCCCAATTGGCCCCCACCGAGGATACCGATCATACTGCCTGGCAAGATAGGCGTCATTGCGGCAATTTTTTGTCGAGGACTGATTGTGTTTGTTCCGCGCGGTAAGTTTGCAGCTTCTCGCGAATGCTGGCATCCTGCAGTGCAAGAATAGCAGCCGCACTGAGAGCAGCATTGATCGCTCCGGCTTTACCAATCGCCAAGGTTGGCACGGGCACACCTGCCGGCATTTGCACAATCGACAATAACGAGTCCATCCCATTGAGTGCTTTCGATTGAACAGGTACGCCCAAAACGGGCAAATGCGTCATAGATGCCGTCATTCCAGGCAAATGTGCGGCTCCCCCAGCCCCTGCGATGATGACCTGCAAGTTGCGCCGCGCAGCAGACGCTGCGTAGTCGCACAATTTCTTGGGTGTGCGATGGGCACTGACCACTTCGCATTCGTGCTCAATCCCCAAGTCTGCGAGCATCTTGGACGCATAGCTCATGGTTTCCCAGTCGCTCGTGCTTCCCATGATGATACCGACAAGCGGCTTATTGTCTATTCGGTCATCCATAGCTGACGCCATTACACGGCTCGATGAGCATTATATCAAATTATTTCTTCGTGTAGACGGAAACTTTCCGCAGGTAAGCCGCACGACCGAGTAAATGTCCAGCCACTGGAGTCGTGATGTAAAAAAACACCACAATCATGAAAGCCTGCACCCAAGCCACTCCTGTCATGAAGGTACAACCTGCTGCTAACGCCAATAGCCCCCCGCCAAACGCACCCGCCTTAGTGGCGGCATGGATACGCGTGTAAAAATCGGGTAATCGCCATACGCCCAGGGCGGCTACAAACACAAAGCCGGAGCCCACAAGGACCAGCGCATTGATAATTATATCCAATATACTTGCCATCATAATCCGTCAGTGACCTGCATCTCACTCCCTACCAGGATCCTGAACGTTGCCTGTTTCCTCTTTGTTTGCCACGCGGTACTCCAAATATCGCGCGATTGCCACCGTGCCCAGAAAACCAATCACCGCAATGGCCAGGCTTACATTCATAAAGTTCACATCTGCCTGCACGATCGCATGGAATAAAGTATAGGCGAGAAGCATTCCGGCAATCAAATCCAGCACGACTACACGGTCAGCCACATCTGGCCCTTTAATAATCCGCAACAACGCCAAAATAAAAGAAATGGCGATCAGTATCTGCGCAATTGCTGCCACAATCGGATGGAGCACAGCCGTGAACAGCATGCCGTCAAAATTAAAAAACATTCAAAATCCTCCGCACGTAATTCTGGTTAATTTCTTTTTCCAGCTCAGCATCGCCATCGATGAACATTGCATGGATGAATAATGATTTACGATCTTCGGCTACATCGATACTCAAGGTTCCCGGAGTCATGGTTATCAAATTAGCCAGAATGGTTATTTGCGTATCCGTCAAATCCCGTTCGATATCGATGTGCAATAATTTGGGGTTCATATGGTGTGTCGGGGTCAAAACATCGTAAGCAACCCGAATATTGGACAACACCACTTCTTTTATGTAGAACAAAAGGAATTCAATGGATGCAAAGATTTTTTTCATACTATGGATTTTGCGCAGTTGACAGCATGTTGGGCAATACCGCTTCGATATACCCGGCTGGATTTAATAATTGTCCGGCGGCGTGCTCTGCTAATTCGAAGAATTGTTCACCGAATAAACCGAGATAAAGGATCATGACAGCCATGACGATCGTCGGCCCGTACATCAGCTGCAATTGGTTCTGCTCAGGTGCCGCTGAAGATGCGTCGACTGCCACTGGGCTCTTTTTCCAGAACGCTTCTGCCCAGATCTTCGTCATGGAAAACAGTGTAAAGATACCCACCAGCAGTGCCACCCCGGCTATCACATAAAACTCGACCTCCAGACTCGCTTTCACCAGAGCAAATTTCGCCCAAAAGCCCGACAGCGGCGGGATGCCTGCTAACGAGAACGCCGAAATAAAGAACAATAAAGATAACCATGGAAAAGCTCGATATAACCCGCCCAACGATTTCAACTCTTCGGTTCCCCGCACTTTTTGCACAATACCGCTGACGAAAAACAGATTCGTTTTAGCCAGGATATTGTGCACTAAATAAAACAACGTCGCTGCAAGAGAAAGCTTAGTAAAGATGGCCAGTCCCATGATCATGTAGCCTATCTGACTGACGATATGGAAAGACAAAATTCTTCGCATGTTATAGTGTGCGGCCGCTCCTAAAACCCCGGTCACCATTGTGAAGCCGGCAATCCACAGCAACAGGTTTTGTTGAACAATAAAACTGCTCTCAAAAAACAGCGTAAACGCCCGAATCAACGCGTAGACACCGACCTTGGTCAACAGACTGGCAAAGATAGCCGACACCGCGGCCGGCGGGGTGTGATAAGAAGCTGGCAGCCAGAAAAAGAACGGAAACAAAGCTGCCTTCACTCCAAACGCAACGAGAAACAAAACAGCCGTACTGTTGATTAAAAATACATTTGGCTCCGTCGAAAGTTTAAGGGCAATGTCGGCCATATTGAGGGTACCGACTTTGGCATACATTAAGCCGGCACCGGCTAAAAATAACGACGATGACAGTAAATTGATTACCACATATTTGAACGCACCTTCCAACTGCGGCCGTTCACCTCCCAAGGCCAACAACACAAAAGAAGCCATCAACATGACTTCAAACCAGACGTATAAATTGAATAAATCCCCGGTCAAAAACGCCCCATTTACCCCGACGAGCAGCATATTGAACAGGGAAAAATAAAACCGTTTTTGACGCCCAACATCAATATCCCGCAATGAATACAGCGCTGCTAACAGCCCCATCAAGGATGCAATGCACACCATAACCGCACTGAATATATCGGCAACCAAAACAATACCAAACGGAGCCTGCCAATTCCCCAAATTCAAAATCACGTACCCATTGGCTTGTGTCTCGCGCAACAAGCATAGCGCAGCAATCGTAACGGCGACGCTACCGATCACACCAAGGATTCGCTGCGCAACCAGACCGCGAAAAATGAGCCCGAGCACCGCACACAACAGGGGAATTAAAATAGGGAGTATGACTAGATTATTCATGCAGGCAGGGATTCAAAAAAAGTCAGGTATCGGTAGTGTTTAAAGCATTGATATCATCATGCCCGGTCGCTTGATATGTTTGCCGAATCAGCGCCAAACAAAACACAATCAAGCCAAAACCGATTACAATCGCAGTGAGTACCAGCGCTTGAGGCAGAGGATCCGCAGCACCCATTCCCAAGGTTTTTTGCGCCGGATCAATAATTGGCGGTCGATTGGATTGCAGGCCACTGGCACTGAAAACCAGCAAATTGACCGACTGACTCAACAGCGCGATCCCAATAATTAACTTCATTAAACTGCGCCTGAGCATACAGTAAATAGCGACTGCGGCCAACGCTCCAATCAATATTGCCAAAAGTGTATTCATGTGTCCGCCTCTACTAAACTGAAAGTGGTGAGTAATATAAATCCTAACACAACTAAATATACGCCAATATCGAAAATGAGGGGCGTTCCCAAATGCACACTCCCCAATACGGGTAAATTGAAAGCCGGTAACCACAGGCCGCTCATGTAGGCACCGCTCACAATCCAGCCGCCGAGGCCACTCGCCGTCGCCAACAATAACCCCACTCCCATAAATGTTTCTGGAGCAAAGTACAGCAGCCGCCGTGCAGGACCCACACCCGGCCCCAGAATGTACAAAATGTAAGCCGCAGAAGCAGCCAAGCCACCGATAAATCCCCCTCCGGGCAGGTTGTGGCCACGATATAATACAACCAGCGAGAGCACAATCAGCCAGGGAAACAAAAATCGAGCCGTCACATTCAATACAATGGATTTCATGACTTTGGGTCCTTTCGCTTACCTACTCCATCCCGCATCAACACAAAGATACCGATTGCAGCAATCGCCAACACCGCAATTTCGCCCAGCGTATCCAATGCGCGAAAGTCGACTAAGATGACATTTACAACATTCTTTCCTTTGGCCAGTGTATAGCTCCATTCTCCATATTGACTCGATATACTCGGCGCAATCTTTACACCTTGTGCTTTTAACACCAGAAGCGTGACGATCAAACCGACCACCGCTGAAAAACAACCATCTATAATGCGCGTCCTTTGCGGCGAAAGGTTACGAAAAGCCGGTAGACGAAAAATGACAAACATGAACAACACCACTGTCAGGGTTTCCACCAGAATCTGCGTAATGGCTAAATCAGGGGCTCCGTTCAGGATAAAAATAATCGCAACCCCAAAGCCGACGATACCCATAGCGAATAATGCCGTTAAGCGGGAGCGCGTGAAAACGATTATGCCTAAACTGACTATTATCAGTATAAAAACCGACCAATCCATAAAACGAGCCTCGAATAGATCGAATTGCTTAGGTAACCCGATAAACAACGAGAGCTTAGCCGCGAGCAGGAGTGCTGAACTGCTGATAATGATCAACAAATAACGCCTCAAGTATCCCGACTGCAGGACCCGGGTTTGCCAACCAGCGATAGCGATAAAGCCATCGAATATACCTTTGTACAGCGCATCGAAGGAATAGCGAAAAGGCGGCTTATCCCCCACTCTTATCCATATTTTCCGCCGCATCGCATACAGCGTGAACCCTCCCAACAATGTCAATCCGCTCAACAATAGAGGTAAATTAAACCCGTGCCAGAGTGCCAGAGAAAACTCTACGGGGTGACCTGCAACCGCATTGAGCGCAGGTGCCATTAAAGGTGTTGCAAGCACTCCCGGAAATACACCGAGCAGTAAACCGCCAATAGCCAGGATAACAGGCCCCAATACCATCGCCAACGGTGCTTCGTGTGGTTTTTTCGGCAAATCACTGGTTGTTTTACCACCCCAAAAAGGATGTATACCCGCTTTAAAGGCCAAAGCCATCAGCATAATATTGGTGGCCATTGCCACAGCTAAAATGACAAACGAGAATTCGTCCAAATAGCTTCCAGTTTTATACACATACTCTTTCCCCAGAAAGCCAAAGAAGGGAGGAAACCCTGCTTTCGACAGAGCTGCCAAACCCGCAGCGAATGCAGTTGCTGGCATAACGGCGCGAAGGCCCGTAAGTTTGCGAACATCCCGGCAACCCGTCTCGTGATCGACCGAACCTGCGCACATGAATAAAGTGGCTTTATAGAGAGCATGGCCCAATAAAAACAAAAGCGCAGACTTGATCGCTAAATCCGTCCCCAGGCCCAACAGCATGACCATCAGGCCCAACACACTTAACGTCGTGTAAGCGAGAATTTTCTTCAAATCGGTTTGCAACAGCCCATTCACTGCCCCAAGGAGCATGGTGATCATACCCGCTCCCACCAGTAAACTCGTCCACAACCAACTGCCGCCAAGAATAGGATTCATTTTCGCTAACAAAAACACGCCCGCTTTCACCATCGTAGCCGAGTGCAAAAATGCGCTGACCGGGGCTGGCGCCGCCATTGCATTCGGCAACCAGAAATGAAAGGGCCACTGCGCTGATTTCGTAAAGGCTCCCAACAACACCAACAGCAAAATCGCCGGGTACAGCGCATGGTCGGGCACCGACAATTCACTGCTGGCAATTGCGCTGATGGACCACGAACCGCCCACCAGGCCCAACAATACAAAGCCGGCCAGCATGGCAACGCCTCCGAACCCAGTAACTAACAAGGCCTGCAAAGCCTTCCAGCGCGACTCATCTGATTCATGATAGAACCCGATCAATAAATACGAGGATATGCTGGTAAGCTCCCAGAAAACGAATAACAAAATCAAATTGTCGGCCGTTACGATGCCCAACATTGACGCCAAAAAAATCATCAAATAACAAAAAAACTTTCCTTGCAGTGGGTGGCCGTGCAGGTAGCCATGCGCGTACAGAAAAATCAAGGCACCAATCCCACAAATTAACAACCCCATCAGTATCGACAACCCGTCCACCCGGAAACTGAGCGAAACTCCCAATTGCGGGAACCACTGCATTGTCTGAGTGCCGATAATTCCCTGGTTAACGGACGGCAGTAACGTTAGTAAATAAACAAACACTGCTGCCGGCCCCAAAGCCAACAACCAGCCGGCCATGCGCGGCATCCACCGGTGTAACACAGGTGCCACACATGCCAAAACCAATAATAGCAGTATCCACTCGAAAATCTGTAGCGTGTCTGTCATTTCTTACCGACCGTGCTGCCTATCCCTTTACACCCACTTTTCCAAACAAATTTTTTCGTAACATCTTTTTCAACACCTTCGGGCTATGCTTGAATCGAGTGAATGCAGCTGATCTCATCTGCGTTTCAATTCCTTGACTTTTAAACTGATTGCGGGTGAATATTCGTGAAAAATTTTTTATGTCAATATAAACACGATTTTGTTTTCGCCGTTGTATGCGTAACACTCAAACCAGCAAATCCTCGCAGTGGACATTCCTTACCAATCATTTGCACGTCCTCATTTGCCTGGCAGCCAACCCGGATATTGTACTGCGAGAAGTATCACTGCGCGTCGGCATTACTGAACGCAACGTACAAAGAATTGTATCCGATCTGGAAGAGGCTGAAATTTTGACCCGGGAGCGCGATGGCAAACGTAACCGCTATAGAATAAATCGACACAGTACTTTGCGCCATTCATTAGAATCGCACATCAAAGTGGGTGCCCTGCTCGATTTCATTCTGAACGAAACCTGAGCATCCGACTCAATTCAATGCCGATGGCGAGTACGTGTTATCATGGAAGCCAAATCGAGGATTGAATCTTGCGGCGTCGCTACAAAAAGCCGGATTGCCCGATGTTAACGTGTTGCCCATGATCGATGGCATGCAGGCATACATCTCATCTAGCCCGAATCACCACTCATCGAGCATATTCGCCCATGACCGACAATAGCCGCACGCAACTTGCCATACTTCCACTCACTATACAGGATATACCATGCAGCAATTTGTATCCGCATCCACGCAAACCATTGCACGAGCACAGGTCGAACTATCGAGGAACCGGCCTTGGAGCCGCTATACCGGCACTTCACAAGCAAGCAGGTTTGCAGGGAGGGGGCTAACGACAGCCGATGGTAGTATCCAACTCACATTTCACCCACATCGTGGCAGCTGTTGAAAAATTTTTAGACCGCCCTTTCGAAAATACCTGAGCCCGCTCTTTTTGCAGTGGATCGTTTCGAAATCGCGATCAGCGTCTTCCGCCACCACCCGATTGCTCTGCAAATCTTGCCCAAGCAATACTCGTGTATTTATTATTTTGTAATTTTTACTATTCATTCCAGTGTTTCAAAATAATTTTTGAAAATTTTCAGCCCAAACCGGTTGACAATGCATGTGAGCTAAATAGCCTACACTAGACTTTATAAAAGCCCATTTTAAAATAAAAATTTACCTAATATTTATTTTTGAACAATCTGCCTCTTTATCCAGGCAGTCGACTTCCAACAACCTAATTGATCTTGAGACCCGTGTTACAACCATTAGACCGCCTGCATTCACTCACGCACCAACGTTCATTAAACATATGGAAAAAGCTTTTTTGCCAAGCTCGATTGCTATTTCATAAGCTATTAGTATACAATCCCATTCATATTTTAAAGCAAGCATTTCCCGGCTACTTCCTGCTCAGTTGTGTACTCGTGCTGGTCTGCGTTTCAGCACAGGCAAGACACGCTATTTGGGTTTGGGACATGGCAGATGACATCATCCTCAATGAACAGGAAAGACTGGATTTCTGGAGTTTTGTGCAAGCCCCCCATGCCAAGCCAGAACTGCAAATCACCCATCTCTACATTGCAGCCGGGAGATCCTTATTAAATGACCACCCGGCAAAAATTGCTGAATTTTTAGCCGATGCACATAGTCGCGGCTTACAAGTGGATTACTTGACAGGTGACCCGTTATGGGCCTTGAAAGTCGAAGACCGCAATGGCGTTCCTTACAACCAACCCTCGTTCGATGAACTCAGTGATTTGCTAAACTACAAC
>Ga0209949_1001253_pt1 | contig 12585 bp, 11 predicted proteins | sample SalPonC_black_MG_FD_185711 | JGI IMG/M metagenome (GOLD analysis project Ga0209949, IMG submission 185711) | Salt pond soil microbial communities from South San Francisco under conditions of wetland restoration - Salt Pond MetaG... | ecosystem: Environmental > Aquatic > Marine > Intertidal zone... | reverse complement strand
GTGACGTTTTTCGTGCTCCCTCGAACATCAAAAAGCCGAGAATTCAGTGATGGCCGAATCACGTCTTCAGCGCTGGGCGCGCAAGAAAGCCGAAGCTGGCAAGCAGGCGGAACAACCCGCCCCACCCACTGTCGAGCCCGAACCAGACCCCGAAGAACAGGAGCTTGCAGTCAACGAGTCGCTACCTGAACACGAACTGCTGGAAAAATACGACTTGCCCGATCCGGAAAACATCGAACTCGGCACCGACATCACCGGATTCATGCGCAAAGAAATCCCGGAGTTCCTTCGCCGGAAGGCTCTCAGGGGCCTCTGGAAATCCAACCCGGTTCTTGCGGTTCTGGATGGACTGAACGATTACGACGAGGATTACACCCTGGCTTCCACGGCCGGCCAGACAGTGACTTCGTTATATAAAGTGGGCGAGGGCCTCGTCGATAGAGCCAAGAAAGCCGCTGACGTCGTGGAAGACCAGTCTATAGAGCAGGTGCGATTGTCAACGGATGGGGCCGATTCGGCAATTGTTCAGGAACCGGAGCCCGATGACACCCTTGAGCCTGAGGAAATGGCAGCGCCGACGGAACCTCCTGAACAGCAGCTTGCCCAACAAGAAACCAGCCAACCGGAAGAACAGCCGGAACCAAGATTCCGACCTCGGATGCGTTTTGACTATTAGCAGAATGCATTTCAGCTATTAGCAAATTAAAGGCCGGTCGAGCCATTATTCTGAGTTATGTACTAGAATAGTGTGACAGACCGCAAATAATAATTAGAAGGAACATGAGTTGAGCAATACTGCGGAAATCCAGTGCCCGCGTTCCGTCTCCGAAGAGGATCGCGCCAGGGCCCAGATCTATCAACTGCTGGGCGTCCTGCTAGTGGACCCACCCTCCAGTGAACTGTTGCAGGGATTGGCGTCTTTACAGGGCGACGAGACACCTTTGGGTTCGGCCTGCAAAAATTTGGCCGCCCTTGCAGAACGTACCAACCCCTACGATGCCGAGCGGGAATTCAACAACCTGTTTGTTGGCCTCGGGCGTGGTGAACTGCTCCCCTACGCCAGTTATTACCTCACCGGCTTCCTGAACGAGAAACCCCTGGCGGAACTCCGCACCGACCTTCGGACCAGGGGCATCAAAGCCCGCAGTGACGTGAAAGAACCAGAGGATCATATCGGCACTCTGTGTGAAATCATGGCGGGCATTATCACCGGCGAGTTTCCCTGCGATAGCGGGCTGCCCTCACAGAAAGCTTTTTTTGATGCCCACCTGGCGAAGTGGGCAGCACTGTTTTTTACCGACTTGGAAGAAGCGCAAAGCGCCGTTTTTTACGCGCCGGTCGGCTCGCTTGGGCGAGCCTTCATGGCGGTAGAAGCCGACGCCTTTGCAATTCAGTAACCGGGACCTGAAGGTCTCTTAACCCAGGGGGAGGTGTCCAATGGACAACCCGAAGCGTGAAAACAGCCGTCGCCGTTTCCTGCAAATGGCCGCTGCTGCAGCACCGGCTGCGGTGGCAATGACGGTTGCACCGAACGCCGCAGCGGAGGTCGTCAGACAAGACGCGCCGAAAAGCCGCGGACTACGTGACACTGAACATACACGTAAATATTTCGAATCGGCTCGCTTTTGAGGAAGCGTGATTCATTCAAGGTTGCGTGATGCCCTTGGATGATCACACCTCCAGAAAAACGAGAATAAAAATGAGAGAGGTATGAGACATGTTAAGGAAGAAGACCAACGGGGTTGCGAAAGGCCCCCGTGCAGGCTCTTTGCTTTCATCTCTCGCTGCCAAGACTCTGGATCGTCGTCAGTTCCTTACGACCTCTGGTGTTGCAGTGGGTGGCTTGGCGGCATTGTCGCTGACGTCGGGACGGGTTGAAGCTGCAGCCCCAACGACCGGGGGTGGCGAAGTCGTCGTCAAAAAATCCGTTTGTACGCACTGTTCAGTAGGCTGCACCGTCGAAGCCGAAGTTCAGAATGGCGTATGGACCGGCCAGGAACCAGGCTGGGACAGCCCTTTCAATATGGGCGCGCACTGTGCCAAGGGTGCTTCAGTACGTGAACACGCCCATGGCGAGCGTCGTCTCAAGTCGCCCATGAAAATGGTCAACGGCCAGTGGCAGAAGATTTCCTGGGATACGGCCATTAACGAAATCGGCGACAAAATGCTGCAAATCCGCGAGGAAAGCGGCCCCGATTCGGTCTACTGGCTGGGCAGCGCAAAGTTCAACAATGAGCAGGCCTACCTGTTCCGTAAATTTGCGGCCTACTGGGGCACCAACAACGTCGACCACCAGGCCCGGATCTGTCACTCCACCACCGTAGCCGGCGTAGCCAATACCTGGGGCTACGGCGCGATGACCAATTCCTATAACGACATCCACAAGTCCAAGGCGATCTTCCTGATTGGGGGCAACCCCGCTGAAGCTCACCCGGTGTCGCTGTTACATGTACTGAAGGCAAAGGAAGAAAATAACGCACCGCTGATCGTTTGCGACCCGCGTTTCACCCGTACAGCGGCCCATGCCGACGAGTTCGTGCGTTTCCGCCCGGGCTCCGACGTGGCGCTGGTGTGGGGTATCCTCTGGCACATCTTCGAAAACGGCTGGGAAGACAGAGAGTTCATCCGTACCCGTGTATACGGCATGGATGACATTCGCCAAGAAGTTAAACGGTGGAATCCCGAGGAAGTGGAGCGTGTTACCGGCGCACCAGGCGCGCAGCTTGAGCGGGTGGCCCGCACTCTGGCCAACAACCGTCCGGGCACGGTCATCTGGTGTATGGGCGGTACCCAGCACACCAACGGGAACAACAACACCCGCGCCTACTGCGTTCTGCAACTGGCACTGGGTAACATGGGTGTTGCCGGCGGTGGCACTAACATCTTCCGGGGCCACGACAACGTTCAGGGCGCCACGGATCTGGGCGTGCTTGCCGACACCCTGCCCGGCTACTACGGTCTGGCAGCAGGCTCCTGGGCCCACTGGGCGCGAGTCTGGGAAGAAGACCTCGACTACCTGAAAGGCCGCTTTGCCGTGTGGGACAAGAACGGCAAGTCCAAGGCCATGATGAACGAGAAGGGCATTCCGGTATCCCGCTGGATTGACGGCGTTCTGGAAGCCAAGGAAAACCTGGAGCAGCCTGACAACACCCGGGCCATGGTGCTGTGGGGCCACGCGCCCAACTCCCAGACCCGGATGACGGAAATGAAGGAAGCGATGGAAAAGCTCGACCTGCTGGTCGTTGTCGATCCCTTCCCCACCGTCTCTGCAGTGCTGCACGACCGCAAAGAGGGTGCTTACCTGCTGCCAACCACGACCCAGTTCGAGACCTCCGGTTCGGTAACGGCTTCAAACCGCTCCCTGCAGTGGCGTGAAAAGGTGGTTGAGCCACTGTTCGACTCCAAGGTCGATCACGAAATCATGAAACTGTTTGCGGACAAGTTCGGCTTCACCGATCGCATGTTCCGCAACATCGCCATTAATGGCGATGAGCCGTCGATTGAGGACATCACCCGCGAATTCAACCGTGGTATGTGGACCATCGGCTACACCGGCCAGTCCCCGGAGCGCCTCAAGAAGCACATGAAATATCAGCACCACTTCGACAGGACCACCCTGCGTGCGGTTGGTGGACCTTGCGATGGTGATTTCTATGGCTTGCCATGGCCGTCCTGGGGCACTCCGGAGATGAACCATCCAGGCACAGCCAACCTGTACGACATGTCATTGCCCGTCTCCGAAGGCGGTCTGACATTCCGGGCACGTTTTGGTGTTGAGCACAACGGGCAGAATATTCTGGCAGACGGTGTTTACTCCAAGAATTCGGAAATCAAGGACGGCTACCCCGAGTTCACCATGCAGATGCTGATGGATCTGGGCTGGGATGGCGATCTGACAGCTGAGGAGCGGGCCAGCATTGAAGCAGTGGCCGGCCCGGAAACCAACTGGAAGACAGACCTGTCCGGCGGTATCCAGCGCGTGGCCATCAAGCACGAGTGCGCACCGTTTGGTAACGCCAAGGCCCGCGCCATTGTCTGGAACTTCCCGGATCCGATACCGCTGCATCGCGAACCGTTGTACACCAACCGTCGCGACCTGGTGGCAGATTACCCGACTTACGAAGACAAGACCTTCTGGCGGGTGCCGACCTTGTACGAGTCAATCCAGAAGAACGACTTCAGCAAGGAGTTCCCGATCATCCTGACCTCCGGCCGTCTGGTCGAATATGAGGGTGGTGGTGATGAAACCCGCTCGAACCCCTGGCTTGCTGAATTGCAGCAGGACATGTTCATCGAGGTTAACCCACGCGATGCCAACAACCTGAATATCCGTGACGGCAATGATGTCTGGGTTTCCGGCCCGGAAGGCGCGCGGATCAAGGTCAAGGCTATGGTGACCGAACGTGTCGGAGAGGGTGTGGCATTCATGCCATTCCACTTCGGCGGGCACTATCAAGGCAAGGACCTGAGGGACAAGTATCCCAAGGGCGCGGACCCCATCGTTTTGGGTGAATCCACCAACACGGTTCAAACATACGGGTATGACTCGGTCACGCAGATGCAAGAGACCAAAGCCACCCTGTGTTCGATTATGCCGGCATAACAAGAGGTGTAGACCATGGCACTTGAAGGACAAGCAAGAGCAAAATTCCTTTGCGACGCCGAGCGCTGCATCGAATGTAATGCCTGCGTAACGGCCTGTAAGAATGAAAACGAAGTCCCCTGGGGTATCAACCGTCGCCGCGTGGTCACCATCGAAGATGGCAAGCCAGGCGAGCGTTCGATCTCGGTAGCCTGCATGCACTGCTCAGACGCGCCTTGCATGGCCGTCTGCCCGGTGGATTGCTTCTACCAGACCGAAGACGGGATCGTACTGCACTCCAAGGACCTGTGTATCGGCTGTGGGTATTGCTTCTACGCTTGCCCATTCGGCGCACCCCAGTTCCCGCAAGCGGGCAACTTCGGTAGCCGGGGCAAGATGGACAAATGCACGTTCTGTGCAGGTGGCCCCGAAGAAGACAACTCAACAGCCGAGTTCTCCAAATACGGACGCAACCGTATTGCTGAGGGCAAACTGCCTCTCTGTGCGGAAATGTGCTCGACCAAAGCCCTGTTGGCCGGTGACGGCAACGAGGTGGCGGACATCTATCGCCAACGTGTTGTGAACCGTGGTTTCGGTGCCGGCGCCTGGGGATGGGGCACAGCTTACGAGAAGAAGGGTGCATAAGCTGACCTGAGTGTTCCGGGGCCCTTTTGGGCCCCGGAACGCATCGAGGCAACGAACTCTTCTTGTGGATTCCGTTGGAGTGTTCTCATGAAAGCAAAACTTTTTAGTGCCGCCATCCTTGCGCTGGCGGCACTGATGTTCAACCCTGTCTGGGCGCAAGAGGCCCCGACGGTTGATCGTACTGCAACCGGGGGAGCTCAAACCCTCGAAGATATAATGCGCCGGCAGAAACAGCTGGAAATAGACGAATCGTTCCGGTCTGAAAACCTGGGCAATCCTGCAGACGCAGCGCCTGACAGTAGTCAGCTGGGCACTCTGGGAGGGCGCTCTGATGCCGATGTCTGGCGCGCTATCCGTTATAACGAAATTGATCCCACCGTACAGTCCCCCGGCCCCGCCAACAAGGTTCTGATACAGGACCAGGGCATGCCATGGTACAAACTGCGCGAAGGCCCAGTCATCACCTACGGCGGCGGCGCAATCCTTGGCTTTCTAGCGCTGTTGGTGGTGTTCTATTTTGTTCGCGGCAAAATCATGATCGATGGCGGCCCAGCCGGCACCACGATTCAACGATTCAAAGCCGTCGAGAGATTCGGACACTGGCTGCTGGCAGGCTCTTTCATTGCCCTGGGCATAACCGGGCTGATCACACTGATGGGCCGGAGCTTCCTGATCCCCGTTATGGGGCCGGATGCCTTCGCAACTCTTGCGGCCGGATCCAAGTGGGTCCACAACAACATCGCCTGGTCCTTTATGCTCGGCCTGGTGATGACCTTCGTGATGTGGGTTGCCCATAACATCCCCAACAAACTGGATTGGCAGTGGCTCAAGGCAGGCGGCGGGCTCTTCACCCACGGTCACCCTTCCGCGAAGAAGTTCAACGCTGGCCAGAAAATCATTTTCTGGACGGTAATGATTTTGGGAGCCTCGGTCTCTCTTTCCGGCCTGTCTCTGCTGTTTCCGTTCCAGATGCCGATGTTTGCCGACACGTTCGCGGTGATCAACAGCGTTCTGGGAACCAGCTTCCCGACTGATCTCGCCCCCCATGAAGAGATGCAATATGCCAACATCTGGCACTCTATCGTGGCGTTCGTCATGATGATCGCCATCATTGCCCACATCTACATCGGCTCGGTCGGTATGGAAGGTGCGTTCGACGCCATGGGCAACGGCCAGGTTGATCTCGAGTGGGCTCGTCAGCACCACGATCTGTGGGTCGCTGAGGTTGAAGCCAAACAAGGCAAAGGAGGCTCGTCGTGAAGGTAATGATTTCGGCTTTTATCGCGGCCCTGCTCATTGCCACGGCTGCACCAATGGTGCTGAACCAGTTTGGCTGGTCTTCGGCGGAGCAAACCAGCGCCGAGAGCGTTCGCCTTGACTGATCAGCCCGAGGTATACCAGATCGACGCCGTCGGTCTGGTATGCCCTCTCCCCGTATTGCGCTTCAAAAAGCGGACCAAAGACCTTCCCAGTGGAACACAGGTCGATTTCCTGGCAGATGACCCCACCGGCCGAAAGGACCTTCAGGCCCTGTGTGAGATCACTGGCCACACCATTGAGTGGATTCAGGAAGAGGACAACGGCGTTATCAGATATAGAATTCGCCTGGCCTGATTAACGGTTTTTAGTTGTCGAGAGCATTCGCCCCTAGTGACCACCTCGTGGGTGCTTGCGGGCTTCCAGATTACCCAGCGACATTTTCACGTCACGCTCGGAAAGCTCTGGAAGATCATCAAAATTCGCAACCTGCGGAAACTTCGAATCAATAACCGTAGCCAGCGTATCGTCGATACACAAAGTATCCGCCACAGCCTGATGGCAACCAGGCATCAGGATTGCCCTGATCTCACCGACTTCCCGCGTCCCCGTTTCAACGTCGCCGGAGCGACTGGCGCTGATCACCGTGAGTCGCTCACACCAATCCACAGCGCGACCATCAACATGCTTCGCCTCAATCTGCTCACAGGCTGTCAGTGTTGCTTCAAGCAGCGTGCGGAAATTTGCCGACTGCGCCAACTGCTCGGCCTTTTCGCGAGCGCTGCGCTCATGGTCGGACATCAATAATATGTATGGCGTATTATCAACAAAGACACCCCAGTACTCGGCCGTAATCGCTTCGGGTTTCGGATGGTAAATCCCGGCGGTGAGCGTCGAGTGCTTCTTTCTTCGAGCGAGGAATGCCCCTTTTTTTACACAATCCAATTCTCTTGCCTCGGTATTTCGCGGTTTTCATTTCGTGCACACGTTCCATGGGACTGGCGACTAGGCAATTAGCGCCAGGCCAATGGGTGCAACCTTTCATGGAGGCCCAAACATGGTGTTTGCGAAATGGTTTTACAAACTGCGACCCGACTATTCTTTAAAAAAGAACGAATCAATCAGATTTATATATTTTTGTTCACAGCAGAACATCCGGATACTACGCGTACTAAATACTTCTGATTCCGAGGTCCTCGCATGTTCGATGTTCAGGAGATCGAATCTCTGTTCTCTCTGCTGGTTCCGCTGCTTTACTGTGCTGGCGCAGTGGCGACCGGGCTGGCAACCAACCAGAGTAAGCTTTTCGCACGGTCGGTGACCTTCAAACTTGCGTTTGTTTTCGCTTTGGCCGCCGCAATCGGAAGTTGGTGGTGGCCCGCCGCCGGCGTTTGGTTCAGCCACGCGCCTCTGGCCTCCATCATGTTGCTACTGATCACGCTGCTGGGCATGGTGTTGGGGCAATTCTCCGAAAAGTACCTGGCAGGGGATCCCGGCCAACGCCGTTTCATGGTCTGGCTGCAGGTGATCCTTGCCAGCGTTGCCCTGATTGCCATCACCAACCATTTGCTAGTCTTCCTGGCCAGCTGGATTGCCATCAGTGTGAGCCTGCACCAGTTGCTGATGTTCTTTCCTGATCGCCCGCGTGCCGCCCTGGCCGCCCACAAAAAATTCATTTTTGCGCGAATTGCGGAGCTCTGCCTCGCCTTTGCGTTCCTCCTGCTTTATGTGCAGTACAACACGCCATTCATTGATCAGATTCTGGCACAGGTAGCAGGTGCAGCAGAGGTGCCCGCTGGCGCGCAAATCGCCGCGGTTTTGATGGCCGTGGCTGCACTGCTGAAATGCGCGCAGATGCCTTTCCACGGTTGGCTGATTCAGGTAGTGGAATCACCCACGCCGGTGTCTGCCCTGCTTCACGCTGGCGTTGTTAACCTTGGCGGCTTTCTGATGATTCTGATGGCACCGCTCATTTCCGAGGTAAGCGCTGCCCAATGGCTTTTATTGGCAGTGGCAGGCCCCACGGCGGTCTTTGCCAGCCTTGTCATGATGACTCGTATCTCCATCAAGGTAAGACTGGCCTGGTCAACCTGCTCCCAGATGGGCTGGATGCTGGTTGAATGCGCTCTGGGCCTGTACGAGCTGGCACTCCTGCACCTGGTTGCCCATTCCGCCTACAAGGCACACACCTTCCTGAACGCCGGCAACACCGTTGAGTTGTCCATGAAAAAACGTCTGGTTGCCATTAACGAGCCCGGGCCCCGGCAGTGGCTGGCCGCCGCCGCTGTGGCGGGATTGTTCATGCTGCCGACTATTTCCCTGTCCAATGAGCCAGGCACAGCGCACATGTTTTCATGGATTGTGCCAGGCATCGCGTTGACGATTCTGCTCTCAGAGTTCCTGTCAGCAGGGGGAGGCATTCTCACCGTTGGTCGAGGTCTGATTATTGGTGCCGCCTTCTGGGTGCTGTACTGGCTCCAGAAAACCTTCTTCGGCATGGTGCTCACACCACCGGAGAGCCAGGCAAGCCTGCTGGAAGTGGCTTTTGTCGCCGCCCTTATCGCGATCCTGGTTCGAGGCTACTACCAGATTCGCTATCACCGTTTCTCATCCTCAGGCGCCAGGCTCTACCGGTTTCTGTTTGCCGCAGGCTACCTCGATGAGTGGTCCACGCGCCTGACCCTGAAAATCTGGCCTGCAAAACTGCCTGATGTGGTTCGACCACGAGCCGTGGTCAGCGTTTCGTCACCTTCTGGTTCCGGGGAGTCCGCATAATGTCAGCCTCAAGCCTTGATGCCACCACCGAAGCAACCACCGATGCACCAGATTGGCAGGCCGCTGTCACAGATGCCTGCGGGCGAATCGCACCGTCGTGGCCACTGGATCAGATGATCGCGGTGAACCCATTCTGGGAAATGCGCAACCTGCCATTTACCAGGGTCGCCTCACGCATGGCGGCGCTGAATGGCACCTGCTGCCAGAACCAGGCCGCCCTTGGCGGCCAGGGCAATGGCCCGGCTGCTGCCGAGACCGCCAGCATGCCCGAACACTGGCAAAACCTGAGCGCCCAACTCGATCGCAATCGCGACACGGCCCATCAGGTAGGCTGGCAGGACGAAGTTGTGCACCAGATCAGCCAGTTTTGCGGCGACTATTTCCAGCGCCTGGATGCCGGTGATTTCAAGGCAGATGCCCAGGATCTCTATCACAGCTGGCTGGAGATGACCCGGGCTGACCGCGGCATTGCCATTGTCATGGGCGAACCGTCGCTGCCCTCCCAGTTCCAGGTATTACCCGATCAGCATGAAAAGCTGATAACCGATGCCCTCAATGCCCTCGCTGCGCAACCAGACTATGCACCGGACTATGCCCATGCACTCTTGCTGGACATCAACGGATGGTCATCCTGGGCCGCCTACCTCCGTTGGCAGTTGAGGCTGCGTGGCAGTGGAGAAGGCCGCGAGGAAGACCTGCTACCCGGGCTGCTTGCCATAAGGTTAGCCTGGGAGCTCGCCATATGGCGGCATGTACAGCACGTTGGGGGCGCGATCTTCGCTGAGCTGAAACAGCGCTGGCTGGAGCAATGGGAAGTTTGGCCGGACATGCTTCATACTCATGAGCAATCCCAGACAACGGGTTGGCGTCAACAAACAGAAGCCGAGGCGGCTTATCAGTCGATGTTGGCAGAAAAACTCCTGTCCAAGCCTGAGACTCAATGGCCGGACGATCAGCCACCCAGATTACAGGCGGCATTCTGCATTGACGTGCGCTCGGAAGTCTTTCGTCGCGCCCTGGAAGCTCAGGATCCGGCCATACAGACCCTCGGATTTGCGGGGTTCTTCGGACTTCCCATTGCGTATCGACCCAAAGGAACCGGGTTTTGCCGACCTCAGTTGCCGGGCTTGCTCGCGCCCGCTCTGGAGGTAACGGAGGCCGAACAGTCCGGCAGCTTCAGCCGGCAATCGCTGGCCAACCACTCTCATTGGTCGCAGTTTTCCAACGCCGGCCCGGCAAGTTTCAGCTTTATTGAAAGCATGGGTCTGGCAGGTTTAGGGCGCATGGTTCGTAAGACTTTCTTTGGCAAATCATCGGCCAACCCGGTCGACAAGCTCCATAAGGGGCAGACCGAGTTCGAAATCCGCCAGAACGGCACCTTGCTGGGCGCTGCGGAGAAAGCAGAACTGGCAGGAGGCATTCTCAGGGCCATGCCCCTGACAGATCAGTTTGCCCCGACCGTGCTGCTGGTGGGGCACGGGAGCAGTACCCGCAATAATCCCCATGCCGCAGGCCTCGACTGCGGCGCCTGCGGCGGACAGACCGGGTCGGTGAATGTTCGGGTACTTGCCGGCATGCTTAACGATGAGGATGTCCGCGCGGCCCTGGCTGATCAGGGCATTTCGATTCCATCGGAAACCCGCTTCGTGGGAGCGCTGCACAACACAACCACCGACGAGATCGAGTGCGCCGGCGACGTTCCCGAGGACATCCGGCATTTCCTGGCCAATGCCGGGGGCCAGGCACGTCGCGAACGCGCCAACCACCTCGGTATCGCACACGAAAATGACATTGACAGCGCCATCAGAAAGCGCAGTCAGGACTGGTCTGAAGTACGCCCCGAATGGGGTCTAGCAAACAATGCCAGCTTCATCGTTGCGCCTCGTTCAGCTACGCGCCACCTGGACCTCGGTGGACGCAGCTTCCTACACGACTACCGCTGGCGTGACGATGAGGGGTTCAGCATCCTCGAACTGATCATGACCGCACCCATGGTCGTCACCCACTGGATCAACCTGCAGTACTTCATGTCCGTTACCGACAATCTGCATTACGGCAGCGGCAACAAGGTCCTGCACAACGTGGTTGGCGGCCACCTGGGTGTATTCGAAGGCAACGGCGGCGATTTACGGATCGGTTTACCGCTGCAGTCGGTACACGATGGCCAGCGTTGGGTTCACGAGCCCTTACGCCTGAGCGTTTACCTGGCCGCACCGAAAGAAGCGATTGCTGAGATCGCCCAGAAACACAAGGTCGTAAAGGATTTGATCGATAACGACTGGCTGTATCTGTTCCGGATCAACGACGAACAGACCTCGATAGAGCGTTTTTATCAGAACCAATGGCAAACTGTTGCCTGTGAGTCCAATCCGTAGCCCCTGAGACCTTATGTCCGCAACCATCAAGTTAAACGCAACACAATCAGCTGACGTTGAGAAAGCCGCCAGCCTGCTTCTTGCCGGCCACCTCGTTGCTGTGCCGACCGAGACTGTCTATGGCCTCGCGGCCGACGCCAGCAACGAACAGGCGGTAAGAAAAGTGTTTGAAGCGAAGCAGCGCCCGGTCGGACACCCTCTGATCGTGCACGTTGCGTCACCTGACAGGATCAGACTCTGGGTCGACCACCTGCCGGAGACCGCCATGCAGCTGATCAAGGCGTTCTGGCCGGGGCCACTCACGCTGCTACTGCCAAAGAAAAGCGGCGTCAGCGATTTCATTACCGGCGGCAACCCGGGCGTGGCGGTCAGGATGCCGGCACACCCGGCCACGCTGGCAACCATGGAACGGCTCGGTCGGGATCTGGTAGCTCCATCCGCCAATCCTTATGGCAGGATCAGCCCGACCACCGCAGAGCACGTGCTCGCGGGCCTGTCCGGAAAGATCGAGGCTGTACTTGATGGCGGGGACTGTTCGGTAGGCATCGAATCCACCATTGTCGACCTGACCGGCGACACGCCAGTCATCGCCCGGCCCGGGCAGATCGCACAGAGCGATATCGAAGCCTGCCTGGGAATCACGTTCGCCCCAGGCAAAGGTGCCAGCCAGGCGGTACCGGGCAGCGTAAAGCGCCACTACCAGCCGGTCACACCTGCCGTTGGAGTGGCCACGGATCAATTCGCCAGGCTTCTGCCTGACCTCACACCGGCAGGCGAAAAGATTGGCGTTATCTGGTGGCAATCTCCTCCAGGGCAACTGGCTTGCGAGTCCATTATGCTCAGCGCCGATCCGAACGAGTACGCCCGCATGCTGTACACCGCAATGCACTCGATGGACGAGGCAAACGTCGACCGAATCGTGATCGAACTGCCGCCCAGGGAAAGCCAGTG
>Ga0209949_1001251_pt1 | contig 12603 bp, 9 predicted proteins | sample SalPonC_black_MG_FD_185711 | JGI IMG/M metagenome (GOLD analysis project Ga0209949, IMG submission 185711) | Salt pond soil microbial communities from South San Francisco under conditions of wetland restoration - Salt Pond MetaG... | ecosystem: Environmental > Aquatic > Marine > Intertidal zone >... | reverse complement strand
GCATGATAAATAGAGTGCATAATGAAATCCCCCTTTGTTGGGGCTCATTTTTTGAACGCGAAAGCGAAATGTTAGCACGATGAATGTCGTGAGAACTCGGGGGATGTACACCTCTCCCGACTATAGCCGTACTCCCCTCCCCGAAGGAATCGGGACAGGCAAGGGGAGATTTTTTGTTCTCACTATTAATTCAGATCCGGGATAATTTTAGTCTAAACTCTCAGAAAAATAAATGGCAAAAATCAAAACTTCACGACGGGACTTTATCAAAAAGAGCTCACTTTTAGCGGGCGGAGCGATCATTCCTTCGATATTTCATATTGGGCGAGGAAAACCTAAACTGGACGATACCATTTTGGGCCATGGAGACTTTCAATATCGGGTCCATCAGGAATGGGGAAATCTAGATCCTGAAAATACACCTGTGAAGAATTGCCACGAGATGGTGTTGGACTCACAAGGTCGCCTGATTATGATTACCGATGAGGTTCAGAATAACATCATCATTTATGATAAAAGCGGAAAACTTTTAGATTCCTGGGGAGACCAGTTTCCGGGTGGACACGGTTTGACCTTGTTTGATGAAGGCGGGGAAGATGTCCTTTTTATCACCGACTACAGTCTTGAAAAAGTTTTTAAAACAACTACGGATGGTCGCATGTTGATGACCATCGATCATCCAAAAACGATTGGAGAGTATGGTGAGGAGGATCCGTTCCGTCCCACAGAAACAGCAATTGCTCCCAACGGAGATATCTATGTTGCCGACGGATATGGCTCCCAATTTATATTGCAATATGATTCAGAAGGAAATTTTATCCGAAAATTTGGGGGGTCTGGCGATGAAGATCATCTGTTTAGCACAGCTCATGGCGTGGCTATTGATAACAGAAGTGGAACTCCGACTCTGCTCTGTACATCCAGGGGACACAACTCTTTCAAAAGGTTTACAATGGACGGCGAATACATCGAAACTATTTTTCTGCCGGGAGCCTTTGTTTGCCGGCCGGTGATTGATGACGGAAATATCTACTCCGGTGTTTGCTGGTCGCGTTTACGATATCTGAATCAAACCGATAATTCCGGGTTCGTCACCATACTCGACGATCAAAATCGAGTCGTTTCGAATCCGGGAGGAACGCAACCGGAATATGAAAATGGCGAGCTCCAATTGATGGTACAGGAAAATTCTTTGTTTGATCACTGCCATGATGTTTGTGTGGACGAGGATAAAAACCTGTACGTCTGCCAGTGGAACGCCGGCCAAACCTATCCAATTAAACTGGAGCGAGTGTAGTTTATGGGCGAATCATCAGATCTTGTTCTATTTATTGGGCGGTTCCATCCGCTCTTCGTCCATCTCCCGATTGGATTTTTACTATTGGCTTTTCTGTTTGAAATCTGTTCACGCTTCAAAAGGTTTGAACATCTTGGATCCGCTGTTTCATTTAGTCTGTTGCTGGGCTTTGCAAGTGCAGTTGCAGCAGCAGTCACCGGTTACCTTCTATCACAGGATGGGGGGTACGGAGAAGACCTGCTTTGGACACATAAATGGCTCGGAATTTCGGCTGCCGTTATTTCACTTGCTGCCTTTGTGCTTCGTCAGTGGTTTTATGATAATGTACAGCTAAAAAAATTGTATACATTTCTGATGTGGGGTATGATTGCCTGTTTGTTTGGTGCGGGTCATTATGGCGGCTCGTTAACCCACGGCTCAGACTACCTTGTACAATACATGCCGGAACCCTTACGTGCCATAACCGGCGCACCCGTTGTTGAAGCAAAAAGTATCAAAAAGATTGAGGACCTGGATTCAGCAAAGGTATTTATGGATGTGATTCATCCCATTTTAGATACACGTTGTGTAAGCTGCCATAACCCGGAAAAATATGAGGGAGACCTTTTACTAACATCCTATGATGAAATTATAAAGGGTGGAGATAGTGGTCCGGCCCTGGAAGCCGGCAGCTCGGAAAGGAGTGAAATAGTAAAGCGTATTTTGCTGCCTGAAAGTCATGATGATCTGATGCCGCCGTCCGGGAAGCAACCATTGACCGAAGATCAGAAAGATCTGATATCCTGGTGGGTGGACATTGGTGCGCCTACTGATCAGCGAGTGTCAGAAATTGACGTACCGGGCGAAATTTTGGACAAGTTGAATAAACTCACCGTTGATGGGACACATTTTTTAGTGCGGACAGAAGTCAGTGAACCAGATACGATACTGATGAATGAGCTTAATATCAGCGGCACATTTCGAATTTCACCAATTGCCGAAAACTCAAATTTTTTACAGGTCAAAGCCCCGGATGCAGATGGAACTGTTGATTTACATCAATTATCACCTCTTTCAACCCAGGTTACATGGTTAGACTTATCGGAATCGGCCATTTCCGATAGCTCATTGGCTGCGATATCTAATTTTGAAAATCTTACCCGGCTTCATCTTTCTCAAACGGATATCAAAAACAGTTCTCTTCAGCACTTAAAAAACCTGGCACACCTGGAATATTTAAACCTTTATGGAACTAAGATCAGTGACGAGGGACTGGCAAATCTTTCGGGGCTTCAAAGTTTGCATTCACTCTACATCTGGCAGACAGAAGTAACCGAATCTGGTGTTGAGCAGTTGAAAAGCCAACTTCCAAATTTACAGATAGATACAGGCTGGAATAGTGAGATTTGATGAGGATCCTTGTAGTGAGAGTATTATGATCTTCGATGTTTGGGAATTTACAATCTAAACCTGTAGTCCTCAAAGCTGGTGATATGTTGTATTTGAGACAAATTCTAAATGAATTATTAGAGTGAATTGAAATCGTTACCATCAAACAACACGAATTCAACTCAATTCAATTTTCTGAAAAAACTTCTAATCCCGATAAAGAATGCCCTTTGGTTTTCTGATAAAGAATCTGAATAGAATCTTTAAATAAAGTAATTATAGTAACTTACCGATGCGTTTAACATTTAGTTAAAGCAATGAGAGTCTGCTGCATTTGAAACAATCACTAAACTGCCATTTATCGATCAAAACTATTCTAATATAAACTAAATGATTGACCGCTCAGAGATTAAATGTTGTGAGTCTTACCTGCAATCATCTACTTAGTGCTAACAGAGGTTTCGGAAACCTCGTTATTCAATAATAATTAGTGTTTTATTAAATCATAAATAATGTATTATTAAATTTTAATTCCAATATGAAAAGGTTTCCATAAATTTTTTTAATCAATACATTAGGAGGGAAGTTTTTTTGAATCTAAGTATACGATGGGTCACAGAAATTTCTTACAAATCCAAATATGATCAAAAGCTATACAAATGTCGACGATGAAGCACTATGGGAGACGTTTGTTCGTGAAAGTGATGAAGTGGCTTTTGAAATATTATACAAGAGATATTATGTACAGCTTGTAAGGTTTTCCTGGCGCTACTCAAAATCTAAAGCTGTTGCTGAAGAAATCGTACAGGATTTTTTTGCTGAAATTTGGGAAAATGCCGAACTCTTTAACATCACAAACTCAATCAGAGCTTATTTTTATAAAGCAATACGCAACTCAAGCTTAAACTACCTAAAGCATAAAAAAGTAAGAGAGAAATATGATCCTGAATGGATGTCCATAAAAAAGGAGACGGTCATGCCTGAATTCGAAGATAAATTTCGAGAAGAAAAAATACGTGAAGCCATTAAAAAAGCCGTGGAAAGTCTGCCCGAGCGTAGTCGTATGACATATAAATTGCATCGGTATGACGGTCTTACATACGAGGAGATAGCTGAAGTAATGGAAGTGTCAGTTAAAACCGTGGAATCTCAAATGACGCGATCACTAAAAATTTTGCGTAAACAACTTTCTTATCTACTGCCACTCTTGTTGTTCATGGTTGTTTAAGTAAAAAAAGATTGAATCAAGAGTGAATATCAGGCTACTCCTTCTGATTACATTCAATTCAAGTTTGTGAATCATTCTGAACCCAAAAGAATTGATTCAAAAATAATCTGAATAAAATTACAGGGTATTCATAATCTCAGTTGTTTTAACAACAGGTCTATAAAATTGAATGTTTAAAAGCGAAAATGTTTGGTTGTTCCAATCATTTTTTAGAAAAACCGACAACAAGAGGTAAAGTAAATTGGAATTACAAGGAAAAATGTGGGTACTAATTCAGCGGTACGTGACCGGTAATGCGTCACCGGAGGAACGGCAATTGCTGCAAAGATGGATAGAGAAAAGCCGTGATAACGAACGAGTTCTTAGAGAGATTGAAAAGATTTGGGAGATGACACCGGAAGAAAATTTTGATACAGATGCAGAAGAAGCATGGCGACAATTCAGGGAAAGAATGAGTCAAAAAACTACTGCAAAATCTGCTAAACAAGTCCAAACTGTTCGCAAAACGTATCCGAAAAAATCGAATACTTTTGTTTATGTAATGCGTGCAGCGGCTGTAATTCTGGTGATCCTGCTTGCTGGTCTGTTTTCATACTACCTTGGGAATAATAATTTCTCATCAGATACAATTGCCGAAAAATCTGAATTTTATCAGATGCAGGAAATGGTGACAAATAGGGGAGAAAAGGCAAAAGTGCGCTTTTCCGATGGAACAGAAGTCGTTCTCAATTCAGCTAGTTCAATTCGTTTTCCCAAGGAATTCAAAGGTTCACAAAGAGAAGTTTATCTGGACGGTGAGGCTTTATTTAAAGTAGCACATGATGCCAGCCAACCGTTTATCGTTTACGCTCAAGGTGCAAGAATTCAGGTCTTGGGTACTGAATTTAATGTAAAAGGGTGGGAAGAAGACGGAAAAACTGAAGTTGTAGTTCGAGAAGGGAAAGTTTCAGTGAATTCCAACCAATCAGAGTTGAGTGATGAATCAGAAGTGATTCTTACAAAAGGATATATGACTGAATTGATAAGGGGTAAAGCCCCCCAACCTGCAACAAAAGTTGACAGTAACTATTATCTGCTTTGGACAAGTGGTGGTATGCATTTTGATAATGTACCTCTCCAAAAAGTTTTCAGAGATATTGAGCGTCGTTTTGACGTGAATATATCTGTTGAAAGAGTAGATATATTAGATGTGCCTTTCACAAGCACTTTTCAGTATGCCGAACTCAATGAAGTTCTCTCTGTAATAGCAGCATCATTGGGTACCGATTACGCAAGGCATGAGAGAGAAGTCAAGTTTTATTAATCAATCAGATTAATAATCCATACAAATTATTAAAATTTATAAATGTATTGGTAGCGCTTTTTAAAAATAAAACCTCAACCTAACATTAAATAACAATGGTGGAAAAACTACGCTTCAGTGACTTATCTAAAATGATATGTTTCTTAGCAATCACTCTTATTGTGTCTGGAATGGTGCCCAATAAGCTTCTTGCAGTGCAAGTAAAGTCAAATAATGCAACAATTGAATTCCACAAGACAACCCTGGCCAGCATTCAGGAAATGTTTTATAAAACAAGGTTTGAAAAACAAATAAGTCTGGAATTGAATGAATTAAACTTAAAACAAGCGCTTCGGGAATTTGCAGAAGTCACCGGAATGAAACTTACTTATAGAGGTGACATTATTCCAGATAAAACAGTCACTCTGACGTCAAATAGTATTGCTGTAAGCGATGCTTTGGATTATATGTTAGAAGACACAGGATTGGATTATCAATTCTCACAAGAAGGTTATCTGCTAATTCAACGTGCTAAACCAAATACTGAGAGTGTAGTTTATGTTCAGAGCATAAGCGGAGTTGTTCTAGACGCTATGGATGGTACCCCTATACCGGCTGTTAACATCGTAGTTGTAGGCAGCGAGGAATCGGTGGGTGGTGTTATCGGTACGACTTCGAATGTAGAGGGAGAATTTGAACTTAACGTTCCTGATGATCTCAATACACTACTGATAACCTCCGTTGGTTACGTTGAACAAACTGTAGACCTCAATGGCAGGACTAACCTAACCATCGAGCTTGAAAGAGCTAACGAATTACTTGATGATATTGTAGTCGTTGGTTATGGCATGCAACGCCAGGAACGTGTAACCGGATCCATCTCTTCCGTAAGAGCAGATGAATTGGATGAGCAACCGATCAGCGATCTCTCAACAGCATTGCAGGGTAGAGCCTCCGGTGTAGAGATTGTAAGAAGTGGAGGTGATCCGGGTGCAAGCGGGGCCATTAGAATTCGGGGTACCGGTACCGTAAATAATGCAGATCCACTTATTGTAATTGATGGAATGCCGTCAGATCTGAGGAGTCTTAATAACATCAATTCTGATAACGTTGAATCAATAGACGTTTTAAAAGATGCATCTTCAGCAGCAATTTATGGGAACCGTGCTGCAAACGGTGTTATCCTGGTTACCACAAAAAGCGGACAACTAGACCAACCCCTCCAGGTAAAATTTAATTCTTCACTTGGTTTTTCGCAGCCTGTAAATACAATAGATGTTTTGGATGCACCAACGTTGGCAGAATTAAAAAGAGAGCGTTACACCAATGATGGAATTCCTGTAAATCCAATTTGGGAAGATCCGCAGTATCAAACACAGCGTACAAACTGGCAAGATGAATTATTAGGTACCGGTACAATTCAGGATTATAGCTTATCTCTGCAAGGGGGTAACTCAACTTCATCATTCTATGTGTCTGGTAATTATATGGACGAACAAGGTATGATGGAGTCATCCTATTTTGATAGATATGGTCTCAAGATTAACTCCAGCCATAATATTTCTGAAAAATTAAACATCAGGCAAAATCTTACGCTGTCCAGAACGTCCGGGAATACACTCAACACTCAGTCTGCACAGACAGGGGTATTGTGGAGTGCAATTCGTTTTCATCCGGGTTTACCCGTTAAATATGATGATGGCACGTATAGTTCATCGCAGATCAGTGGTGAGTTTGGTGATATCAATAACCCGATTTTTACCGTTGAACAAGATTCGGATTCAGAAAGCGAATATCGCAGAGTCTTAGGGAATGTACAGGCAGAATATAATATACTGCCTGGTTTGTCGGTACGAGGTAACCTGGGTTTAGATTATTCATTGCAGGATTTTTATACCTACAACATTATAATTGATGACCAGATCAGGGCACGTTCCCGAAACTCATTGGATCGACGATTTACTGAAAACCGATCCATCTTAACAGAGGCATTCCTGGATTACAGCAATTCGTTAGGTGAGAATCATGATATTGATGTATTAGGCGGTATTATACTTGAGAAATTTCAGGGGGAAACGTTCCGAGCAAACAGACTTGATTTTACAGACGAATCAGAATCACAGCGAGTACTTGATGCAGGAAACACCATTAACCTGGCAGATGGAACAACATTTGAAGACGCTCTTCTATCATACCTTGGACGATTAAACTATGCGTATGATGATAAGTACCTGTTAACGGCCAGCTTAAGATATGATGGTTCATCACGGTTTTCATCCGATAATAGATGGGGTTTATTTCCTGCTTTCTCGGCCGGTTGGAGAATTTCTGAAGAGAGTTTCTTTGATGGATTACGGTCGACGATTAATAACATGAGGATAACTGCCGGGTGGGGACGTTCCGGAAATCAATCAATTGCCAGAAATCAGTTTTTGGGACTTTACGGCCAGAATTCCCAGTATTCATTTAATGGGGCACAAGTAAGAGGTATAAGTCAGACCAGAATTCCAAATCGGGATATCTCTTGGGAAACAGTTGAGATGCTAAATTTTGGTTTGCACACAAGATGGCTTGAAGACCGCGTCAATGCAACCATAGAGTACTTTATAAAAGATTCGAAAGATGTTTTACTTGCACCTCCGATTTTAGGAACTCTTGGTACTGCCACTGTTCCTGATGTTAACGTAGGTGAGATTAGGAATAAAGGTTTTGAAATAGAGCTTGGGTATAGCGGCGTTATAGGTCAGTTCAACTATAATGTGACTGGAAATGCTTCATTTATTAAAAACGAAGTTACAAATCTTAACGACGACTTTTTGTCCTCGCGAAGGTATGGAAGACCTGATGCTGAAATTTCAAGAACGTTTGAAGGTGAACCGATTGCTACCTTCTTTGGTTGGAAAACTGACGGATTGTATCAAAATCAACAAGAAATTGACAGCGATCCAAACATATCTAATGACTCCAGGCAAGATATTATTCAACCCGGGGATGTTCGATTCATTGACTTGAATGGCGATGGGCAAATAACCGGTGAAGATCGAGCCATACTTGGAAGTCCCCATCCGGATATGACATATGGTTTGAGTTTAACAAGTGGCTATAAAAACTTCAGCTTAAACTTGCATTTTGCCGGTGCCGCAGGAGTCGAAATCTACAACGCTGACAGAATGCAGGGATTAGATCCTACGTATCCCTTTAATATGTATGCTGAGGTTGAAAACCGTTGGAATGGGCAGGGGAGCAGTAATTCAATTCCAAGGATGACAACATTACGGGATAATCAAAACCACAGAACGTCGGATCTGTTTATTGAAAATGGAAATTATTTGAGACTCAAATCATTTACACTCGGATATGAAATGCCTGCAGAAGTAAACAGTTTTCTTGGGACACGTGGTTTAAGGCTTTATGTAACAGGCATAAATGTGTTCACTGTTACTCCATATACTGGCATCGATCCTGAGCTAGGATATACAGATGGAAACCTCCAAAGAAATGTTGATTTCGCACAATACCCTCAACCACGTACGTGGACTTTCGGGTTAACGGTTGATTTTTAGGAGGAAAACCATGAAAAAAAATAATTCAATAAGGAATAGAAAAATGTCATATCAATTCAAAAAAAACAGTAGCAGAATGAAATCTGGTTCCGTGCTTTTACTGCTTAGCTTTAGTATCCTGGCTTTAACTTTTTTGTCAGGTTGTGATGAAGGTGTTTTGGATACAACTCCATATGGACAAACAACCTCTGATAGTTTTTGGAGAACAGCTACTGATGCAGAGGCTGCCATAAATGCTGTGTATCATCCGCTTCCTTCGCACGATTTGTATGGCCATACGGAAATGACTCTGATCAACATTCCATCAGATGATGAGTTCAGGGCAGGTGACCATGGTCCACATTCAGACCTCGAAAATTTCACGTATGATGCAACTCACCCGTACTTTGATATTTCTTGGAAAAACAAATACGAAATCATTCAAAGAACAAATGACGTCTTGATTAATGTCGCTGAAATGGACATTGATCAAAATTTGAAAAACCGGATACTGGGCGAGGCTCATTTCATGCGTGGATTTGCGTATTGGACTCTCGCCAAACTTTTTGCCGGTGTACCATTAATTTTAGAGGATGATGTTTTAAATGGTGAGTATGATAAACCCAGGGCAACTCTGGAAGCTACATACGCTCAAATAGAATCCGATTTCCAACAGGCTGCAAATCTACTGCCCGCTACACATGATGGAGCAAACATTGGCCGACCGCATAGTGGAGCAGCCTGGGGGTATCTAACCATGGTTTATATGTACCAGGAAAAGTTTCAGGATGCTATTGAAGCCGGTAGTAGGGTTATTGAAGGTCCATATCCACTTGCGGCCAGTTTTGATGAAAATTTTTCTATCCAGACACAATATAATCCCGAAATCCTTTTCACCGTCGGATCCTCAGAAGGATGGAGAACCCAGGCTCATACCATTTACACGACTCCTCGACCCTGGGGTGGATGGGACTTCCAGGCTCCACTCCCTGATTTAGTCGAAGAATTTGAGGAAGGGGACCCCAGACAGGATTACTCTATTATGATGCCCGGCGATATTTTTGATCTCGGTGGTGACAGGGGGGTAACTGAGTTTACAGCAGACCTTTCTCCAACAACCGGCTATCACTTCGAGAAATATGCAGCCTGGAGAGATGCAGGTGGGTTGGATATGAATATGAATATTCCATTATTAAGGTCTGCCGAGGTGTATTTATACGTAGCTGAAGCAAAAATCAGATCCGGAGGAAATGGTGATACTGAACTGAATGCAGTTCGTTCACGAGCTGGAATGCCAGCGGTTACAAATGCTACAATGGATCATATTATTCATGAAAGAAGGGTAGAACTTGCCGGTGAAGGGAGGCGACATTTTGATCTGATGCGATGGGATAAAGCTGGAATTGTGGACATTGAACAAATATATGGTGAAGACAGGGGTGTTTATGATCCTCCGAGAATATTTGTGAGACCGAAACACTACTATTACGCAATTCCTCAAAACCAAATCGATATAAGTGGAGGTACATTAGAACAGAATCCAGGCCATTAATTATATTGGGTAAATAAGCAATGTGTCTCTTTGAGATAGATTTTTGAAATTCAGTTTATTGCAACGGCAAGCGTTATAAATATCTACTAAGATCATGATGCAAAAACAGTTTGGAATCAAAATCTTCTTATAGAGACACTTACTTTAACGAAGATGAAATTTTAAAAATTAAATCAACATTTGATTGAATCGGCTAATCAACAAATGGACAATAAATACCGGTGCTACTTCTGGTATTGTAAAAGCTTCCGCAAGACTATTTGCCCAACATAAATCAAATATTATTACTGGCCGGCGGAATGAACGGCTTAAAAACTTAAAACATGAATTTGAGCAGGAGTATTCAATAAAAGTTCTTATCTCTTGTTTTGATATTCGTGATCGAAATGCCTGCCAATCTTTTGTGAATTCAATCGAAGAAGCTGTTGATATTCTCATAAGCAACGCGGGGTTGGCAACTGGCAATGTCTCAATTTTTGATGCTGATTTTGAAGATTGGGATAAAATGCTCGATACAAATATAAAAGGGTTACTTAGCAAGACCCGATTTGCGTCTGAAAAATGAGAAAAATTAATTTGGGGCATATCATCAATGCTGGTTCAAGAGCCTCTTAAGAAGCTTGCCCCGGAGGTTCTGTTTACTGTGCAACCAAACATGCAGTAATGGCTATTACAGAATCTGCAAAAATGGACTTATTAGGTACAAACATTCGGGTAAGTTCGGTATCACCGGGCCTTGTAAAAACTGAGTTCAGTAAGGTTCGTTTACATAGTGGTGAATATCAAGCTGCAAATGTCTGCAAAAATATGAGGACGTTCTCAGATATGGATATTACTGGAATAATCGTTTTTAGGGCGAATAGGCCACCTCGTGTAAATATCCTCGATACGTTTTTTCCAACAGCTCAATCGTCAGCTATACTTGTCTCAAGAAAATTATAAATCAAAATCATATAATGTTTTGAAATGCTTGGGATAAATAAGAAGAAATTGGTATTTAAAAAAACGGATGAACGGCCTCAATTGACTTGAAATTTTTCAAGAATGTTGCATTGATCAAGCCGGGCACCATCCGAATGTGACGATAACGGGGAATCTTATTTATTTGTACGGATAATTATGAACTCTGAATGTATCGATGGAGCGAACCCGGAGTAATATGAACATATATCCTAAAGTTATAGGGAAATAACTGATGAATAAGATTGCAAGCTGTTGTGTATGGGCGGAATTGTATTTACTGTGTTTTGATGATTTTCGATACTGTTTGAACAGACAGCCGAAGTGATTTTTGTGAAAGTAGATAAGGAGCGGAATGTGGTCAGTAACATTCGTGATGGAATGAGTTAGAGGTGAAAATAGTGGAAATAATTTCAGTACAGTAAACCAAAAAAAGATTAAAAAATCAGAAAAATTCAACGCCATATTTTCAACAAACAAAGCCGATAGAAAACGATGAAAAGAAGAGAATTTTTAAGGCAAATAACCGTCGGAGGTTTTCTTGTTGCGAATGGAAAACTTTTTTCTGAGCTATTCAGTCCGTCGGATGAAGATGTGATATTTCGATTTACAGTGGCATCAGACGGTCATTATGGACAACCGGATACACCATTTGAGGAATATTTTTCCACGATCGTGGAGAAAGTGAACCGATATCATTCAATGTTTCCATCGGAATTTGTGGTTTACAACGGAGATATTATTCACGATGATCCTCAATTTATCCAACCAGCCTACGAGGCCTTATCAAAATCGGAGTTGCCTTTTTATGTAACTAAAGGAAATCATGATATGGTAACTCCAGACCTATGGAAAGAGACATGGGGCTATCCACAAAACCATTCGGTAATGTTTGGAGATCGAGTAATACTCTTGGGAACCACTTCGAATGTAGATGGGGACTATTTGTGTCCAAATAATCAATGGTTTGAGCAACAGTTAGACCAACATAAAGATGCTGCTGAGATCTATATATTTCTTCATATCACGCCCAACAGTTGGACAGATCACGGGATTGACTGTCCTGATTTTCATGAATTACTAACCGAGTATGATAATATTACAGCGGTTTTTAACGGTCATGATCATCAAGAAGATGAAATAAAGATAGATGGTGAGATACCCTTTATGTTTGATGGCCATTTTGGTGGAAGTTGGGGGACTGATTATAGGGGATTTCGAGTCGTTGAGAAACTAAGCGATGGTAGTCTCCGAACCTATTTAATGGATCCTGATAAGAAAATTAAGCAGATTGAAATGTAGATGACATAGAAGGGATGCGGAGATTTTTGGATGAGAATTATGCTGAGTGATGAGGATGATCCCGGAAGTGTC
>Ga0209949_1001248_pt1 | contig 12611 bp, 9 predicted proteins | sample SalPonC_black_MG_FD_185711 | JGI IMG/M metagenome (GOLD analysis project Ga0209949, IMG submission 185711) | Salt pond soil microbial communities from South San Francisco under conditions of wetland restoration - Salt Pond MetaG... | ecosystem: Environmental > Aquatic > Marine > Intertidal zone >... | reverse complement strand
ATGAAACAAAGGAAACAAAAAATCAGGGATAAAAGCTTTGCGTGAAAAACCACCTGATAATAAATAAGTAAAAGGGCTATGTGGTTTGATATCTATTAATTTTAGCTCTTGAAACTTTTCATCAAAAACTTTTCTGTCCCGCCTGAATATGATATAAGGCAATGCCATATTAGAACCGCTTAAAGGACCAGTACTTTCAAAAGTCCAATCTCTGGTAAGATCAAAAAGTTCGTGATGAAATCTATTATAAATAAACCTTGACCAACGGGTATTCCAGGGTTCAATCATAATAATTTTTCCTCCGTCTTTTAAAACCCGCCGGGCTTCATTTAAAAAATCTGAAACATTCGGTATATGATGGAAGGTGTCAATCATAAAAATAGCTGACAGTGAATCGTCATCAAATGGCATTTTTTCAGCTGAAAAAGATAAATCAACTCCGGGGATATCATTAATATCAGAGGTAGTCACCTGAGGTATAATATCTTTAATAAAACCTCCCCCCGAACCCAATTCAACATATTTCCCATCATTTTTAACAAAAGATTTAAAAATATCATACCATTTTGTATATATATCTTTTAATATCTTTTTATTTAATAAAATATTTCGATGTTCAATGCTTCGATAAGGATGATCAAGATTATACTTAAAATTATATTTTAACATTTCAATTAATATATTATCTCAAACAAAAATGCTTTTTCGTCAACACCAATTTGTTTGATAAATCTTATCTTTTGTGGATATTTTTGCTGTATATAATATAAATAGCGTTTTATTGTATTGATAGTATACTCTGTTTTTTGATTAGGGTATTTTCGTAAGCTAGCCATTATTACATATTGAACATTATTCTCTTTTAAAGTTTGTAATAACTCATCAGGGTCTTTGGTCTTTATTCGATAAATACCATAAAATTTTCTTTTGGCATAAATAAATGAGATACTTGGTTTTCTACATGCTATTACAGCATCTTCGGGCAAATTATCTGCTGCCCACTGACTCATTTTAATATAATTTATCCAATCGGGTGTCATGCCAAAAAATTCATTACCCGACAAATGACTCGTTAAATAATCCTGATTCTGTTTTACTTTTGTAACCGTTTGCTGAAAATTAGTAAAAAAAATGATTACCATTAAGATGGGTAGCACCCCCTTTAGGATACCAAATGATTTTAACCTGGACAGATAATAGATACCTGAAAAAAGAAACAAAAGGATTAAGGGTAAAAAAATAATTATTAAACGTGATTGGTCCCACCGGGCCTGAACAATAATAAAAGTTATGCCAATTAAGACAGCTAAATATATACCTGTAAATAATAAATATCGGTTTTTTTTATAGGCAAAATAGATTGCTACAACAAAAAGAGCATAAATCAGAATGGTTAAAATTATACTGGTATCAACAGCTCCCTCCGATCTAAAACCAATAAACCTGAATAAATGTTTGGAAAGATACAAATTTGAATTATCCCAGAACCGAATGAGAAATCCTATAAAATCCTCGGTTCCTTTTGATACATCGAATGGATCTTTTTGCATTAATTGATTTAGTTGTGAGCTAAATTGAGATCCTGATATATTAAATATATATTTTTTTATTAAAGCTATAAGTCCATAATTAATTAAAAAACCACCCGTAGAGAATAGCAAAGCTTTCCATCGCATGGTAATAATAAAAAATATAACTACAGATAGAAAAGCACCATAACCTATTGAACGGGTAAGGCCTAAGCAAAGAATCAATGTACCTAATAAAAAATATTTTTCCCAATAAAATTTTATTCCCGGAATTTTTTCTACAGACACAAAATATTTGAAAAAATAAAAGAAAAATAGTGCCTGCAACATCATAAAAAAGGCTTCTGAAAATGTTTGGCTACTATAATAAAGCAAATGCCCGTTAAAAGATATGATTATTAAAACAAAAACTAATAAAAAAGATGATACCGAACCTTTAAAAGTTTTATAAAACAAATATAGGTGAGCTAAGATTGAAACAAGTGATATCGATTTTAAAAGGGTAATATTTAATCCAAAAATAAAAATAAATAAAGCTAAAAATAAAGGATAAAGGGGTCCCTGGAAGGTTGGAAACTTAAACTCTTTTATAAAATCATAGGCTCGTAAAATATAGGCAGAATCATCACCTGCTTCACTAACTCTGAAGTTAAATAATAAAAATGAAAATAATAAAGTAAAGAAAAATGAAATCAACAAAAAAAGGGTACTTTTCTTATCAAAAAACTGATCAAATCTGGCTAATAAGTCATAGGATTTGTTTTCTCCTTTTTTATTTTTTTTTCGATTATACTTTTTTGGTTTTGACATATTTCCAATGCGTTAATTATCGTATGTAATTATTTATAATATTTTATAATTAAAAAAATATATTTCTTGATTTCAACGCTCTAACACAAATCTAAAAAATATATTCAATAATTGATTAGAATAAAAATAAAAAAGCGGGAATATTTCCCGCTTATCAAATGAACAAACCATTACCTGGCTCATGAAATCTTAATTTGTTTCTTTGGCTTTTCTTTTGCTTCATCGCGTTTTGGAATTACAACATTCAATATGCCATCTTTATGATTAGCTTTAATCTTGTCCTGGTCTATACTTTCAGGTAAGCTGAAAGAACGTTTAAAGGATGAATAGCTAAATTCTCTTCGAACAAATTGCTCTCCTTCATCTTCGTTCTTAGCTTCTTTTTCTGATGATATCGTTAAAACATTATTATCTAAGTCAATTTTAAAATCATCTTTTGACAAACCGGGAGCAGCTACTTCAATCTTAAATTCATCCTTATTTTCCAAAACATTTACTTCGGGTATTGTTTTGTTAACGGATGAATCAAAAAAGTCAGATAAAAAATCTTTACCAAAAACATCATCAGTAAAGCCAGGTAAAAACCTTGAATTTCTTAACATTGGTATCATAACTTAACCCTCCTTTTTTTAGTTAAACATATATTTTCATTAACACAAAATCAAATCACATACCAATAAGCAAAAAATAGTTTCTTGCGCCGTTTTGTCATAGCAAAATTAAATAAGCAAGTCATTATGTCATACTTGTATTTACATGCAAGAAGAATAGTCATAATAAATTTAATCAAATGATTTTTCTTATAACTACTTCTTTTTAATTTTACATACCATCAAACTAAAATTAAAATCAATGAAAATTTACCTCGATTATAATGCTACTACACCTGTCGATAAGGAGGTAGCCCAGGCAATGCAGCCCTATTTATCCGAATATTTTGGCAATCCGTCCAGTTCACACAGTTTTGGAATAGAAACAAAAAAGGCCGTTGAAAATGCCCGAAAACAAGTGGCAAACCTTATTCATTGCAAACCTCATGAGATTATTTTTACCAGTGGAGGTTCCGAATCAAACAATTATGCTATCAAGGGAATTGCTTATGCATATGAAAACCGGGGGAATCATATTATTACTTCAACCATTGAGCATCCTGCTGTTTTCGAAGTTTGTAAATACCTTGAAAAAAAAGGATTTAAAATATCGTATATCCCGGTAGATGAATATGGTACTATTGATATAAAAAAACTGGAAAGAGAAATTACCAAACAAACTATCTTACTAACCATAATGCATGCCAATAATGAAATTGGAACTATTCAGCCGATTTCGGAAATAGCTATGATTGCAAAAAAACACGGCATCTATTTTCATACAGATGCTGCACAATCTGCCGGAAAACATCCGGTAGATGTTGAAGAGCTTGGAGTGGATCTCCTTTCCATTGCCGGCCATAAACTTTATGCACCCAAAGGAATTGGAGCCCTTTATATTAAAGAGGGAATACAGTTGGAAAAATTAATTCATGGTGCTGATCATGAACTAAATAAAAGAGCCGGTACTGAGAATGTACTTGAGATAGTGGGTCTTGGTAAAGCCTGTGAAATAGCCCAAAGATACATGTACCGTAATATTACCCACATGCAAAGTATGCGTAATCTGCTGTATCAGAACCTCAAAAAAGAAATCCCTGATTTAAAATTAAACGGCCATCCCGAAAACAGGTTGTCCAATACGCTAAATCTTAGTTTCCCAAGAACAGAAGCCAATATACTACTTAATGAAATTGAATCTAATGGCATAGCAGCCTCAGCAGGAGCAGCTTGTCATACAGATAATATTGATATTTCACCCGTTTTAACAGCTATTAAGCTAAGCACAGAATATGCTATGGGAACCATCCGATTTTCTGTAGGTAAAAATACAACCGAAGATGAAATTAACAGGGCTTCCAAAATAATTATTGAAACCGTAAAAAAATTACAATCGTCAGGAAGAAGGGAGAGCAACCATGAAATTTCGTCTATAGCAAACATAAAACTAACCAGTTTTACCCAGGGTTTAGGGTGTGCATGCAAATTAAGGCCCCAGGAATTGGAAAAAATATTAAAAGAAATACCTGTATCAAAAGATGCCAACATTTTAATTGATACCAAAAATTCAGACGATGCTGCTGTATATAAAATAAATAACGAAACAGCCCTGGTTCAAACTTTAGATTTTTTCACTCCCATTGTTAACAATCCCTACGATTTTGGAGCCATAGCTGCTGCCAATGCATTAAGTGATATTTATGCCATGGGAGCAAAACCCATTTTTGCTTTAAACATTGTTGGTTTCCCTTCAAACAGGTTGCCTATAGAAGTATTACAACAAATCTTAAAAGGGGCACATGACAAAGCGAATGAAGCAGGAATAAGCATCATTGGCGGACATACCATCGATGATCCTGAACCTAAATATGGAATGGTGGTTAGCGGAATTGTTCATCCCGATAAAATAGTAAGCAATGCGAACGCAAAAGTAGGAGATGCTATTATACTAACTAAACCCATTGGTCTGGGAATTATAACTACAGCATTAAAACGTGGACTGGCTGACAAATCCGTTGAAGACTACGCTATTAAAATAATGAAAACATTAAATAAAACCGCTGCCGATGTAATTGCAAATTTTAATATCAATGCTTGCACCGATGTAACCGGTTTCGGACTTTTGGGTCATTTAAGCGAAATTACTCAGGCAAGCCAAATGGATGCTGAAATATTTTCTGACAAAGTACCAATAATTCAAGAAACCTGGGATTTTGCTACCAGCAACATAATTCCTGGGGGATCAAAAAATAATCTTGCGTATTTTTCTAAACACATTGAATGGAAAAAGCAACTGTCTGAAATTGAAAAAATTATATTATCTGACGCGCAAACATCAGGGGGGTTACTATTTACGGCTCCACAAAATGAAAAGGAACAGATTTTAAAACAATTAAATGAGGCTGGTATTGAAAAGGCAGCTCATATTGGTAATGTTACAAAAAAAGGGCCTGGTAAAATTGTAGTACAAAAAATATAAAAACAAAATCAATCTTTATGCGTTTAAATTTTATAATGATTAAAGATTGTAAGTTATGAAAAAAATATTTTTAATAGTTGGTTTAATTTTATTTACATCAATCCAACTTTCAGCACTGGAAAAAATACCAGAACTAAACCGGCAAATTGTTGAATATGTAAAAACAGTGATAGGAAAAAAAGTTGACCGGGGTGAATGTTGGGATTTAGCCTACCAGGCATTAGAAAGAGTTAATGCCGACTGGGATAAAGCATTTGTTTATGGTGACCCTGTAAATCCAAAAAAAGATGAGATTTTTCCGGGCGATATTATCCAATTTGAAAATGTGGTAATAAAATACAAAAAGGGAAACGCATACTATACAGAAACAATGGAACAACACACAGCCATTGTCTATAATGTCAAAGACAAAGGGGTGTATGAAATAGCGCATCAAAACACACAATTTTCAGGTAGAAAAGTAGGTGTAAGTACATTGGATATAAACACTGTGGTTGATGGTAAAATGTATTTTTACCGACCCACCCAAAAACTAAACTCAAATGAATAACCGATGGAATCTGAACAACAAAAAAGCACTTATCACCGGAGGAACAAAAGGTATTGGAGCATCAATCGCTAAAGAATTTATCGAATTGGGTGCACAAGTTACTGTTGTAGCTCGTAATGAAAATGATTTTAAACAATTAGAAAAAGAAATTACGGCTGAAGGTAAAATCAATTTTATACAAGCTGATATTAGCCAGTTAAATGAGATTGAAAAAATAATTAAAATCATTAAAGAGCAATGGGGCGAGCTGGATATTCTTGTAAATAATGCAGGAATGAATATTCGCAAAAAGACCATTGATTATTCGTATGATGAATATGAAAAAATCAATCATACCAACCTCCGGTCTGCATTCGAACTTAGTCGAAAAACATACCCATTGCTAAAAAAATCAAAACAAGGCAATATCATCAATATTTCATCCGTTGCAGGGCTTACACATCTGCGAACAGGTGCAATTTATGGTATGACAAAAGCCGCAATGAGCCAATTAACTAAAAATCTGGCAGGAGAATGGGCTGCCGATGGCATACGAGTTAATGCTGTTGCTCCATGGTATATCAGAACACCTCTCGCCGAAACGGTTCTGAAAAATAAAGATTACTACGATGAAGTGATTAGCAGAACCCCTTTACAAAAAATAGGAGAACCTGAAGATGTTGCTGCTACTGTTGCCTTTTTATGCATGCCTGCTGCTGATTATATCACGGGCCAGTGCATTAGTGTTGATGGTGGGTTTATGATTTACGGATTTTAATTCTTCTGCTTCAAATCTTTATCTATAAAATTAACAATAACTATATAACCCATAGGAAAAGTTAAACCTTTTCTTTGGGCTTGTGTCTTTTTTATGTATTGATTTTTTAACTATTTTTGGTTGTATAATTAGATGATATTTCTTGTTTATGAAGCATAAAAATCAAAAACCCGACTCTCCATCAGAATCTATTACTGCACCTCCAAGCCGTAGAGAATTTCTAAAACTTTGCACCTTTTTAGGGGGAGGCGTTTTACTCTCAGGAGGTTTATTAAGTTGCCTTGAGGGAAATAAAGAAATTCCGGTTGAGGTACTGGAACAAAAGGGAGACATAACTATTGTCCGGGCCGGATGTCCCGCACATAATTGCGGAGGACGATGCGTTTTAAAGCTTCATATCAAAAACAACAAAATCATCCGAATCGAAACCGACGACAGGGACAACGACACCCTTGAAGACCCCCAGCTCAGGGCATGTATCAGAGGGCGCTCTTACAGGCGGCGTCAATATCATCCCGATCGGTTAAAATATCCCATGAAAAGAATTGGAAAAAGAGGCGAAGGAAAATTCGAACCGATTTCATGGGATGAAGCATTGGATTTATTAGCCAATCAAATAAAACGAGTAAGAGATAAATATGGGAACTCATCTATCCTGGTTCCCTATGGTACAGGCAGCTACAATCAGTTAAACGGTCGGCAAACAGCAGCCAGACTAATGAACTTAATAGGAGGTTCACTGGGTTTTTATAATAGTTACAGCTGGGCATGCATTTCCAAAGCAACGCCATATGTTTATGGTACTTCTGTAACCGGGAATCAGCGTCAGGACTGGGTAAACAGTAAATACATAATTATGTGGGGCTGGAATCCTGCAGAGATGCGCGATGGTACTAACAGTGACTTTTTTATTAAGAAGGCCCGCGAAAATGGAGCTAAAGTAATTTGCATTGATCCCCGTATGAGCATGAGTGCAGTGGCTTTAGCCGATGAATGGGTTCCTATTCGTCCGGGTACCGATGTATCTATGATGAGCGCGATGGCTTATACCATTATAAAAAACAATTTGCATGATAAAAACTTTATTAAAAAATGTTGTATAGGTTTTGACCGTTCGCAGATGCCTGATGGATGCGAAAATGAAGAAAATTATTCTGATTATATTTTGGGTACCGTTGATGGTATTCCCAAGACCCCTGAATGGGCCGAAAAAATTTGTGGTGTTCCTTCCGAGACTATTGAAAGAATTGCTATAGAATATGCAACGCAAAAACCATCTGTTCTTTACCAGGGGTATGGAATGCAACGTAGAGCATACGGCGAACAGGTTGTTATTGCCGGTTGTGCCCTGCCTGCCATCACCGGAAATGTGGGCATATCCGGTGGATGGGCCGGAGGAATAGCCTTGCAGGCAAACGATGGAGGTCCTTTTTGGAATGTTTTCCCAACAGGCAGTAATCCTGTAAAAGCAAGAATTCCCGTATTCTTGTGGACTGAAGCGATTCTAAGAGGCAAAGAAATGGGTTTTGAAGATGGTGTAAGAGGGGTAGACCAGCTGGATAGTAACTTAAAGCTTATCTGGAGTGTCGCTTCTAACATCCTTATAAATCAACATGCCGACACCAACCGTTCTGCTAAAATCTTAAAAGACACCTCCCTTGTTGAGTTTATTGCCGTTCAGGATCAATTTATGACTCCTTCAGCAAAATTTGCTGATCTGGTACTCCCCGTTTGTACCCAATTAGAAATGTGGGGGCTTGAAGATGGCTGGAAATATGGCGACGAAGTCATTATTATGCCAAAAGTCCACGAGCCTCCTTATCAAACCAAAAGCGATTACCAGATTTGTGCTGAATTAGCAGAAAGATTTGGGGTTAAAGAGCAGTTTACACAAAACAGGAATGAAAGAGAATGGATTGAATGGGCGGTAGGAAGATATAAAAATACAAGGTTTCCAAACATACCTAATCTGGATAAGTTAGAACAAAAAAATACCGGAGTATATTCAAAACCTGTGGACAAACCAGCAATTGCTTTCGAAAATTTCAGAAGAAATCCCAATAAGTATCCTCTTAAAACGCCCAGTGGGAAAATTGAGCTTTTTTCCAAGACCCTTTTTGATATGGGAAAACCAGAAACAATCCCGGCAATTCCTAAATATATTCAGGAGTGGGAAAGTCCGTTTGGCGTAGAAGCCAAAAAACATCCTTTACAAGCTTTAGGACATCATTATATGGCCAGAGTTCACTCTACCCACGATGGCATTGACTGGCTTGATGAAGCTTTTCCTCAACGTGCTTTTATCAATCCGCTTGATGCACAAAAAAGAGGCATACAGAATGGCGAAGAAATATTGGTTTATAACGACAGAGGAAAAATAAGGATTCCTTGCCGCATAACGCCCAAAATAATGCCGGGGGTAGTAAATATCCCCCAGGGTGCCTGGTGGAGCCCTGATAAAGAGGGAGTTGACAGAAGAGGCAATATTAATGTACTAACATCTCATCGGTGGACTCCCCTTGCTTATGGGAATGCTCAACATACTATCATGGTAGAAGTAGAAAAAATTTAAAGATTATCAACTATGGCTAAGCAATGGGCTTTTTATTTTGATTCATCTAAATGTTCAGGCTGCAAAACCTGCCAAATTGCCTGTAAAGACAAACATGATTTACCGGTGGGTATAAGATGGAGAAATGTTTATGAGGTTGCCGGAGGTGACTGGGAGCGTAAAAACGGGAACTGGATATCCAAAATTCGTTCTTACCACATCTCCATGGCATGTAACCACTGTAAGGACCCAATATGTATGAAAAATTGCCCCAATAATGCTATATACAAAACCGATGAAGGACTGGTTTTAATAGATGAGGACAAATGTATGGGATGTAAATACTGCCAATGGGCTTGTCCATACGGAGCTTTACACCTGAATCCTTCAACCGGAAAGATGACTAAATGTACTATGTGTGCCGATTATATTGCCGAAGGCAAACAACCATCTTGTGTAACAGCATGCCCTATGAGAGTATTGGAATTTGGTGATTACGAAGAGCTTAAACAAAAATATGGAGACGAATCAGAAATCTATCCCTTACCCTCGGCTAATTATACTAAACCTTCAGTAATTATCAAGCCACATCAATCCTATAAAAAAAATGTAAACTGGGAAATTATTAATCAGGAGGAGGTACACAATGAATAGTTCAGAATGGTCGCTTTTATTTTTCACTTTAACCGGTCAGTTTTCCGCTGGTATTACCCTGGCACTCTTTCTTTTTTATAGTTTAAATAAGCATTCAAACCAAATTAAATCGACCTTAATTTTACATCATGGATTGATTATTGCCTCTTTATCAATCATTATTGCCCTGTTTATTTCTTTTCTACATCTTTCATCGCCGCTCTCATCAATATATGCATTAAGTAATCTGAAAAATTCTTGGCTGAGCCGGGAAATTTTCATGGTATCTGCCTATGCATTTGTAATCGTTCTTGCTACTTTATACGTTTGGAAAGCAAAAAACAAAACCTACATAAAATCTTTGCTTCTTCTTTCAACATTATTAGGATTCGCTATGGTTTATTCCATGGGCAAATTATATATGATTGAAACGGTTCCGGTATGGAACACCCCTGAAACACTCATTGTTTTCTATATTAACACCATCGTTTTAGGCTTATCCTTTATTTTAGCGTTTTATTCTGATAAAATTTATGAAAAAGTTGAAAAATCATTCCTTATCATCATTCTTTTAACGCTAATCTTAAAACTAAGTACCTATTATTTAAGTTGGGGGAATGAAATTAATGATAATATAGCATTTACACATCAACATATTCCGGCCATATGGAATATTTTATGGTGGACTTGGATTCCGGGGTTTACTGTACTAATGGCTATGATTTTAAAAAAGAATATAGCAAGTAAAGTAAGCAGACGTTTATATTATTTTGCTTTTATTTGTTTTGTTATTGCTGAATTTTCAGCCCGTTTCATTTTTTATGCCTCGTATTATAGAATAGGAATTTAAAACAAAAATAATAGTATTATCTGCAATATTTATCCCAATATCTTACAGCATCAATACTGCCATACCTTTTTCCTTTTTCCCAGTCATAACAAGCTCCTTTTTTATCGCTGTTTTTAAACCGCGCATATCCTTTTTTGGCATATATATATCCATTAAAGGGCTCAATATCTAAATACATAGAAAAATCACTTACTGCATATTCCCAGGTTCCGGTTGCTGAATAAATATCGCCACGTAGCTCGTATTGTTCCTTGGTTTTTTTAATATCAAACGATTCATTAACTGTTTGCAGGGCTTTCAAATATCTGTTATCCTTGTATAAAATCCTTGCCTTTAAAATTAGAACTTCAGGATTGTCCGGGTCAACAGCTAAAAGTTCATTAACCAAATCAGTCGCCTTATCATCATAATCCAAATGGTAAGAAAGTTTAGCGGCTAAAAAATAATTCGGGAAATGATAGGGATTCTTTCGAATAATCTTCTTTACTATATTTAAAGCTTCTGCATAATTATTTTTTTCAATTAACAATTTTGCTTTTTGATCATAATATTCAACAGGAACCCTGGTAATTTCAAGTGCTTTATTTATCATATGCAAGGCTTTTCTGCTATCACCCAAAGCGTTACTTATTTTACTGTGTAAAAAATATGCTTTATGAAAATTTTCTTCCCTGGATATGATTTCCTGAACTAAAAATAAAGCTTCGGTATAATTTTGTTGCTGATATAATTGTTGTACACGATATATTTGTTTGTCAGCAGCTGAATACAAATCTGATTTTAATACACTGTCCAAAAATGGGGTATGAACCAATTTTTCATAATCTTTATTATTAAGCAAATCAAATAAAGGCAGTTTGTTCAGGGTTTTCAGGTTTTGTAAAAGTGAATTCTGTGCCGATTTGTAATCATCAATTGCTAAATATATTTTTGTTTGGAAAGCCAGCGTTGAATTTGGTTTTAACTTTTCAAGTTTGTTGCAAAGCTCTATTGCTTCACCATATCTTTGGAGATGGAAGGCAGCTTCTATTTGGGCAAAATAAAAATCAGGATTAGGTTCTTTCCGGTTTAATTCTTCGAGTGCTTGAAGAGCTTCCTGGTAGCTTCCATTTTGCAATTGCACAAAGGAGTACAACACCTGTTTATCAATCGTTTGAGCTACCAACGATTGATAAAAACACATAAATCCTACAATAAAAAATAATCTTATCATACTATTCATTGATTACCGGACCCGTACCTGGTTCTGTGTAAACATGGATAAAACCAACCATATTCCGCACTTCCAAACCGGTTACTCTTGGCTCCCAAACATCACAAATGTAATAATAAACTCCTGTTGACACCTTTTTATTTGATTCTTTTATCGTTCCATCCCAGTTAATCATAGGATCTTCAGTTTCAAAAATCAGTTCACCCCAACGATTGAAAATACGCATATGCACTTTTTCAACATAATTTAGTGGATTCTTTGCCAGGTAAATATCATTGACTCCATCATTATTCGGAGTAAAAACGTTCGGCAACTCATAATAAGCACAATCGTCGACACACTTAACATAAGACAAATCACTCTCGTTGTAAAATGAATCAACAGCAGAAACGGCATAACATGCCCCCATGGTACCCTCTGGAAAATGCTCATAAAATGTATTTTCAGCTCCTGATATTCTGTCGATTGAATCGAGGGATGCATCGTAATGATTGGAATAATAAATCTTGTACCCAATCACATCATCGGCACAGGTTAAATTAGGATTATTCCAGGTAAGTACATTTTTCAAGCTATCGCATGACGATCGCACATTTAAAGTTGGCGGGCAGGGACGCTGAAAATCTTCAGGTACTGCACAAGTTTTGTG
>Ga0209949_1001242_pt1 | contig 12641 bp, 10 predicted proteins | sample SalPonC_black_MG_FD_185711 | JGI IMG/M metagenome (GOLD analysis project Ga0209949, IMG submission 185711) | Salt pond soil microbial communities from South San Francisco under conditions of wetland restoration - Salt Pond MetaG... | ecosystem: Environmental > Aquatic > Marine > Intertidal zone... | reverse complement strand
ATGGGCTTTTCCTTTTTACCAAAAGTATTTAGTGTACTGGAATCGTACCGTTTACCTGTGGATGCAGTGAATACCACTGAGGCATCTGTCACTATCGCCATTTCGAGTGATGAGATCCTGGACAAATTGTCAAAGGAGTTTATTGAGATCGGCACGGTGTCCATCGAAGAAGGCAAAGGACTATTGACCTTGATCGGTTGTTCGGTTCAAGCAGCGAATGAAATTCGAACCCTGCTTCTTGAACCACTATCTGATCTAAAGATCGATATGATCTCCTACACCAGAGAAAAGCGGATCTTCAATCTCGTGATCGATGATGAAGAATTATTACCGGCTGCCAAAAAGATCCACCGGACTTTATTTAGCTGACTCTTTCTGCTCAGGAGCATTTACTTCTTTCAGTTTATCAGGGATCACTATGCCCAACCGCTTGGCTCGTTCTCTCCATTTTTGGCGGGCCAGTTTCTGCATATCTTCAATGGCATCGATCTCATCCACGATCTCCATACCGAGCAGGGTCTCCACGACGTCTTCCATAGTTACGACACCGGCAAAGCCACCATATTCGTCAACCACAACGGCTATGTGTTCCTGTTTTTCAAGTAACCGTTCAAAGAGTGTTTTGAGAGAAATGGTTTCCGGCAGGATCAACACCTCACGCTTGATCTCTTTAAGCTGTTTTTCTCCGTTCCCTTCAGAAAGATTGAAATAGAGATCGTTTTTCAGGATATAACCGGTGATATCTTCCTCGTTCTCATCAAATACCGGCATACGAGACACTCTCAACTCTTCCTTATGCTCAAGGATGTCTTTGATAGTACGGTCTTCCTGAAATTTGACAACCACAATTCTTGGCGTCATGATATCTTTTACCCTAAGAGACCTGAACCGTATCAGATTCTTGAAGATATTTGATTCCCCTTCCTCGAACACACCCTCCTCAAAACCAAGTTCAGCCATGGCACTGAATTCCTCACGGCTTACAGATGGTTGTTTTTCCTCACTGGAGAGCCATTTTGTGATCCATTGAGAAAGCAGAACCAAAGGATAGGTTACGATGATCAGAAACTTGGTTGTTTTGGCAGCAAAACCGGAAAGCTGTTTCCAGTAGGTAGCACCCAGTGTTTTGGGAATGATCTCTGAAAATATCAAGATTGCCAGAGTCAAAACTGCGGATGTAACACTTACATAAGCGTTGCCAAATACCACCTGTGCCTGAGCACCCACGCCAGCGGCACCCACAGTATGTGCTATGGTATTTAAACTCAGTATAGCTGAAAGTGGCCGGTCTATATCTTTTTTAAGCCCCTTCAATAATTGACCTGTGTGCGGATCATTTTTTTCCTTGACGGCAACGAATGAAGGAGAAATTGACAATAAAACAGCTTCCAGAATCGAACATAGAAATGATACGCCAATAGCCAGAATCAAATAAAAGATCAATAATCCCATGTATGCAATGTTAAGTTATTTTTAACGTGTATGTTGTGAATATTTGATTGGTTATGCCAAATAATGAAGTATTCAGGATTCTGAATTCAGAATAGCCACATAGTATCCGTTGAGCAGGCGACTAACTTCTTCTATTAAAGTATCCAATTGCTCTGAATTACCATAATCTAAATCTTTTGCAAGAATTAAATAATACCGGCATTCTTCTAATGAGCCATGCGAAATATTCAGATACCGTATTTTATCTTTAGTGCCACGCTTTTTAAAACCCTCTGCAATAATTGCCGGTATAGAGACTGCTGCCCTACTAAACTGAAAACTAAAACCATAAATTTCGTGCTTAGGAAATTGTTTTGTGAATTGGTAAGTGCCTAATACAAATTTATGAGCCTTTTGCCACACTATTAAATCTTAGAAAGTTTTAGCCGGTTTTTTCATTCCTTTATCCAATTAATTCTGATTCTTAAACTCTGAGTACTTATTTCTGAATACTGAATTCTTAATCAGTAAGAGCAAGGAAATCATAATGTCTTACAAAATATTTGTAAATAGACTAGTATTCCGCTTTACAGTTCTCTCTTAACATGGTAAGTACATGCTGGAAATCATCCGGTAGCTCAGAATCAAATCGAACTATTTCGCCGGATGTAGGATGTTCAAACCCAAGAGTTTTGGCATGCAGAGCCTGCCGGTCTAATCCTGTGATCAGGTTATGGAACATGGATTTTCTGGAACCAGTGTTAGGGCCATATCGCACGGAGGTACCGCCGTAGGTTGGATCTCCGAATACATGATGACCAATATGTGCAAAGTGAACGCGGATCTGATGTGTCCGGCCGGTTTCTAGCTTCACTTCCACCAGGCTCAGGTAATCAAAATATTCCAAAACCTTATAATGAGTTACGGCTGATTTCCCTTGCCCTTCCGGTTTAACCGTCATCAATTTTCGGTCCCGTTTTGACCGGCCGATATCACCTTCAATTGTTCCTTCAGCGTCGGGTGTTCCCCAAACGATGGCCCAATAAGTTCTTTCAACATCTTTTTCCTGAAACAAAGCACTCAGTTGAGCCAAGGTCTCATCATTTTTAGCAACCACCAATAACCCGCTTGTGTCCTTATCCAATCGATGCACAATACCCGGCCGCAGGTTTTCATCTTCATCCTCTCCGGCCAGTTCATCTACATGGTACATCAAACCATTGACCATGGTGCCACTCCAATTGCCATATGCCGGATGAACCACCATACCGGCCTCTTTATTTACCATGATAATATCATCATCCTCGTAAATGATATTCAGATCCAGTTTTTCAGCCTTAGCTTCAGGTGGTGGCGGTTGTGGAAGCTCAATATAGATCTCATCACCGGGCTGCATGATATAGGATGATTTTTCTTTTTCTCCGTTCACGGTCACATACCCATCCTTTATGGCTTTTTGCACCTTAGTTCGGGATGCATTTTCCACAAACGAAGTGATATAAACATCCAGTCTTATATCCGAATTTTGTCCTTCGGGTACAGTATGTTCATAAATGGTCGACTGTCTATCTTTTCCAGCTTTCTTTTTCATAGTCCAAAGGTACGGAGATTGTACATTCTTTTTGACCCTTTAAATTTTTTGTAAGGAATTAAATTCTAATTGCTCTAACTGTATAATTCAAAATTAAAAATGGAGCTTCATGAAAGAAAATGTTGTTCAAATAAAAAGTTTCGAGTTTGCACTGACTATTATATCATTATATAAATTATTGCAGGATGAAAGAGAATATGTCATTTCAAAACAACTTTTGCGTTCCGGGACCAGTATTGGAGCCAATGTTGAAGAAGCGATAGCTGGTCAATCAAAAAAAGAGTTCCTTTCTAAAATATCTATCTCTTTAAAAGAAGCTCGTGAAACACGATATTGGCTTCGACTATTAAAAGAAAGTGAGCTGATAAATATCAATGTTGATACTTACCTTATGGATTCCTTTGAATTGATCAGCATTCTATCTGCAATTGTTAAAACCACAACGCTGAAACTGAAATAACTTTTCATTTTGAATTTTAAATGTTGAATTTCTGATGATCAAATCTCTATACATAAAAGACTTTGCCCTGATCGATGAGCTGGAAGTAGGTTTCGAAGAAGGACTGAATATTTTGACCGGACAAACCGGGGCGGGTAAGTCTATCATTATTGGTGCATTGAATATGATACTGGGAGAACGTGCCGATACGGACGTTATTCGCAGAGGAGCAGATAAAGCCATATCTGAAGCAACCATTCGTGTTGAGGACTCCAAAGAACTGAAAGAATTACTGGATGATAATGAAGTGGAATTCAACGAATATCTGATCCTGCGAAGGGAGATCCGAAATACAGGCAGCCGGGCATTTATTAATGATACCCCTGTTAACATCAGTGTCCTGAAGGCAGCAGGAGATCTATTAGTGGATCTACATGGTCAGCATGATCATCAGCTTTTACTGAAAGAAGAAAATCATCTTGGAGTGATCGATGGATTTGGGGAAGTAGAGCCGGTGCTCAAGGCATACAAAGTAGAATATCGCAAGATGACCGAGCTTCAGAAAGAATTAAGATCATTGAAGAAGAGAGAGAATGAACTGCAGGAAAAAACAGAACTATACAGATTTCAGGTACAGGAACTTCAGGAAGCCCGTTTAGATGACATTGATCTTGAGCAACTTGAGTCTGAGATGAACCTATTGGATAATGCCGAAGTCTTAGATCAAAAAGCAGCTGCAATTTCTGAAATGGCCGAATCAGATGACGGTAATATCATCCAGCTATTGAATTTTCTTAAACTAAATCTGGAAGATCTGGCGAGGATAGAACCCGAATTCAATAATTACCTGGAAGAGATCAATGCTGCACGTGTAAGTGTAAATGAAGCCATCGCTTTTGCAGAACGTTATAGAAACAGTATCGAATTCAACCCAAAGCGACTGGAAGAATTACGTAAACGGCAGTCTGAGCTGAACCGTCTTCAGAAAAAATATCAGCGCAACCTGCCTGAATTGATCAAGTATCTGCATGAGATACAGAGAGAATTATCCCTGGCAGATAACTTTGATCTTGAGATAGAAAAGATCGAAAAGGCTATTCAAGAACAAGCTGAGGTTCTTAAAAAACATGCTGTTTATCTTCATAAAAAGCGTAAAGAGATCGGGGAAAAACTGTCTGTGCAGATACAGGAAGAACTCAGCAAGGTTGGTATCCCTCATTCTCAGCTTGATGTTCGTGTTGATTGGCTGTTATCAGACAAAGGCTGGATCGAAATTAATGGAAAGACTATCGAGTGTACTGAAACAGGTTGTGATGATGTTAGAATGTTCATCTCCACCAATAAAGGTGAAGAACCCAAGCCGCTGGCTAAAATTGCCTCCGGTGGTGAGATCAGTCGCGTAATGCTGGCACTGAAATCTATACTCGCTAAAGAACAAAGCCTGCCGGTCATGATCTTTGATGAGATCGATACAGGTATCAGTGGAGAGATCTCCGAAAAAGTAGGCGCATCCATGAGGAAACTGTCTGAACATTGCCAGATCGTGGCCATCACCCACCAGCCGCAGATCGCCAGTCAGGCTCATAAACACTATAAGGTTGCCAAGGTGGAAGATGGAGAGCGAACAGTAACACGAATCCTTCCGCTTTCGGATGAAGAGCATATTCACGAGATCGCAAGCTTGATGAGCGGTTCACAGATCACTGATTCTGCACTGAACAGTGCTCGTGAGTTGATTGAAAAGAATACGTTTAAGAATTGAACAGTTTTATTTTTTCCAATAATAGTGACGCATGATTCTTATTTCTCTGAAATAATTTAAAAATCACAAAATAGCACGGGCAATTAAAGATGCCGGATGCTCAGCCTCTCGCCCCACCCCATCTTTGATCTGATGGCGACAGGAAAACCCGGGAGCACAAACCTCATTCTCCTGATCTTTGCGTAGCGCCGGAAACAGAACCAGCTCACCAATATCCTGGGAAACATCATAATGATCTTTTTCATAGCCAAAGCTACCGGCCATCCCACAGCAACCCGTTTCGAGCACCTCTACTGTATATCCAACTGATTCCAAAGCCTCCACCGTCGGTTCATTACCAACTAGTGCTTTGGCGTGACAATGGCCATGCAAGGTAATTTTTTGGGCAAAACTAATCTCCGGAAGCCTTGTTTTATGTTCTGCAATGAACTCTTCAAAAGTGTATGATGACAAAGCAAGCTTATTAGCCAAAGGCAATTGATCATCATCACATAATTCCAAAAATTCATCACGCAGTGTGAGTATCTCAGACGGCTCGATCCCAACTACCGGAATACCCTTCTCGACATACTGTTCAAACTCCGAAAGCACATCTAAGGCTATAGATTTTGCTTCTTCTAAAAATCCTTTTGAAAGTTGTGGCCTGCCGGTTTCCATTGCTCTTGGAGTGATCACCTCATAACCCATTTTCTCCAAAACATGTACGGCATCCATGCCGATCTGCGAATCATTGTAATTTGTAAAAAGGTCTACGAAAAGAACCACTTTTTCATGAGATCTATAGGCAGCATTCTTTTCATGTTTTTTGAAAAGAGAACGAAAAGTTTTTGAGGAAAATTTTGGAAGATCTCTTCTTGAGTCGATACCAAAGATGGTTTCAAAAAACCACTTTCCCAGCGCTGAACCTGTGAAGATATTCGAAAGAGATGGAGTAACAGATGCCAGTGGAAAAAGCTTTCCGGCATTTGCAAAAAACTTCTCCTTCAGCTGCACACCATTCTCTTTATGCCAGCCATTCATAAATTCAGCCTTCATTTTCCCCATATCAACATTTGCGGGGCACTCGCTTTTGCAAGCCTTACAGCTAAGGCAAAGATCCAAAGCTTCCCGCAATTGTTCCGAGTCATACCCCTTCGGGTCCTCTCCCGAAAAGACATGCCTGAACACATTGGCCCGGCCACGTGTCGAGTCCTTTTCATCCTTCGTAGCCATGTAAGAGGGGCACATGGTTCCACCGCTTTCCGCCAATTTACGGCAAACACCGGCACCATTGCATAATTCCATGGCACTGCCAAAATCCCCTTCCTTACGCCAGGCAAATACCGTTTTTGGCTCCGGTTTTTTATAGGACAATGAATAGCGAAGATCTTCATCAATGGGTTTCGACTCTACGATCTTACCGGGGTTGAAGAGATACTCCGGGTCCCATATCTCTTTTACCTGCTTCAGGACCGGCATCATATCATCACCTAATATTTTGCGAATGTATGGAGCCCGAACACGTCCGTCTCCATGTTCACCAGAAAGTGAACCATTGTAGGTTTTAACCAGATCTGCAATCTCTTCAGCCATAACCTTCATGGTCTGCAAACCGGCTTTCGTATTGATATCAATTTGTGGGCGAAGGTGCAGTTCTCCTACTGATGCATGTGCGTAAAAAACGCAGTTCGTATTGTGCTTTTTCAGAATGGCCTGAAATTCTTTGACATAATCGGGCAGATCCTGCACTCGTACTGCTGTATCCTCACAGAATGAAGGAGAACGGCCATCTGCACCCAGCCCCATCAACAGACCAAGCCCGGCTTTTCGCAGGTCCCAGACCCTTTTCATCTTGTCTGAATCTGTTATGACCGGATAGGCATAACCCAATTTTTTCTTCTGAAGAACACCGGTTAAGGCCTCTGCCTTGCTCTGAAGTTTAGCAGGATCATTCCCCTCAAATTGCGTGATCAAAATAAAGCGGGGCTCATCCTCCAGAAAGAACCGGTTCTTACGCTGCTCAATATTTCCCTTGGTGGCATCCATGATTATGTGGTCAACAAGCTCAACGGCTGCCGGCTCAAAATTCACGATCTCTACAGCTGCTTTCATGGACTCATCCAATGAGTTGAATTGAGGCACCAATACCAATTTATGTTTATCCTCAGGGACCAGATTCAATCTTGCCGAAGCCGTTAAAGCTAAGGTCCCTTCACTTCCACACAGCAGCTCACATAGATTAAATTTTCTTCCATTGGGGTCAAAGGGCTGCATCTCCAGCAATTTATCCAATGCATATCCCGTATTTCGGCGAATGATATCTTTATGGGGATAACTTGCTTCTATCAACTCCCGGTTTTGTTCCAACAATTTGAACATTGACCGGTAAATATGTCCTTCCAGATCCTGCTGCTGAGTTTTAGAATCAAGTTCTTTGGAAGTAAGAGGTTTAAAAACCGCCTTTGACCCATCACTGAGTACGGCTTCGATCTCAAGTGTATGCTCTCGCGTGGTTTGATACTTAATGGAATAAGAGCCTGATGAGTTGTTTCCTATCATACCCCCGATCATACATCGATTAGTCGTTGCCGTATCTGGCCCGAATAGCAATTGATGCTTGCCGGCTTCCCGATTCAGTGTATCACGGATCACCCCCGGTTGCACATGAGCCCATTTCTTTTCAGCATCAAGCATGAGAATGTCCGTCATGTATCGTGACACATCCATGATGACGCCACCACCGGTCGTTTGTCCGGCAAGACTCGTCCCGGCACTTCTTGCAGTGATGCTGAATTTTTCTTGCTTAGCCTGCTTTACCAAAGCCTGAATATCCTCCGCTGTTTTTGGGAATGAAACGCCTTGTGGCATTTCCTGATATAGAGAGGCATCCTGAGCGTATAACTGACGGGTAAGCAGGTCTTGTTGGATCATGCTATGCTTTCAGGTAAAAATTTTCTTCGACTTTCCTAACGATCTCATCACCAATAGATAACCCGGCAGTGGCCGCAGGACTGGGAGCGTTTAACACGTGGATCTGCCGACCCGCTACTTCAAAATAAAAATCATCAAGGATCTCCCCGTTTCTCTGAAGCGCCATAGCACGAATACCCGAAGGTGAAACTTCAAGGTGCTCCTCTCTCACCTCAGGGATTAACTTCTGAAGCCCTTTAACAAAGGCTTTTTTCGAAAAAGAACGACGGTATTCATCCAGCCCCATTCGCCAGTGTTCTTTAGCCATTTTCCAGAAACCGGGAAAATTCAGCGTTTCAATAGTATCCCTGAAGTCAAATGAGAGCTTATTGTAGCCCTCCCGCTCAAAAGCGAAGACAGCGTTCGGACCACATTCAATACCCCCTAAAGCCATTCGGGTAAAATGAACTCCAAGGAATGGAAATTCCGGGTTTGGAAGTGGATAGATCAGATCATTGACCAGGTACTCCGCTTCCGGTTTCAGGTCATAGTATTCTCCTTTGAAAGGCACGATCTTAACCGGCGATTTTACACCACCGCTTTTCGCCACCCTGTCAGAATGCAAACCTGCACAATTGATCAGGTATGATGACATGATCTCTTCCTCTCCTGCAGTTATCGCAAGTTCAGAACCTTCTTCATTTATCCCTGTTACCTTACTATTGAATCGTACCTCTCCATTTCCAGATTCCAGAAGATTCTGTAAAACTCTGCACACACCGGCATAATCTACGATACCGGAACATGGTACATGGATAGCCGCCACTCCATTTACATGTGGCTCTAATTCCTTTAACCGGTCTGCATCAATTAACTCAATGCCTTCTATCTCATTTTCCAGGCCACGCTTATAGATCTCCTTCAGCTTGGGCACCTCAGATTCATCTGTAGCTACAATCACCTTTCCGCAAACATCGATAGCAACATCATGTTTTCGACAAAATTCCACCAGTTGATGCCTGCCGTCGACACAATTTTTAGCTTTATAGCTACCCGGTTTATAATAGATACCGGAATGAATGACACCGGAATTCTTACCGGTCTGATGAGCCGCAACCCGTTCCTCTTTTTCGAGAACAAGGATCTTTGATTCAGGATATTTGAGTGAAAGCTTATATGCTGTTGAGAGGCCAACTATGCCAGCCCCTACAATTGTAAAATCGTACTTCATATCCCCAAAGATATGATTATTAATTCAAAAATTGATCCTTCTTTATTCATTTACCCTAATCAACCAATTTGTAGTTTTTAGTTCATAATTCACGAAACTAAACCTTATCTTAATTTGGTTATAAAGCCTATTAAGCTATTCAAACATTATTCTCTGCATGAAAAAACTTTTTTTACCCATATTAGGATTGATCATAATTGGAATATTATCAGCCTGTGATGCACGGAAGAACCCCAGAGACCTTACCGATCAGGACACCCACATTGACGAGGTGATCTGGAATGCAACCTTTTATGACCTGGAGGGAAATGAAGTATCCATTAAGGATTATGCCGGAAAAGTAGTTATGGTCGATTTCTGGGAAACCTGGTGCAGTCCTTGTTTACAGGTATTTCCTGCCATGGATTCCCTCCAAAAAGAATACAGTGACGATTTTGTAATGCTTGCAGTGAACCTGAATAATTCCGATTCTGACGAAGACGTTGTTGAATTCAAAAATAACAACGATTATACCTTTAAATATGTATTAGATAAAAACAGTGTTGGAGCAGAGGTCATTACACTTGGTATTCCCTTCAAAGTTTTCATAGACCCTAAGGGATATCTGATCAAATCAGAGCTGGGGCTTTCCGGCAATGATTACAACGATGCAAAAGAAATTATAGAACAACATAAAACATCCTAAACAACATGCCTGAAGTAAAAGAAGAGAAACTACCTTACAAAGTAAAAGATATATCTCAGGCCCATTATGGCCGACAAGAGATAGAATTGGCTGAAGCAGAAATGCCCGGATTGATGGCACTGCGAGAAGAATATAAAGATGAACAGCCATTGAAAGGAGCACGTATTGCCGGCTGCCTCCATATGACCATTCAAACGGCTGTATTGATCGAAACATTGATCGATCTTGGAGCAGATGTAACCTGGTCATCCTGCAACATTTATTCCACTCAGGATCATGCCGCAGCTGCCATGGCTGAAGCCGGTGTTCCGGTATACGCATGGAAAGGCATGACTGAAGAAGAATTTGACTGGGCCATAGAGCAAACGCTCTTCTTCCCGGATGGTCAGCCTTTGAATATGATCCTGGATGATGGCGGGGACCTGACCAATATGGTACTCGACCGGTATCCGGAGTTAGTGGATGGTATCAACGGAATTTCTGAGGAAACCACCACTGGTGTACTGCGATTGGTTGAACGTGAGCGTAAAGGTACACTGACTCTGCCGGCCATTAACGTTAATGATTCTGTGACCAAATCAAAGTTTGACAACAAATACGGTTGTAAAGAATCTGCTGCCGATGCTATCCGTCGTGCCACCGATGTAATGATGGCCGGCAAAGTAGCTGTTGTAGCCGGTTATGGCGACGTGGGTAAAGGCACGGCCGCTTCACTCAGAGGCGCCGGGGCTCGTGTGATTGTCACAGAGATCGACCCGATCTGTGCCTTACAGGCAGCTATGGATGGTTTTGAAGTCAAGAAAATGGACGATGCCGCTGAGGAAGGTGACATCTTTGTAACTGCAACCGGTAACAAAGACATCATCAAAGATCGCCACTTCAAAAAAATGAAGGACAAAGCGATCGTTGGTAATATTGGTCACTTTGACAATGAGATCGATGTGGCCTGGCTGAAGAAAAATTCTAAAGAAGAAAATATCAAACCACAGGTCGATATCTTCACCTTGAACGACAGCGGTAAGCAAGTGGTACTCCTATCACAGGGAAGATTGATGAACCTCGGTAATGCTACCGGACACCCGTCATTTGTGATGAGTAACAGTTTCACCAATCAGACCCTGGCCCAGATCGCACTCTGGAACCGGCCTGAAGAATTTAAACCGGGTGTACATGTACTGCCAAAATCACTGGATGAGAAAGTAGCACGACTGCATCTATCCAAGATCAGCGTGGAGCTTGAAACTCTGACTGAAGATCAGGCTGAATATATTGGTGTTCCAATCACCGGACCTTATAAGTCAGATCTATACCGTTATTAAGCCACGGTAATAAAAAACCGTTCAGAGATATTCCAAAACGGCTTGGTATAGTTAAAAATTTGATCCTGCATTATTCAAACATTGCAGGATCTTTTTTTTAATACTTATTTTTTCTCGAAATGAGCCACAGCTTCATCTAAAGTTCTGAAATGATTGAATACCTTTATGAGCTGAGTAACCATCAGTAAACTTTCGATCTTTTTATCAGCCTGACAGATCACTAACTCACCGCCGGCATTTTTCATTGTCGTCAGGCCTCCGATGAGAATACCTAAACCGGAAGAATTCATAAACTTCACTTTACCCAGGTCTACAATCACTTCTTTTTTGCCTTGCTCTATGAGTTTATGGAGTTCATCCCGGAAAATCTCAGCATCAGGTCCTCCCATAACATTACCTTTCAGTTCGATAATGACACAATTGTATTTTTCCGAAACTTTGTAATTCATACTAGTCCTATTGATTTAATTGAATGGCAACAAACTAAAAAGCTGAATAAAAATATACTTTCAGCCCCCATATTCTTATTTATAATACAAAAATCTATTTGTTTAATCTCAAAAATACTCTTCAAGATTCATATTTTGCATCAGGCTTTGATTGCGAATCTAAAAGATATCAAGTTCATGAACTTCTTCTCATACTCCATTTAAAAAGTTCAGATTCGCTTTAATCTTCACCATTTACCGAAGCAGCTAGTGCGGCTCCGATTATCCCGGCATGGTTTCGACTTTGTGCCGGCACCACCTCTGTCTCCAACTGCATATATTGTTCAAAGTCACTATAGTTTTTACTGACTCCACCTCCAATTATGATCATATCGGGCCAAAACAATGCCTCAATCATCTTAAGATATTCATTTACCCGGCGCCCCCATTCCTTCCAACTTAAACTTTGTTTTTCACGAACTGAGTTGGCTGCATAATCCTCGGCCTTCATTTTATGGGTAGAAAGGGGAATATGCCCCAGTTCCGTATTAGGTACTAACTGCTGGTTATGAAAAACGGCGGTTCCAATACCTGTACCAAAAGCAGCCATGATGACCGTACCAAAATGATCTTTTCCGGCCCCAAACTGCATCTCAGCAAACCCCGCAGCATCTACATCATTTATAAGGTGGGTGCGGCAGCCCGTTACGTCTTCAATCTTAGCTGAGGCGTTCACCCCGATCCATGAATTATCAATGTTTGATGCGGTCTTGACAATTTCATCCTTTACAGCTGCCGGGAAACCACAACCAACTAAACCTTTCCATTCAAAGTGATTAATGATAGCTGCAATGATTTCAATCATA
>Ga0209949_1001240_pt1 | contig 12646 bp, 8 predicted proteins | sample SalPonC_black_MG_FD_185711 | JGI IMG/M metagenome (GOLD analysis project Ga0209949, IMG submission 185711) | Salt pond soil microbial communities from South San Francisco under conditions of wetland restoration - Salt Pond MetaG... | ecosystem: Environmental > Aquatic > Marine > Intertidal zone >... | reverse complement strand
GAACCCTCAGGCGCTTTATCACTACGATCTGCATACGGCCATTCGGCCTTCTCATCGTGAGCGGTTTGCGCTGTATCCGTTTGTTGAGAGTCGAACGGTTCCAGTAGACCAGTGTGATTTCATGCTGGAGGCAGAAGTGGAGACTCTTTTGCTGCAGCACAAAGCCGGCACGACGTTTTCGTCGTTTTCCTCGTCACTCCTGAAGGCTGAGAGTTTTACCGTGGAGCTGGGGAAAGTGCGGCCGTTTGGTCAGAATGATCTGGGGCGTTTCTCGGGGATTCGGGATGCGTTGCGGCGTCGGTTCCGGGGTCAGACGGCGCCCGCCCCGCAACCACCGTTCGATCACCTGACGGTGTTCGAGGTGGTGCATGAGATTCTGAACACCGGGAAGAGCTTCCGGTTTCATATACCGGACGATGTGGCCAATTTCACCGAGTACCAGCCCGGCACGGTGATCTGGGAGGATGATGAAACCAGCTACCGGGTGGGTCATTCACCGGAGGCGATTATTTTCCCCAACCCGGATGTTCCTGTGGGACACCGGGTGGGGTTGATGGTCAGGCCGGGGCGTTTTCAGGTTCCGGCACGCTGACTTTGATCAGCTGGGTACAGACAGCCGGGATGACCAGCAGTGTAAGCACCGTTGAGGCCAGCAGACCGGAGATGATGGCCCAGGCCATGGGTGGCCAGAGCGTGGAGCTTGAGAACGCCAGGGGCAGCAGGCCGGCCACGGTGGTTGCGGTGGTCAGCAGGATCGGCCGGGTTCGCTGCTCTACCGCGTTGCGCATGGCATCGCGAATGTCTTTTCCTTTCTCCAGTTCCCGGTCCATCACGTCCAGCAGAACGATGGCGTTGTTCACCACGATACCCACCAGGGCAATCACGCCCAACAGGGACTGGAAACCGAAGGGTGAGCCGGACAGCACGAGCCCCGGGAAGATGCCCACGGTGGCCAGTGGCACTGTCAGCAGAATAATCCCGACCCGGCGAAAGGAATTGAACTGCAGCAGCAGGAAGAACAGCAGCAACAGCATCCCGATGGGGGCTGCGGTGAGCAACGCGGTGTTGGCTTCGCCGGAGCCTTCGGCATCACCGCCCATGGCCATCCGAGTGCCCGGCGGCAGCGGGTTTTTCTCAAGGCCAGCGTACAGGCCGTCCAGCGCCTGACTGAAACTGTAGTCGGTTTCGAGGTTTGCGGTGACGGTGTTCATTCTCACGCCATCGCGCAGGTATCGAGCCGCCGGCTCCCAGGTCGTGTCCACGGTAGCCACGGCCGAAAGTGGTACGGCGTCGCCGCGGTCGTTGTAGATATTCACAGACAGCAATCGCGACAGCGACAGGGCCGTGCCTTCACGGGAACGCAGCACCAGAGGAATGGGGTCATCTTCCTGGCGATAGCGCTCGGCCACCACACCAAAGCTCTGGCCATAGAGACTCTGGGCTACATCGGCACGAGTCAGGCCGTATCGGGCCGCCGTGGCATCGTCGACGTTAATGGCAATGCTGGGTACGCCAATATCCAGATCATGGCGGACATCAACCGTGCCCTCGACGCCCCGCAGGATGCTGAAAATCTGTTCCACAGCTTCGATGCGGGTACCGTCGTCGGCGTGGTAAACGCGAATTTCCACTGGCGCGGCCCTGGGTGGCCCCTGCCCGAGAATACCCACGGTCACATCCAGTTCCGGCATCTGATCCTTAACATGTGCGCGGATCCAGCGGATCATTCCGGTGGTGTCTTCCAGCGTAGGGGTAGTAACCACCAGCCGGGCCCGGTTCGGGGCCTGGGGCGCGCGCTGCAGGTTGTAATAAAACGATGGCCCGGTAAAGCCCACAAACCGGTGAACTTCAAGGGCATCAGGCTGTGATCGTATAATCCGCTCCAGGCTTTCGGTTGCCTCTGCCGTGCGGGCCTGGTCGGTGCCCTCGGGCATATAGACTTCAACAATCACCCTTGGGCGATCGGCATTGGGGAAAAACTGCTGGGCCATAAACGGGGTCATGGCCAGGCTGATTCCGACCAGTATGGCGCCGGCGGCAATCAGGCGGCCGGGGTAACGGGACACCAGACCGCCAAGGAACCGAGCTACCCCGATCAACCGGTCCTGCCCCGCTTTGCGGCGGGGTTTCAGGAACCTGGCCGCCAGCAGGGGAACGGCGGAGATAGCAAGCAGGTAGCTGACTGACAGGGTCAGCATGATCATAACCGGCACACCGCGGGTGAAGTCAGCGGCACCACCCTTGGCCAGCAGCAGGGGGGCAAAGGCCGCCAGCGTGGTTCCCGTTGAGGCGCCCAGCGGGCCTGCCAGCTCACTGACTGCCTTTCGCAGGGCGTCCAGGCGGCGCATGCCCTCATCCAGGTGACCCTGAATGTTTTCGACGATCACTATGGCGTTATCGATCAAAATGCCCAGCGAGATCACCATGCCGATCACAGCAATCTGGTGCAGCACTCCGCCGCCAAGATCGTAGAGCCCGACACTGATCAGGGCGACCATGGGCAGGATCGAGGCCACCAGCAGGCCCATCCGGATACCCATGCCGGTAAAGACCACCGCCACGATGATCAGCACCGATAACACCAGGCTCCAGGCGAGGTTATCGAGCCGTTCCTGCACCTTGTCTGGCTGGAAGAACATCTCGCGGATCTCGTAAGGTTCGAAATCTCCCCGAATCTGGTCCATGCGTTCACGCACCCGCTCACCGAAACGGATCGCATCGGTGGTGCCCTCTTCCATGATGACGGAGACCAGAACCACCCGTTCGCCGTCGTACCAGGTTTCCGGCTGCCTCGGTTCCACTGGCCCGCGCCAGACATCCGCCGCCGCGGCCAGCGGCACCTGGGAGCCGTCGGGCAATTCAATGGGGGTGGCGCGGATTGCATCGATATCGGCAAATTCGCTGTTGGGAAGCACCGACAGGCGGCGACCATCAACCACCACGAAGCCGCCGGGGATGGTCTGGTTGCGCCGTGCCAGCGTGTCCAATACACGCGCCGGGGATATGCCCAGGCGGTAAAGCGCGGCATCGTCCAGCGCCAGGGTAATCTGTTCGTCGGCATCACCTTCCAGCTCAATACGCGACACTCCCGGTAAATCCGAGAGGTTCTGCTTCAGCCGTTCGGCGACGTCGGATAATTCGGTTACCGAGGGCGAACCACCCACGGCCATGACAATGGCGGGGATATCAATCAGCCGATCATCAAGTACCATCCGACCCACATCGTCCGGGAAATCCTGCTTGGCCCGCTCCATGGCCTGACGGACCCGGTCCCAGGCCGGGTCGGTGTCGTAAATATCATCGTTCAGACGCAGGCGAGCCAGGGCCACGCCGGTGCGAGCCGTTGACTGGGTGAAGTCCACCTCTTCCACCTGACGCAGCTCATCCACCAGGGGCCGAAGCACCAGCCGTTCGACGGCCTCGGCGCTGGCGCCGGGATAACTGATGCTGATCAGGCCTGCCCGATAGGGGAACGACGGATCTTCCTGGCGCGGCATGGTGCTGTAAGCGGCAATACCCAGCAGGCAGAGCATGGTCACCACCATGCCGAGAAGACGCTGGCAGTTCAGCAGCCGGCGGGTCATCAGCGCACCTCCACGGCATCACCGTCCGCCAAACGCGTCATACCGGCATACACCACCTGATCACCCGGGGACAGATCACCGGAGGTAACCACTACCCGCTCGCCAACAACCCGGTCCACTTCCACCGCAACTCTTCTGGCCACATTATCCCGAACCCGGAACACACTGACGCCTTCGGCATTCCGAATCACCGACAGCAGGGGCACCGTGAGGGCCGACTCCCGAACTGGCGTGATACCGACCTCCACGGGTGCTCCGGGCTCAAGTGTATTAACCGGCAGGCTTACCAGAACCGGATGCAGCTCGCCGCGAATAGCACTGGCCTGGGCAATCTCGACCACCGAGCCCGTTTGGGGCGGCTGGCTGCGATCCTGCACCGACCACACGGGCAAGGTCTGCTCAAGCGCCACATGATCCAGCAGATACGCCGGCACCCTCACCTCTACCTCGCGCCCCGCCGGAGAGGAAAGCCGCATGACCGGCTGACCGGCCGCAACGAATTCATCCCGCTCAACCAGAAGGGCCTCTACCCGGCCGGAAAACGGAGCCCGCAGCGTGCTTTCTTCGAGTAACTGGGTTGCCTCCGCCAGGGACGCCCGCGCCGTTGCCACGCTGGCTTCCAGGGAGTCCCGCCGCGCCGCAAGCTGCTCCAGCGTCTGCTCCGACACAACACCACGCTCATGCAAACGACTGGAGCGCTCCCACTCTCGCTGGGCCTGCTGATACTGCGTTCTCAACTCGTCCAGACGGGCCCGGGCAGAATCACGGGCCGGCTCCAGGCCGGGATTGTAGACGCGGGCGAGCAGATCACCGGCCTGCACTGTCTGGCCCAGCTCCACCGCCTGCTCCCTGAGGGTTCCACTGACCTGGAATGTCAGTGTCGCGCGCTGGGTAGCACGAACAATTCCGGAAAACCGCAGCGGCATATCCTGGCTCTCGCCGCCGGCGACTTCAGACACACGCACTGAAACATTCTGCTGCCCGGGCTCCGGGGCTACGTCACTGGCTTTACAGCCCGACAGAAACAGTGAAAAAACCGCAAGAGAAACGATAGCAACGGGGATTCGAAGTGGTGTCATGACTCTTCCTTTCATCCTTGCTTGTGTAGTTGGCGGGGTCCTGTCCCTGGAGAAACCCAATGGTTGATTTAGACATCATGTCATTCTTTGACATTTTGTCAATAATCGGGTTTGATCCACTTTCAGGTATCATGTGCTGGCAGTTGTAACCTAACCGGATGATTGAATGAGCGAACCGCTGAAGACCCGCCGCGAGCGGGAGAAACAGGCCCGTTACGACACCATTCTGGACGCCGCCGAACTGGTGTTTTCAGAAAAGGGCTACGAGCGAACGTCCATGGACGACATTGCCCGCACCGCCAGTCTCAGCCGGGCCTTGCTGTACGTGTACTTCAAGGACAAGGCGGCGATACAGCGGGGCATCATGCTCAGGGCGGGGCACGCCCTATTCCGGCGATTCGAAGAGGCGAGGCAGACCGCCGATAACGGTCTGGCCCAGATCCGGGCGATGGGAGAATCCTACTATCGTTTCTATCTTGAGGAACCGGATTATTTCTCGGCGCTGACCAAGGCATCAACCGCCATGGCCGAGGCCGATGAGAGCCAGGCTGAGGAAATGCTGTGTTCCAAATCAGACCTGATGGAACTGATGGTGGGGGCCATCGAACTGGGGCTTGAGGACGGCACCATGAACCGGGAACGGATTACCAACCCCGTGCAGACCGCCCTGTATCTGCGCGGCGCCCTGCATGGGGTGATCCTGCTCTGCCAGTCGGAAATGGGGGAAGGCAACCCGGAGTTTCCGGCCGAGCAGTTGATCCGGCACACCATGGATATGCTGACGTCGTCGATTTCCGCCTGACAGCCTTGAGCTCGGCGGGCTGCTAGAGCTGAAAATCGTAAATGGAACCCAGACCCATGATCCCGGTGAGTTCGTCCAGGGCTTTGCGGACTTCTTCCAGCAGCATGGGATCGCCCAGGTCGTCCTGGCTCAGTTTGTCCCGATAATGGGCTTCCACCCAGGTGGTCAGGCGCTCATAAAGTTCATCGGTGAGCAACACGCCCCCGTTGATGGCCTTCAGTTCCTCGTCGTTCAGGACCACTCTCAACCGCAGGCAGGCCGGGCCACCGCCGTTACGCATGGACTGTTTAACGTCGAAGACCTCTACCGAGGTAATCGGCCCGCCGGATTTCACCAGGTCATCCAGATAACGGCTCACTGACGCCACTTCCCGACACTCACCGGGTACCGCGAGCAGCATCCCGTCCGGCGTGTTCAGTAACTGACTGTTGAACAGGTAGGAGGCCACGGCATCTTCCAGCGGCACATCGGCACTGCTGACCCTGACCGCTTCAAGCTCGGCGCCGGTAAGACGCTCCCGGATATCCGACAATACCTCTCCCTCTTTCAAAAAGGCCAGCTCGTGGTAGAAAAGGGTATTGCCGTTGCCGACGGCAATCACATCGTTGTGGAAAACGCCGCCATCGATGGCTTCCGGATTCTGCTGGGCAAAGACCGCATGCTGATCCTTGAGGCCATGCAGTCGCGCCACGGCCCGGGATGCCTCAAGGGTCTGTCGCGCCGGGTATCTTTTTGGTGCGGGCGCCTGCTCGTTGAATGCGACCTGGCCGTACACAAAGAGCTCGACACCAGGTTCGCCGTATCCGGCGCACAAGCGAGTATGGTTTGCGGCACCCTCATCACCAAAGTGGCTCACCGATGGCAGCGCCGGATGATGCGCAAAGTAACTCTCGTCGGCAAAAATGGATTTCAGGGCCCGCCCGGTCACCGTGTGTTCGATGGAACGGTGGAACTTGGCACTCAGGTTCGCCGGGGTGAAGTGCACGCGATGGTCTGAAGTATCAGCACTGGGCGATACCGTGGCCGCGTTGGCCGTCCACATGGGCGAAGCAGACGATACCGCCGCCAGTATGGACGGGCTGGACTTGGCCGCCTGCTCCAGCACACGGGCGTCTGTCCCTTCAAACCCCAGGGCCCGAAGCGTTGGAACATGAGGGCGTTCATGGGGTGGCAGAACGCCCTGCACATAGCCCCGGTCCGCCAGACGCTTCATCTTGGCCAGGCCCTGCAGTGCCGCCTCTTTCGGGTTGGAGACGGAACTGACGTTGGACTTGGAGGCAACATTGCCCCAGGACAGCCCCGCGTAATTGTGGGTGGGGCCAACCAGGCCATCGAAGTTTGCTTCAACCGCGTGTTTCACCATGGCACTGGGTTCCGTTAATCAAAATTGAGGCCGGGTGCCAGAGAGTCCGGCAATTCACTCTTGCCGGCCTCCAGCGAGGCCATGGGCCAGGCGCAGTAGTCGGCGGCATAGTAGGCACTCGGGCGATGGTTGCCGCTGGCGCCAACGCCGCCGAAGGGCGCTGCACTGCTGGCGCCGGTCAATGGCCGGTTCCAGTTCACAATGCCCGCCCGGACTTCTTCCACCAGACGCTCATACAGCTTGCGGTCATCCGTAAGGATCCCCGCAGAGAGCCCGTAACGAGTGTCGTTGGCCAGCTCCAGGGCGTCATCAAAGCCCTTGTAGCGATAGACTGTCAGCAATGGCCCGAAGAATTCTTCGTCGGTCACGTCCAGCCCTGTGGCATCAATAATACCGGGCGAGAGCAGGCCGGTTCCCGATTTCAGGGACTTCATTTCCAGCAGGGATTTGCCGCCCTTTTCAAGCAGGCCGGCCTGGGCGGCCAGGAGTTTGTCGGCGGCTTCTGCCGAAATCACAGAGCCCATAAACGGCTGTGGATCAGCGTCGAACTCACCCACCTTGATCCGGGAGGAGACTTCCACCAGCCGATCCAGGAAGGCGTCGCCCTTCTTGCCCTTGGGCACCAGGAGTCGGCGCGCGCAGGTGCAGCGCTGGCCGGCCGACAGGAATGCCGACTGCAGGGCATGATGGACGGCACCGTCCACATCAGCCACATCCTGAACGATCAGCGGGTTATTGCCGCCCATCTCAAGGGCCAGGATTTTCTCCGGCTGACCCCCAAACTGTTTGTGCAGCAGGTGCCCAACGGTTGAGCTGCCGGTAAAGAAGAGACCGTCAATCGTCAGGTGGCTGGCCAGGGATTTGCCAGTAGCCGCGGCACCCTGCACCAGGTTGATCACACCGTCCGGAATACCGGCCTTTTCCCAGAGTTTGACCGTGAGTTCGGCAACACCGGGGGTCAGCTCGCTCGGCTTGAACACCACCGTGTTGCCGGCCAGCAAAGCGGGCACTATGTGGCCATTCGGCAGGTGCCCCGGGAAGTTGTAGGGGCCAAAAACCGCCACCACACCGTGGGGCCGGTGCCTGAGCACCGCGTGACCACCGGCAGCCTCGGATTCAGAGGTTCCGGTACGGTCGTTGTAGGCTTTCACGGAAATGCCGACCTTGCCGATCATCGCGGCCACTTCCGTTCGGGATTCCCAAAGCGGTTTGCCTGTCTCCAGACCGATCTGATGGGCCAGTTCTTCCTTGTGCTCTTCAAGGAGCTTGCCAAAGGCCTCAACCACCGCCTGACGTTCGGCAAAGCTCTTGCGCTGCCACTTCACAAACGCATTTCGTGCCTCACGAACGGCCGCATCCACATCCTCCAGGCTGGCGCTTTCGCCGTCCCAAATTGTCTCACCGGTCACCGGCTGGACAGACTCGAATACCGGCCCGTGGCCCTGGAGCCAGAGCCCGTCGATAAACAGTTCACCTGTCAGCTTTGCCATTTCGATGCACCTCCAGATACTGAGCTTCTATAACTATGTTTGGTCAGCAGCCCCGAGTCTTTCAAGGGGGCCAGACGAACCGGATCACCCGATTCAATCTGCAACGCCTCAGCCACTTCGGGCGGCAGGCTGACGGTATCCGGCCCGATGCAATCTATCGGCAGCGTGGTTACCCGGAAGTCCCTGAACGAGCGGTTCGATACCATCACCCGCTCATCGGCTGGCACGTCAAGGTTGACCGGCTTTCGGGTCACCATGGCGTGCCGGTTCATACCTTCCCGTACCGTTCGAATGTTGTGCACGAAGGCTTCGACCACTGGGCCACCATCAAAAATGTCCACCAGCCCGTTAAAGTTGAACCCCTCGGACTGGAGCATTCGAAGCGCTGGCGCGGTATTGTCGTGAACCCGGCCAATCACGGCCCGGGCTGAATCTGGCAGCATGGGCAGATAGATCGGGTACTTGGGCATCAGCTCGGCGATAAAGGATTTATTGCCCAGGCCAGACAGCATGTCGGCCTCACTGAATTCCATATCAAAGAATTTGGTTCCCAGCGCATCCCACAACGGGCTTCGGCCCTGGGTATCAGACACGCCGCGCATTTCCGCGAATACTTTTTCTGAAAAATGCTTGCGGAATTCATCCAGATACATGAACCGGCACCGGGAGAGCAGCAGCCCGTTGCCCCCGCCCTTGTAATCGTCGGACAGCAGCAGCGAGCAGATTTCACTGGTGTCGGTCATGTCATTGGAAAGGTGAAGCGTGGGTGTCCGAACGTGAACGCCCAGTTCTTTGGACGCATTCACGGTAACGCTCAGACGGTAGTTGTAGAACACTTCGTCCAGCCCAACCCGAGCCTGGATACCGCTGATTCCAACTGTCTTTTTGCGCTGGATATCCTCGAGGGCAAACAGATACAGCCCGGCTTCCGGCGCAATGCGCTGGTTGAAGGTTTCACGGGCGTGGTTGATCTTCTTCTGCAGCAGTTCGCGATCCGCCGGCAAGGTGGTAAGCCCTTTCCCGGCACTCTGGGCCATGGCGTACAGGTCATCCAGATCGTTTTCCTGTAACGGGCGAATTACCAACATGCTATCGCCTCCCTGAGCCCGCCGGCTGCACGCTTTGCCATTCCGAAACTTGTCATAGCGGCGCTATCCTTACCCGGTCGCCCGCGGTCCTGTTCAGCGTCTTCCAGGTGGCAACCGGAACCTTGAGTTTGTCGTCCAGTGTCTCAGCCACCGGTGTCAGGGTGCAGCGGAACTGTTCCCGCTCGCCGGCAGCAATCAGACAGGTTTCGCCCACATCCTCATTGCTGCCATGAAGTTCCATGGGGTGGCTGGTTACCAGGGATCTCAGGCTGTCGGTGCGAGCCTCAAGAACCGGACCGGCATCAAAAATGTCCAGATAATTCCCCGGCTGGAATCCTTCCCGCTGGAGCAGCTCAAAATTGGGCACGGTTATCTGGTGCGGCTGCCCCATCGCTTCCTGGGCCGCCTCGCTCAGCAGCGTAACGTAGATGGGGTTGGGGGGCATGAGTTCGGCTATGAAGGTCTTGCTCAGCTGGCCGGAGTACTGGTCCGCCGTCTCGAAATCCATATCGAAGAAGTGCCGGCCAAGACTGTCCCAGAAGGGCACGCTGCCGTCTTCCAACTGCACGCCCTGGATTTCCACCGCCATCCGCGGCGTAAACCATTCCCGGTGATCGGCCATGAACAGAATCCGGGCCCGGGACAGCAGCTCGAACGCGTCGGTTCCCTGCAGTTCGGGGCGGATGGAGAACGAGCACAGCAGGGTGACATCGGTCAGCGCGTGGGAGGGATACAGCACCTCCACCCGGCGCGATACACCCAGCTCGTGGGAGGCATGGATCAGGGCATCCCGCCGGTAACTGTAGAAAGGCTGGCCATTGCCGGCGCGGGCATCAATGCCGGCGGTGCCCGCGATGTCTCCGGTCTCGGTATTTTCCAGCACAAACAGGAATCTCGGCGGATCGTCTTCGGCACTGATCCTGCCGGCAAAGGAAGCCAGGGATTGCTCGATCTTGTAGGCCAGGGCATCGCCCTGTTTGGGCAGAGTTGAAGAAAGACGGGCACACTGGGTGCCCGCGATGGCGAGAATCTGGTCCAGATCATCCGGCTGAGCCGGACGTACCAGCCACATAAAATCTCCTTAGGCCGTCAGTTTTTTCACCGCCGCTTCGAAACGCTCCAGGGCTTCGTCGATATCCGATTCCGGAATGATAAGAGACGGAGCCAGACGAATCACGTTTGCGCCGGCCACCAGAACCATCACGCCCTCTTCCAGTCCAGCCGCGAGAAAGTCTTTGGCTTTGCCCTGCCATTTTTCGGTCAGCACACAGCCGAGCAGCAGGCCGGCACCGCGAACCTCGCTGAACACGTCATAGCGCTCACCGATATCCATCATGCCTTTTCGGAGTTTGTCAGAGCGGGCTTTCACACCCTTGAGAATGTCCGGCTGGCTGACGGTGTCCACCACTCTCTGGGCTACCGCACAGGCCAGGGCGTTACCACCGTAAGTGCTGCCGTGGGTACCCACACCCAGGCTGGCAGCAACTTTGGCCGTAGTCAGCATGGCGGCCACCGGGAAGCCACCGCCGAGCCCCTTGGCACTGGAGAGGATATCCGGAACAACGTTGTACATCTGATAGGCGTAAAAATGGCCGCTTCGGCCGACGCCAGACTGGACTTCGTCAAACACAAGCAGCGCATTGTTGTCGTCACACAACTGGCGCAGGCCCTCCAGAAACGCCTGATCGCCGGGCATAACACCGCCCTCACCCTGAATGGGCTCGACCACCACGGCGCAGGTTTTCTCTTTTGAGATCAGCTTCTTCACCGATTCCAGATCGTTGAACTCGGCATGGTGAATACCACCCGGCGCTGGCTCGAAACCTTCCAGGTATTTTGGCTGACCACCAACGCTGACGGTAAACAGGGTACGTCCGTGGAACGAATTCTTGAACGAAATGATCTCGTTTTTCTCTTTACCGAAATGCTCCCAGGCATACCGACGGGCCAGCTTGAATGCCGCCTCGTTTGCCTCGGCACCGGAATTGGCGAAGAACACGCGCTCGGCGAAAGTGAGGTCGCACAGGGTCTTTGCCAGGCGCAGGGCCGGCTCGTTGGTCATTACATTGGACAGGTGCCAGATTTTTTCGGCCTGATCGTGCAGCGCGCCCACCAGCCCCGGATGGGAATGACCCAGGCAGGTCACTGCGATGCCACCCTGGAGATCAATAAACTCGCGGCCTTCCTGATCCCAGATCCGGGAGCCCTCCCCTCGCACCGGAATGATGGAACCGGGAGCGTAGTTGGGCACCATGACTTCATCGAACAGTTCGCGGCTGACGGGTTCTTTATTCATAGATCTCTCTCGGGAAAGCGGCTAAGCAATTAAAAATAGTAGAGTGACCGCGCCAGACAAGTAAGTAGGTGTGCGGACTCTTGCACCATAATACGCCACTCACGGCATAAGAACATCCGGTTCGCCGATGGCCGACAATTCAATCACCCGATGCTGCCCGTTACCGCCCTTTTTTCTGTCCATCAGGGCGGCGATCAGAAGCTTGTAGGAATCCAGATCAAAGGTGACCGCCTGGCCGCGGAGGGAAAGTTCCTGCAGCTCTTCCTCGTCATGCAGAGTGGCTACATGCATCCAGTTATAGACCACCAGGATATCGGTGCGGCCGGACCGGGCATCCTGCTCAACAATGCCCACCGGCCCTTTCCAGGGCCAGGTCTTGAGTCGAAGACTGTGAAAAGCAATCTGCACCCTGAGATTGTAACGCTCCACATTTTCAAGCTCTTCACAGGCGCCCTTGCAGCGCCCCAGCGAACGCTGGAAACAAGGGCCTTCGTGCTCCGGCTCCAGCCCAAGCAACTTGTTGCACAATTCATTCTTGGCCGCGATACCGCTCAATGCCCGCTCGGCATCCCGCTTGCTGCGGAACAACCCGAAATAATCCCCGAGTCGATGTGGCTCGATTTCACGAACCAGTCGCGCCTGCAGATACCCCGCTTCGTTTTTTGACAGCTCGATGCTTACCAGATTCTTGGCGGCCCGGGAGCGGCGATTGAACAGGGGCTTCAAGGTCTTGATCTGCTTGAGCTCCAGCAGCAACGCTCCAAGCTCGCCGGCCGTTTCGGTCCACTCAACGCGACGCAAGCTCTCGGACATGCGTACGCCACGAGCAGAATTGTGATCGCCGGAAAAGTGCGAAGCCACCCGCTGGGCGATGTTGGTGCTCTTGCCCACATATAAAAGCACTTCGTTTTCGCCGTAAAACCGATACACCCCGGGGCCCCGTG
>Ga0209949_1001239_pt1 | contig 12650 bp, 9 predicted proteins | sample SalPonC_black_MG_FD_185711 | JGI IMG/M metagenome (GOLD analysis project Ga0209949, IMG submission 185711) | Salt pond soil microbial communities from South San Francisco under conditions of wetland restoration - Salt Pond MetaG... | ecosystem: Environmental > Aquatic > Marine > Intertidal zone >... | reverse complement strand
GTTAACTATTTCATTATTTTTAATCTGTGCCATGAACCAAGGCAATTTTTTTTCAACAGGAATATCCTTTAAATTTTGTATTTGAGGCTCAACGCCGACAGCGCACCATTCATGAGTATTGTCCATGGTATCGGCGTTTTTGTTAAATTGAAAAATATATGTACGGTCAGCTTTGGTAAAGTTTCCTATCAAGGACAAAGATTTATCTATTGCCGTATCGATACTGTCAATACCAATTCCAGCTAAATTTGAAGAGATTGTTGCCAATACCTTCTCATACTCGATTCGCCTCTGTAGCGTCTTCCCTATTTTGGTGGCCTGAAAATTCAGAATAAAAAGGACTGATATAAGCAAAATAAAAAGGAATAGTAAAATATACCCTGCTGCATTAAGAAGAGATGAAAAAACCCGCCCGGATATAGCCTCAGTATCACTCAGGTGAACTATTTTCCATCCGTAGGGTTCTTTAAGATCGGTAACTATTAAATCATATTTTTTACCCGATTTATCAGAGATTTTTTTTTGCCCTGTTTTTTTAAACCCGACCCAGGGCCATGGACCTTTTCCGAATTGTTTTGATGCGTTAATCCGATCGAGTGATTTTTTATCGATTTCCCATAAGGTATGAAGTATTTTGTCTGGATGGTCTGATATAAAAACCACGCCGTTTTCATCGGTTATAAATACAAAATTTTTATTTTCCGCATGTGTTGGTGCGTGTTTGCCTAAAATATTCTCTTCAATCATCTTAACATCTTCTTTGATGACCACAACACCGGTTAAGGCTCTTTCCTCGTCAAATACGGGATTGCTAAAATAAATGCCCCGTTCTCCTGATGTAATTCCCAGTGCCATGTAAATGAACGGATTCCCTTGAACAGCATTTTTAAAATAGGATCTGAATGAATAATTTTTTCCTACAAAACTGCTTAAATCATTGCGATTACTTGAAGCAATGGTGATACCATTCATATCCATTAGATAACATGCGCTTGTCTGCATGGAAGAGTTATATATATCCAGTATCTTATTTGCATTGTCCAAGTTTTCCAGAGAATGCTGTTTCAATAGAAGATTTAATGCCGGGTGACGGCTGAGAGAAAGGGTTATACGCTGATAGCGTGAAATCATCTCAGAAAAAGAATGCTTGATTGAATTGGTGTGTGAAATCGATATTAAACGATCTTCATTGTAAGCCGCCGTTTTCTGAGCATTATAATAAAAATACAGACCCAATGCAGAAGTAATTAGTGTTAGGATCGTAAAATAAAAAAATATGTTTTTAAGCTTCATTATTCAGGATATGCTTCCACTCGATCATCGAGTTCCAGTATTCAGTAAATATCAAAAATTCAACGGTTATTAAGGTATATTCGCGAAAAGATATTTACATCAGGTAATATCGCAAAATACCATATACCTGTTTTCTGGATCATTTCCATGTTACACAGAGAGATATGAAAAAGCAATAATCCTATCTACACGGATTCGTCTTGGGATGCTTTTGGTATTTCGAACTATAGTTCAAACACCATTCCGCCCTTAAAGTCCTGATCGCTGAAACTCGATGATCGAGTCAAAGGGTTCAATTTCTTCCTTGCCATCCAGGCGGCAGTCAGGATATTCTTTAATAAATTGACTTTTCAAAGCAAGATAGTTTCCATATTTTTAAACTGTCCCGCCTTAAGTCGGTAGCCATGAAAAAGGTATAAAGTGGAAATCAATACAGCTATAGCAAAGCCGATTATTCTCATAGTCATATCCTTGATGCTATTCATTCTTCCGGGCTTAAAGCTTCCGTATCTCGATCAAAAGGCAGATACCTACTTCTCCGAAGTAATCACGAAAGCTGCGCTCACCTATAGTGTTTGCCGGGTTGTTAACGCATCAGTCTCCGTCATAAAAGAATCTCAGATTCAAATAGAGCCGGCTGGCCTTGGCGTATCGCTGGCTGCAGGTCAAGTTCTTGATCCGTTAGATGACATGACGGAGCGAGCATCAGATATACTCGTTACAGCAATAGTATCACTTGGGATACAGAAAATCGCGTATGAACTAAGCGTAGCATTTGCCCCAGCCCTGATTGCCATTTTCCTAATCGCCTTGGTCATGGCCACCATTTTGAAGAGCGTACGAGCGAAAATGATAAGAGAAATAATTTTAAAATCTATGGTTTTGATTGCGGTTGCTCGCCTATGCCTGCCGATCTCCTCAATCATTAGCTCTTACTTAAATGGACATTATTTCTCGCCGGAAATTACCAAAGTCAAAGATGAACTTGCCATGAGTTCCCCTGTTATGGAGCACCTAAAGGATATGCGCATGCCAGAAATCGATGGGGTATTGGGAACTGTAAAAAACGGTTTCAAATTTGTGGGTGAGAAAACTTCCGATTTAAAAACGGCCCTAAAAGAGATGATTCAAAACATGGAGAGTATGATATCTAATCTCCTTAAGCTATCATATCTATATGTGGCCCTATTCGTCATCCAGGTCGTCTTGCTGCCGATTGGAATTTTTTGGCTTCTATTACGCATCACCAACACATTTTTTGGGACAAACATACCTTATATCATTGGTCATAGAATTGTACTAAATTGATAGTGTGATCGTTTTAATCGTGATGATTATCTTATTCGGGGGAAATCAGGATGCAGCGTGAGATAAGGACGATACAGGAATCCAAAGGGGCGCCCCATAAAAAACAAGCTGCTGATCAAGCTGTACTCGTCCCGGAAAATTCCACGCCCGGAACTCCGCGCTTTCTAACGCAAAATAGTATGCACTCAGGGTCACCGTCAGATTCACAAAAGAACGGTTCCTTACCTCGTTTTCTTAATTCGCAAATTGAATCAGAAATTGTTTCTGCGTTAAATGAGCCGGTTGATTTATCTGCAGCGCACGGGTCATTAATCCCACCAACGGATGAGTTGGGAGATAGTGATGAAACAATGCAACGTTCCGCACGCAATAAAGCCAACGGAGGTATACCGACATCTGATAAAAATAACATGAATAATGCTTCATTGAATAGAACTGGTGGTTTACCACTTGTTTCAAATATACAAAACCAACTTGAAACTGTATTTGAGCAGGATTTGAGCGATGTAAGGGTTCATCAAAATGCAGATGCGGATCATGCAACTGAATCTTTAGCAGCAAAAGCGTTTGCCCATAAAAATCACATTTGGTTGGCAAATAACCAAAGTCAATTAGATTTACCGCTAATGGCGCATGAGACAACTCACGTATTACAACAACGAACAGCCCCCCCAGCTATTCAACGAACGCCAGGAGGCGCAGGTCTGCGTAGCGCTGATTTTTCCGTAGCATGGACTGAGGATAGCCAGGCTTTTTATCATCGTGTTGTGAATGCAGCTGCGAGAAACCGAGGGTTTCTCGGCGTTCGTCGTGCCAATCTTTACCAGCCTTATCATTTATTGTGTGCATCCATGCATAGCCGGATAAGTCGTCGTACACCCATTGTTCCACCGGGTTCCCGAATTCAACTGCGTGCCTCTTTATGGTTTGACCCCAGCGCATTCCATGGGCAAGTCAGCAATGCGTCTCTTGAGCAACTGGAAGAGGCCGTGCTTCGGGAAAATCGAGTGACTGGAATTCTCACGCCTACCGCGACACTTTCCGGCGGGACGCCAAACCGCATGGGAATTTCCGAAACTGCAGTGCTATCTTTTAGTTCAAACCCAGCAGCTTCCGCTGCGGCTTTTGGTGGATTGCGCTGGCATGTAACATCAGGAACGGTCACGAGCCTGACAGGTGGTGACGATGGACAGGCCGATTTAACAACAGGCCCGGCAGCGGGCGATGTTACCTTGGAATTACGTGTTGAAGCTGGGCCAACTGCAGGAAGAGTTGCTGCCAGTTTAACGGTTGATGTGGTTGATTGGCCGGTGGTAGGAGGTCGACCTGGAAGTGTCGAAGCGACATCTGCCGCCATGTTGGATGTGACAGGCGGTGCATTGCAACACACCGGAACAGTTACTGCTGCTCCTGGTTCTAGCAGTGGTGAGATTACATTAACAGCACCGATGGTGACATATAATGCGATAGTTGCGCTGAAACCGGGTGTGACCTTGGTCTCAGGTACTTCAATTCAGGTTGGGCCAGTGCAAACAGTAATGTCATCAGAGCGTGTTGCGGTTTATCGTCGCGGGGGTAGTCCAACAGGCGATATTATTGCAGAACGACGAATCACTGTACCGCGCACACGCGATGCACAATTTCAGGATTCATCTACCGGCCCGGTGCAGGATGTTGTGGCGCCTTGGTATTCCAGACCCGCAGGGGCAACAGTGCCGCCAAGTATAACCAATACGCTACGTTCACAACCAGTGAATTTTCGCGATCAGCCGTCGTTTGATTTGCCACTAACCGTTGGTAATGGCACGCTGACAGAGACGCGTGGACAGGATAGTTTGATTACCTCCATTGTTGCGATTCATAATGGTAACCAGGTTTATCTGAAATCTTCCAGCTGGTCTGTGCCCTGGGATATGACAATAGCCAGTGGCGGTACGGTAACAGGAAATGCGGTAAGTAGTGAAGATATTCGATTTGGTGCACCGCTGACAACGGGGCCGATAACTGTGGCAAGCACACGAGATGTTCTCTCATTTTCTTCTGCAGTGGAAGCATCCCATGCCTCGGCGGAAACACTGTTACAGCACCTGGAGGAAACAAGACGGCACGATGCTGCAGCTGGTGCGATTCTGGAAGCGGGTTTGCGATTAAAAAATCCTACATTTACGCTTAATTTGACTGTAGTCAAAGGTTCAGATTTGATTCCACCAGAAGATTTTGATCTGACTGCGCAAGGCCATCACACAGTATCTCGACCCGGGTTTTCCGTGGCGCAAGGAAGCTCGGTGACAATTACAATTTCTTTTAATTCACTTTTTGATAGTGGTCGGGTTGGGTCAGGTGACGCTATCGATTTTCAAATACTTGATGTGGGATCGCCGATGCCTCAAATGAGTTGGCCTTTCCCTTTTAATGATGCAACTTCTCCGTCGTTTTTCACACGGGGAAATGGTGGAGAATATACGATTACCGGAAATCTTCGCTGATTGCATATTAATTTCAAAAATTAATTAAGCAAAATCCACTTCATCGGATTACAGCACACTGTAATCTAAAGTTAAAAAGTTGGGTTGTGGTGGTTACACCTGAATCTGAATGTTCGGGCGCATCAAGGAAAAAGTCAGGAACAGGGCCGCCTATTAGCCCTTCTTATACTGCATGGCTGTTGAATACGTCCGGGCAACGAAGACCGAATACCAGAGCACTCTCGACATCCCCTTGTCCATAAACTTGAAGCCCATCTGATTTATCGTTCAGGCACAAAATGTTATACATACAATGGTGGGCAACGCTGCGCTTTTGCCCACCCTATCTGGCTGGGATTTTAAATGACTAAAATACAAGGAAGTTGTAATGCCAAGGCGTTTACTAATGGTATATAGGCTCGCCTATCTGAAAGCAGTATTCAATAACAAAAGCAGGCTTGGTCACAACATCGGCCACAGGGTAGGTTGGGTTGAACGAAGTGAAACCCAACAACTTATCGGCGTTGGGTTTCGTTCCTCAAACCAACCTACCGGAAATTCGTATGGCCTAAAATATGACCAAGGCCACAAAAGCATTGTGGGGTAAATTATTCCGATGTGCATAGGGATATTTGAAAATTTTTAACCCCACAATTTGTCTATTATTTTAGCCCCAATCCTTAGCGCAAATTTTCGTTTCGTTGGATTTCAAACCCCCGTATAATGTGCGCCTAAAGGCCAGGACTATAAAACAGGCTTTTCAAACAATTTTTTTGTCAGGATTGAATCCACGCCCTGATATCTTTTAAATCCGATGTATTCCAGTCATCTGAAATCCTTCTTTCAATGAATTTTAAAAACAAGGTGTCAATAACTTTGATAACCTTCATGATTAAAAAGGTTTTTTCAATAATCAGACCTTCTATTTCGTCTTCTGATGAGGATGTATCAATGGTGGGCGTTTTTAAACCGGTGATATTGAAACTTTCACCTTTGATGGAAAATTTATACTCCTCCTCACCCATTCTGCAGATCAGGTTTAAATCTGTCACCCATGCTCCTTTTTTAAGGGCTGTGGTTCCTTCTTCAAGACCGGCCTGATCGCCTTTAATGGTAATTTTTTCCTTAGAGTTATCGCCCAGGTTGTTCTCCAGGCTGATTGAATTTCCAATCTCAAAGGTTACCGGATCTTTTGAACTTGAAAGGGCGGTAATATCCTGGTCTGTTTCAACAAGGTACCAGATCCAGGTCAAAAATTCGTTGCCCAGAAAGCCGTATTTATTATAAGCGGTAGCAATATCCAGCATCATTGAGCCCCTTTCATATTTAACGGGGCCAGAGCCAGCACCCTGTCTTTTTCATTACTTGAAAAACTGCCCTGCGTTTCCACTATTGTATAGGGAAATATCCTGATGGGTTTATGGTCAAAGGATTTAAAAAACAGGGTCTCAAACAGTTCATTAGCCGCGTTCTGGGTGGAAAATAAAAGCAGGCTTTTGTCTTCATAATCCCATAATATATCATATATATTTGGAATAAATGGCGTTTTGTGCATCAAAATATCAATGATCCTCTCCTTTATTTCAGCTTTTTCGTTTTTTGAAATAAAGGCTCTGCCGCTCTCTTTCTTTTTTTTCTCCGTTTCAATGGCCATATGTTTCTGGACCAGTTTGGCTGGGATTGATTTTTTATCAATGCGCAGGGAAAAAGCAAAATAGGTGCCGAATAAAAATGAAGCCGATTCAAAATCTGTATTGTACGGGGTTTCAAGGGGTGTCCATCCAGCTGAAATTTCATCGTATTCGTTTTCAATTTCAGGGATGGCGTTTTCAATCAATCCCTGTCGGACACCTTCTGTCACACCGTCAGGAAATTCACCGTCAATATAATAACGGCTGATGGAATGGGTGGACGAGATCAGTCCCATATATACTCCTTTTTATAGAAATTTTTTAGATGCTTCCAAATTAAAACCATGAAGCATCAAGGACATGAAGAATTATCTATTCTTCATGCACTTCATCTACTTCATGGTAAAATGATATTAACGTTAGGGATATTATCAATCAAGAAAATTAATCTTATATTTTCCTATATATCCAGAGCCATTCCCTTGGTTCAAAAATTGTGGCGGTTGTTTTTACTTGATGATCAAGTTTTACTATTGAAAATCAGATTTTTCCTGCTCAGAAAATCTCTGAACATTTACGGAACATATCCCTGGCATAATACTATTTACTTGCCGCCTTCTTCAATAGCGTAGCTTTTAATCGCCGATTTACGTGATTTTAGCTCTACTATCGTTTGGTATTTGATATTATTTTCCGTTAAATTCATCATCTCTCTATCAATATTGACAGAATCAAGATGATAAATATCGACATCTTCACTGTTTTTGCCACTCATGTTAAAGGGCTTTTCATCATTTGGCGATAGATGATCAGGATGTGTTTTATCAAGATAATCCGGTTCTTTTTCACCCATTGCACGTTTGAGGGTTTTATCAAAATCAAGATCTTTGGGTTTATAGCCAATGGTATCCATATTGGCAACATTGCTCGTGATAAGATTGTGTCTTTTTGCAGAGACATTCAGCGCTTGGCCAATCAGCCTCGAAGTATATCCAAAAAGTCTTGAATCTGACATAATTCTGCTCCCCGGTTTGGCGTTCAATTTACATTGAATTCTATTAGCTATATAGTATAAAGCAAATTTCATACCGATGTTATGTAGCTATTAGAGATAATGCCGTTCTTTATGGTATGTTAAAAGTGGTTGAGTGCTGTCCTGGCAGTGTTTAGAAAAAATACAAGTAAGGGCCTGAAAAACAATAATTGAGTTTGATATATATTGTTTTCATCTCTTATTTAATTCTTTTCGACAAATTATTTAAAATGTTTCGTCATGGTTTTGACAGTATAGTCAGCATTGGTTTTCGACTGAGTCTTGATGGTGTAATCCGGAGCAGACCTGCCACCGCTGGTTTCAAACGTGGTTTAAGCAGGGCGTCTTCAGAAAGCTCCTCATAGAACTTGGATAAGATCTATATGAGCGAGATGGAATTGACATTCGGGAAACATTCTAAAAATGTGCAATTCGAGAAAAGGGGAAATAAGCTCAAAACGGCCTCATGCGGGATATTTTTCCAGGTAACGGCGCTGGGCTTCGTCAGACCCCACCAGAAACAACTTGTCTCCAGGAGCGAAGCGGTAAGTGGGCTTCGGATTGATATCCATTTCTGTTCCGGACTCGACCGCCACCAGGTTGCACCCGGTCATGGCCCGGACCGGCCAGTCGGCCAGCGGCTTTCCAACGAACTTGGAAGAGACGGCCTGCTTGAAAAGATTGAGGCCTTCGGCCAGGATCTGAAGGTCATGGGGTTTGAGCAGATTGAAAATCATGCCCACGGCCAGCGACGTGTAGGACATAACCTGGTCGGCCCCTACGGCGTGCAGCTTATGTACATTGTGTTCGTTATTGGCCCGGCTGATGATCTGAATGTCCGGCCGCAGTTTCCGGCAGTAGATGGTCAGGTAGATGTTGGTGTGATCGTCGTGGGTGGTAATGATGATCGACGGGGCGTCTTTTAGACCGGCGCGATTGAGGGTGTCTATGTCTGCGGCGTTTCCCAGAACAAAATGGTCGTCTTCTCCTGCCAGACGCTGGCTACGCTCAATAATGCGGTGGGCAATGCAGTGCCTCTCGAGCGTTTCCGCTACTGCCTTCCCCACCCGGCCTCCCCCGATGATAAGCACCGGCCCCCTGAGCACGGGTCGGATTCCAAACTGCTCGTCATAGCACGTCAGCTGGGACTCGGACCCGGCCAGTAGTAGAATCTTTTTGTCATCTAACCGGGCATCAGGATGTGCTACGATATAGCGGCCCTCCTCCCAAAGGCCGAGAACATTCAGACCTGTAATTTCCCGAATCCGGCTGTCTACCAGTTTTTTGCCGGCCAGCGACGTGCCCATCACAGGGGTTTCCGAGATCAGCAGTGATTCCATGGCCCCGATAACATTGTTCCGGACCTTAATGCCCACCGTTTTTCGGGCGAGGGCCTCGCCAAGAAGCTTCATAAACTGGAATACATGTGTAGCCCCGGCAAGCTGGAGTATGTCCACGGAATGTGCGCTGTCCGCCGTCGCAACGACGGGCACATGCTGAGAAACCTCCCGGATTGTGGTGGCAATATTCGTATTCAGCATGTCCCCGGAACTGGCCAACACCATCGCCGCTCGATCCACCTGCAGGTTCCGGTAGGTTTCCGGATCCCCGGGGTTTCCGACAACGGCCTGGTATTTCTGTTCGCTGATCTCCATGGCCTGTTGAAGGTCAGCAACAAGTATGGCATATTTATACTGGTGTTTGACCAGCCGATCGACCAGATGCATGGTGAACGGATCGAGGCTGGTTAAAATCACATGGTCGCGGATACCTTCCGGCAATCGTCTGGGCGTTCCCGCACGGGCTTGGGCTTCCAGCCAGGGAGCATAGAAAAACTGGATGAACATGAAAGGCAGCATTATCAGCAATAAGATCATTCCGGACAGCAGCACAACAATGGAAAACAACCGGCCCAGGTCGGTGTGAAAAGTGATGTCCCCAAAGCCGAGCGTCGACATCACCGTAAGTGTCCAATATACCCCGGTGAGCCATGAGTATTCCTGACCTTCGCGCAGCATTATGAAGTGAAACAAGACGGAGTATAGGGCGACCAGGGCCGTCAGAAGGCCAAGGAACTTGAGAAGGGCCCTGATATTACGCTCCCGGGACTGATTGAAAAAATAGGTGAGCTGGCTGAACAAAAGCTTCATACGGTTTCCGGACCTCGTAAAAACAAAAAAGGGTAGATTAAGGCTGAAGTTCTTCCTTGAGCATACAACAGGCGATTTTATAACGGGGGAATCCGTTATCATCGTAGGACAGATTTTCCGGCTGTATTAATTTGTTCATGACACACCCTTCGGGAATCTGCAAAGAGAAAAAATTGGTTTCATTGATTTTTGGACAAGGTGTAAGCACATTGTTTATTATTTCATAGGAATGAAAGGGAAAATCCTCGCATAAAGGACATTGATACACCCGTCCGTTGGGGAATATAAAATAGTTGTCCGCCACATTGGCAGCACACTCAAAGGTGTCGCCATGGGTAAGGAAAACCTTGGGATAGGTAACTATAATGCCTTGTTCTGCAATCTGTTCGGCGGTTTTGGGTATGGTCTCCTGCCAGATTGATTTTGATACCTGCTGCTTTGCATCGGTATTTTCCGATTCGCCCCTGAGCCCCACGACCTGGATAAAAAACCGGGAAATCCCAAGTCCTTTTACCAATTCAGGCAGTTTTGAAACCTCATGAATATTTTTTTCAGAGACCGTATAGATCATTGAGCAGGAAAACCCTTTTTTAACCGCATTGCTTATACCGGACATGACTGCATCGAAACAGCCGTCTCCCCGGATAGCATCATTGATTCCTTTGCTGACGCCGTCCAGGGAAAATGAAAAAAAGTCAATTTGATCGGGTGTAATCTTGTCCAGGATGTTGTGAAACATAAAACCGTTGGTATCAATGGTGATGGATTTGAAGTCCATGGATCCGGCAATGGATACGGCTGAAGCAAGATCCGGATGAAGGGTGGGTTCACCCCCTAAAAAAATAAGGTTGGTATCCTTTGCCTTTGAAGAAAATATACCAAGCCAGTCCCTGATCGTGTCCAGGGAAAGGGTGTTGCTCCCGTGCTGTTCCCGGTTGATATAGCAATGGGCACAGCGTAGATTACAACGTGTCAGTATGTGAAAAAAAAGATTGGTGCTCTGCCTTGAAAATGCAACTGTTTGTTTTTTCATTGAACTTTTATCCCATACACTGTTTGGTAAAATTAGGATCAAATGGCACGGGATAGCTTCCGTCAAAACAGGCCTTGCAGAAATTGGCTTCGGGTTCATTAACCCCGGACGCTTCCAGCATGCCTTCAATGGACAGGTAATGCAGGGAATCCAGTCCAAGGTATTCGGTTAGTTCATCTAAGGGTTTCTGGGCCGCAATCAATTCTCCCTTGGATGAAAAATCAATGCCGTAGTAACAGGGGAACTTATGGGGCGGACAGGATACCCGCATGTGTATTTTTCCGGCGCCCAGCTCTTTTAGGGCTTTCACACGGGTTTTGGCGGTGGTGCCCCGGATAATTGAATCCTCAATGATGATAATATCTTTGCCTTTTATAACTTCCCGTACCGGATTCAGTTTCACCCGCACGGCAAAATCCCGCATGGACTGGGTGGGTTGAATAAAACTTCTACCCACATAGTGGTTGCGTATCATTCCCATTTCAAAAGGGATGCCGGATTCTGCGGCATAACCTATGGCTGCATAGTTGCCGGAGTCGGGAAACGGCATGACTATATCTGCATCTACAGGAGATTCCTGGGCCAGGCGCTTTCCATGTGCCTTTCTCATTTCATAGACATTTTTGCCGTCAATTGTGGAGTCAGGCCGGGCAAAATAGATATATTCAAATATGCACAACGATTTTTTGGCAGCTGCATTCGGATTTTTGATACTCCTGATACCGTCTTCATTGATAATGACGATTTCACCGGGCTCCAGTTCCCGGATGAATTCGGCCTGGATCAGGTCAAAGGCACAGGTTTCAGACGCCAATACATAGTGGCCGTTTAATTTTCCAAGGGCCAGGGGGCGGAATCCGTTGGGGTCTTTCATGCCGATGATTTCACCCTTACAGGTGAGCAAAATCATGGAATAGGCCCCTTCGACCTTTGAGGCGGCCTTTAATATAGCGGATTCATAATCGCCCTTTATCAAATTTTTAATAAACAGATGCAAAAACACTTCCGAATCCATGGTGGTCTGGAATATGGAGCCTTTTTCTTCTAGTTCTTCCCGGATAATGTGGGCGTTGACCAGATTACCGTTGTGGGCCAGGGCATAGGAGCGGTGCCGGTGGTTGACCACAAAAGGCTGGGCATTGGCCAGAACGGAACTACCCGTGGTGGAATAACGGACATGACCGATGGCAGATCCGCCTTCGATACGGTCAAGATCTTCCATGTTGAAAATTTCCGGTACAAGCCCCATGCCTGTATGGGAGAAAATTTTGTCGTTGATCCCCCGGTTCACGGAGATGCCCGCGCTTTCCTGACCCCTGTGCTGAAGTGCATAAAGACCGAAATAGGTGATTTTAGCCGCCTCAGGGTGTTTATAAAGGCCAAAAACCCCACATTCATCTTTGGGGCGTTCGCTTGGCGTAAAAATGGGACAGGAGCAATCTGGTTGGATGGTATTCATTTCTGGTTTTTCCAATATTTATTGTCGTTTGGGCGAAACATTATTCAGTTCTCGTTGTGATAATACTGGAGCGGCTTAACGCTCAGGTTCTCTTTTTTCATGGCCTGGATCGCCAGGCTGATGGCCCGGGCTCCGTCCGTGGTGGTGGCATAGGGTATTTTATATTTAATGGCCGCCCTGCGAATTTTATATCCGTCTCGTTGGGTCTGGCTGGACGCGCCTGTATTTAAAATAAGCTGGATTTCACCGTTTTTCACGGCATCCACTACATGGGGCCG
>Ga0209949_1001236_pt1 | contig 12657 bp, 10 predicted proteins | sample SalPonC_black_MG_FD_185711 | JGI IMG/M metagenome (GOLD analysis project Ga0209949, IMG submission 185711) | Salt pond soil microbial communities from South San Francisco under conditions of wetland restoration - Salt Pond MetaG... | ecosystem: Environmental > Aquatic > Marine > Intertidal zone... | reverse complement strand
CTACCGGTTCCCGGCTCCGACTGGGCGCGCGCGAAAGCGAACAGATCCTCGCTGGCGGCGAGAATCTGTTCTGCCCTGACGCAAACCGCTTCGCCGACCGGAGTCATGGACACGCGCTGACGGCTGCGCTCAACCAGCTTGAGGCCGAGGCTGCGCTCGAGCTCGGCGAGGCCGCCGGACAGGGACGACTGTGTAACGAAGCACTGCTCCGCGGCGCGAGTGAAATTCAGGCTGTCGCGCACCGCCAGAAGGTAGGCCAGCTGCTTCAGGGAGAGGGAGGCACTGCGTCTGTCGGTCACTGTGAGGATCGCTTCGCGGGCGTGTGCCGCCAGTTTACCGTAGTTGTACTTCAGAAGGGCGGGTAAAGCGAGCAGCGTAATGCCAAGGCGGCAGTTACGCACCGATCCAGGTTCTGGTAATCCGTCAGATTAATGATTGGATAATCCGATCATTATTAAATTAATAATCGATTTCTCCTTTTATTGTCCCTGCCCTATTCTGTCCCTGTCACAACAAAGCAGGCAACAGGAGAAAGATTATGCAGATCGTCAACGACAAAACCCTGAAACCGATCGTGACCCCCTTTTTCGACGCGCCGACCAACACCTTCAGCTACGTCGTCGAGGACCCGACCAGTGGCGCCTGCGGCATCGTCGATTCTGTGCTCGATTTCGACTACGCCGCCGGGCGCATTGGCTACGCCAGCGCCGAGCGCATTATCGATTTCGTGCGCGAGCGGCAGCTCACCGTAGAGTGGATCGTGGAAACCCACGTACACGCCGATCATCTTTCAGCCGCACCTTATCTGCAGGCGGCGCTCGGTGGAAAAACCGGGATTGGCGAGCATATCCATGTGGTGCAGCAGACATTTGGCAAGATTTTTAATGAGGGTACGAAATTTCAGCGCGACGGCTCACAGTTCGACCGGCTCTTCAGTGACGGCGATCGCTACGAGATAGGTGCGCTGAGCGTGCTGGTGCTGCATACGCCCGGACACACGCCGGCCTGCACCACGCACCTGATCGGTGATGCTGCTTTTGTCGGTGACACGATTTTCATGCCTGACGCCGGCTCGGCCCGCGCCGACTTTCCAGGCGGCGACGCAGCCACTCTTTACGCTTCCATTCAGAGGGTACTGAGCCTGCCAGGCGAGACTCGCCTGTTCATGTGCCACGACTACGCCCCGGGCGGACGCGAACTGCAGTTTATGAGCACCGTCGCAGAACAACGCGCGGCAAACATACACGCCGGTGATGGCATCGACGAAGAGACCTTTACCCGACTGCGCGAAGAGCGGGATCGTAGCCTGGCCATGCCCCGGCTCATCATTCCTTCGCTGCAGGTCAACATGAAAGCTGGCGAACTGCCGGCAGAAGACGCGAACGGGACCCGGTATCTGCGGGTGCCTCTCGATGTTCTTTAAAACACGGCCACGCGCCGTTTTTGAAACCCGCGCACAAACAGCGCAGACAACCAACCAAGCAAGGAGCAGGACCATGGACGCAAGTAATCAGGCAATCGGCCTCCCCCGCCTCAACGAGCGGGCGCCGGACTTCAACGCCCCAACCACCGATGGACAGCGCAGCCTCGAGGATTACGAAGGTAAATGGCTGGTACTATTCTCGCATCCCGCAGACTTTACGCCGGTATGCACCACCGAGTTCATTGCCTTCGCCCGGCGTGCGCAGGACTTTAATGCGCGCGGTGCCGAATTGCTGGGCCTGTCCATCGACAGCACGCATTCGCACATCGCCTGGATACGCAATATTGAGGAGAAATTCGGCGTCAGGATACCCTTCCCGATCATCGCCGACCTGAAAATGGATGTTGCGCGGGCCTACGGCATGATCCATCCAGGGGCCGCGGATACTTCTGCCGTGCGAGCAACCTTTATAATAGATCCGAAGGGCGTGCTGCGGGCCATGGTCTACTACCCGATGAGCAATGGCCGTTCAATCGACGAGTTCCTCCGGCTACTCGATGCACTGCAAACCTCGGACCAGCACGGCGTGGCCACGCCAGAAAACTGGTATCCCGGCGATAAGGTCATCGTGCCGCCGGCCAAAACGGCTGCGGAAGCCGCCGAGCGGATGGCAAGCAGCGATTATGACTGCGTTGACTTCTACTTCTGTCAGAAAGCGATCTGATCATGCGAGTCTAATAAGCCCCGGTCAATAGCCGCGGCTTATTAGACGCTTAGCGATCCACCGCGCGGCTTTCGCGATTTGGGCTGGGCGTGCATTCCAGACGAAAGCCATTGAGCACGCGTAGTCGCGCTCATCCCCGTCCTCCTCCTCACCATCAGTCTGATTCGAAACCTTACCAATGCTCGTGAATTTCTTGCGATACGCATAATTCAGATAAATACTCAGTCAGTACAGACAGAATCGCTTGGAGTTTACGGCCTCCTTCGCGGGGTATCTGGTAAAAAAATAACATCAGAGAGGTAAGCCATGTCTTTAGAGGCACCGTTCTATCCGATCATTTATGTTCGTGGCTTTGCCATGACTCAGGGCGAAATCGAGGCGACGACTGCTACGCCATACATGGGATTCAACCTGGGCTCTACGAAATTGCGCCAGCTTTGGGATGGCCGGGTTCATCGCCACTATTTCGAATCACCGCTCATTCGGCTCATGAAAGAATACGGTTATACAGATGCCTATCTGGACGGGGACATGCAGCGTGAGAAGCTTCCCCCCCGCTCCATCGTTATCCATCGCTATTACGATCAGGCGGATCCACATTTCGGTGACGGCAAGCGCCCGGCCATCCTTGATGCTGCAAAAGATCTGCGCGATCTGATCAGGCAGATAAAGCAGGCGATCTGCGGTGACAACGCGGCAGCAAAACAGAACTTCCGCGTAAACCTGGTTGCCCATTCCATGGGCGGGCTTATCTGTCGCACTCTTCTACAGAACAAGGATCTGCGAGACTCAACGGAAGCGAAGCAGGTCAACAAGGTGTTTACCTACGCAACACCACACAATGGGATTGAAATGGTCGGCTTCAATGTGCCGCGCTTCCTGGGTTTATGGGACATCAACAACTTCAACCGCCGCGAGATGAAAGAGTATCTCAGCCTTGATGACCACCGATACGTCGGCACGCTGGACGGCCATTTCGACCCGCACCGATTCTTCTGTCTGGTGGGCACCAATCACAAGGATTACGGCGTTGCCGCCGGGCTCTCAAGCCAGCTGGCTGGTGACATGAGTGATGGCCTGGTGAATATCGAAAATGCCGTTGTCGCCGGTTGCCCGAGGGCGTTTGTCCATCGGTGTCATGGTGGGCCATTCGGTATCGTCAACTCCGAAGAGGGCTACCAGAACCTCGCTCGATTCCTGTTCGGCAACATCCGGGTTACTGGCATCCTGCAGCTGGACAGCCTACCCCTGCCACCGTCGATTCAGAGGTCACTCACCGACAAAAAAGATGTCAAGGCCTCCTACTGGTTCGAGGCCAGCGTCTCTCCAAGACCGGCAGGTGGCGGCGACGGTGTTTTCTATCTGACCGAGCGACGCAAGGCAAATTATTCGGCAGTCATGCGCAAGTACGACGAGATGATGAAACCGGCGAAGGCTGGCCTGACCAAGCCGCGTTGGCCTGTGCTGTTTTCCACCTGCCTTGACACAGCCAGGATCACCCGCGGCAGCACAGTAGTCTTCACAATAGAGCTCATTGTCAGTGCCACCGATTACGTCATCGATGGCATTCTGCTTTTTGATCGGACGATACCCGGTGAGAACCTCTACCGTCAGACCATCTGCGTGCGCGCAACCATAAGCGATGAGGGCTGGCGGGTGCGCTGTAATTACATTGATGATGAATGGGGCGAAAAGCGGGGAACCGAGATCAGTCTGGTTGATGATTCCTTCGTGATTCCGATAGCCAGTACCAAAGGTCTGAAAGGGGCGCTGAAACTCTCGCTCGAGCCACATATCTGATCTGCATCAAAACTCAAAAAACGCTCACTTAAAGGCATTATGTACTACTATCAGGAGACGAGGGGCTGCTGATTTCGACTGACCTTGAAAGCCGGGCGTGTGACCAGTGCCAAACACAGGGGGTTTATTACGTTGCTGCAAACGATAATAGCGTTGACCCGGCGCGATGTTGCAGTGAAGCTGATTCTGCACCTTGCCATTGTGCTGTCGACTGCCGGTGCGAGGGTTAGCACCGCCGATAACTCTTCAGTAGAGCAGGTATTGCAGGAGCATGCGGCCCTTATCAATCAGCAGAAAGTGATCCTTGAAAGACAGCAACGGGCACTGGAAGTCCAGGCGCGGGAAATCAGACAGCTGCAGGCTCGTCTTGACCAGCAGCGAAATCCAACTGCGGGTCTGGCCGGCAGATCCGTAGCCGAACCGCCACCCCTGCCCATGGGACCGGTAGGCCAGGCCCCACCAGTGATCAGGGATTCGACCGCTCTCGATATACCCCGCATTGCAGACAACGTGGGGAGCGTACTGACCGTCAAGGGGAAATTCATTCTGGAGCCTTCGCTGCAGTACTCCTACGCTGACAATAATCGGGTTTTCCTGGACGGCTTCACGTTTCTGCCCTCAATTGCCATAGGTCTGATCGACCTGCGTGAAATCAAGCGACACACCAGTATTTTCAGCCTCGCCGGACGCTATGGACTGACATCGCGCCTGGAAGCCGAGCTGCGCGTGCCGTATGTCAACCGCAAAGATAGCCAGCGTTCGCGTCCCATCAGCATAGGTGTGGGCGAGGACGCGATATTCGAAGCAGACGGTGGAGGGCTGGGCGATATCGAACTCGCCCTGCGCTATCAGCTGAATGAAGGGCGTAACGGCTGGCCTGTATTTATCGGAAACCTTATCGGTTCCGTCGACACCGGGTCCAGCCCCTTCAACGTGGATTTCGTGCAATCTACTCCCGGCGCCGTGTTCCCGACTGAGCTACCCACTGGAGCTGGTTACGTCAGTCTCCAATCAGGTCTCTCTTTGCTCTACCCCACAGATCCCGGTGTCTTCTTTGGCAACGTGAGCTACACCTGGAATGAGGAAACCGATGAGACAATCGCGGGAATCAGACGGACTGTGGACCCCGGTGATGCGATTGGTCTGGGCTTTGGTATGGGTTTTGCTCTAAACGACCGCAGCTCCTTCAATATTGGTTACTCGCACAGGCACGTATTCACGTCGAAAACCGATAACGCCGATATCAACGGCAGCGTTCTGGATATCGGCCAGCTGACTGTTGGGTATTCATTGCGCGCTTCGAACACGGCTCGATACAATTTATCGCTGAATATCGGCACCACAGACGATGCACAGAACGTGGGGCTGACGTTCCGCATGCCAATGGCTTTCTGACTGGTCCTGCCGCAGAAAGTACCGTCGCTATAAGTGATGCTCCTCAGCGGAGCCCTGGCTCGAGAAACTGACTGAATATGGCTGCGCCTGTCACGTCCTGCGTAATGGCGGCGGGGTTGCGTAGCTCAATGTCGATTTTGCTGATAGTTTCAATGAGTTGGTTATCCCTTGTGTTTTGAATAATGGAATTGAGCAGGCTATCGACAAACTCGGCGCCGATATCGGCGGAGTTTGGGCGCAGCGCCGCAAGTTCCTGCGGTGACTCAAAATACGAGGAAAAGGTTTCAACGCCGTTTTGATAGACACGTCTGTCGATACTGATGTTGATAACTGTGCCACTATCCAGAACAAAACCGCCTCTTGACGCGGCCAACTCTGCATCTGAGGCGAGAATCACCGGGTCGTGGCTTGTTTGCGCTGCGCCGTTAGGGGCGGCAATGGATGACGCCACAGCAAAATACACCACTCGCGCTATGCGTCTGAGCAGCCTGCGGTCAGTCACAATGTCCGCACAATCATTGCTTTTCATAGATGCGCTTCTGCCGACCCTAGAAATCAAACGGTCCACGCCGCAGCAGGTTGAAATCTGCCAGACTACCTCTGTCCACAGCATCCTCCAGCGATGGTCTGGCCCTCTGATCCCAGGCCCGATCATCGTGATAGGTCGCGGACGCATAGTGAGATCCATCCTCAATCAGGAACAGTATGCGGTTGTCCCACATGGCCTCGAATTGCCTGCGGCCTACGACCTTGATGCCAGCCGATGGGTCGCCAAGCAGAATCTCCCGCGGTCGAGTGCCTTTGACGATAACGAAATGCAGATAGCCCTGCTGATTGATGATAGTGATTGCCGGCACATTCAGCCGGTTCAAGCCAACCTTAAAACCATTTGACCGGTAACCGCGGCGTTCCAGGTACTGCTTCATATCCAGCATAGAGAAGCCTTGCTGGCGAATCTTGTCCTGATCCCCGTGATCAAACATGTCGACGAAGACCTCGCGCTCGTTAACTCTATCGTGGTAATGAAAAGTCAGCAAACTGGCGAGTGCCGCAGAGCCGCAACTGAAATCATACTGCTGTCGATAGACGGTGCTGAATTTTCTCTCTGCAAAACTGGTGACCGGCACCAGAAATTCCCCACCGATCGCAGCCCCCCCAATCTGCATGTCCATAGCGGCGCTGCCGATGGCGGTGAGTAAAAACGCAACTACCAGCAGTTCAGGTATCGGTCGTCTTTTCATCTGTCTGTTTCCCGGTAATAACGTCATGGAAAAATCGTCACGTTGACAATGACGGAATCCTGAATGATCACGTTATTGCCTGTATTTTGAATAATCGAGAACAGTCCACTTGCCCGCGAAAATGAATCATCGATAATATTGCTGCCCGTTACATTACCAATAGCAGTGTTGTCACCTAGATCCGCATTCAGCTGCGCATTGGTCAGCTGCGTCACATTGATCACGCCCCCCTGTCCACGCGCCTGTTCAAGTTCATGGAGCGTGACTGCGGCCACAGCTGTGACACCCGATGGCGTCGCCATTGAGCTTGCGTCATCCCCGGCATGGGTAATCTGCGGCGAGTACCCTGGAGAAAGAAAAATTACGAAAAATAGCCAGCCCGAAATTATTCTCATAGTTTTCCTGGGAACATTGGCAGGAATTCACTTCGCCTCTGACGACATTGAAGATCCCTGCAGTCCCGGCGCCTCCTGCAGCAAGTAGTGGCCAGTGCCACTCGATAGTCGGAAGAACAGTTGCCAGTGCATCTGCACTGGCAACTGCGCCATGCCTGCCATTCGTTTGCGAGCAGTATCGGCCTGCGGCCTCTATTGCGGGTTCAGCGTCACGTTGCCCTGGAACGACACCTGTTGCTGACTTAGCACATTGCTGCCGAGGTTCTGCGAGGTCTGGTTGATGCCGGCAGTACCGTTAAACGCATCACTGATACTGACGCTCGGTGTGTAAGTCGTACCTTCAGCAAGCGTCAGCGTGACAGCGTTTCCAGTGACGGTACCGCTCAGCATGGAATCGTTCACGCTGTAGGAGTAGTTGGCCGTCGCCGTACCTCCGTTATTGGCAGATGCGGCACCGTCCGACGCAGACGCAACGCTGTTGTTGGAATTGTCGCTGTTGTCGGAATTATCCGAGTTGTCTGAGTTATCAGAATTGTCCGAGTTGTCCGAGTTGTCGGACTGATCGTTACTTGCCATGCTGCCGTTGTTGGCTGCGGCACCCGTCGCCGACGCCACGCTACTGTTTGAACTATCGGAGTTATCGGAGTTGTCGGAGTTGTCGGAATTGTCGGAGTTGTCGGAATTGTCGGAGTTGTCGGAATTGTCGGATTGATCATTGCTTGATGTGCTGCCGTTGTTGGCCGCGGAGCCAGTGGCTGAGGCCAGGCTGTTGTCCGAGTCGTCGGAATTATCCGAGTTGTCCGAGTTGTTGCTGTTATCTGCCATGCTGCTGTTGTCAGAGTTATTGCTGTTGTCGGAACTGTTGCTGTTATCGGAATTATTACTGTTATCGGAATTATTACTGTTATCGGAATTGTTACTGTTGTCCGAGTTGTCGCTTGTGTCCAGCGCAACGTCTATCGCCGCATTCGCGAGCAGACTGCTATCCGAATTATCTGAATTGTCCGAGTTGTTCGAGTTGTCCGAATTGTTGCTGTTATCGGCCATGCTGCTGTTGTCTGAATTGTTCGTGTTATCCGAATTGTTGCTGTTATCGGCCATGCTGCTGTTGTCTGAATTGTTCGTGTTATCGGAGTTGTTACTGTTATCGGCCATGCTGCTGTTATCAGAGTTGTTCGTGTTATCCGAGTTGTTACTGTTATCGGAGTTATTACTGTTGTCCGAGTTATTGCTCGCGTCGAGCGCAACATCCAGCGTCGCTTCATCGAACATGCTGTTATCAGAATTGTCTGAGTTATCTGAGTTATCTGAGTTATCTGAGTAGTCGGAATTGTCCGTGCCAACGGCGCTGGAGTATTCATTCGCCGAGGCTGACCCATCGCCGGAGTTGTCCGACGTGGCTGTTGCGACCTGACTTTCCGCCGACTCAGTGGCGTTATTCGTGGGCTGGGCCCAGACCCCGGATGCTGCCGTGCCCAGGACGAGTGCGATGCTGAGGGATAAGACGTTACGATTTTTCATGATACTTCTCCATGTTGATCATTACTTATCTGCTGCGCTAAAAAATCACGCCATCGGTGTCTGCACACTCTCCTGAAAGGGGCTGGTGCTCGCATCATGGCGATGATGGAAAAAGGTGCGCTCATATCGCCTCAAAAACCATAAAATATGATCTAAAAAACTCTTAAAAAAGCATGAAAAACGCATCAAAACCTCGAAAAGCTGTCTATAGTGATTAAGTAACCCAGGCAGCAGCGGCGTTTTGACGTTGCCTCATGAGGCGCTATACGGGGAGAGAAAAAGGAGCATGGCTCGGCTAGACGAGATGCCGTGATCGCATGTGTAAAACAACTGTGATGAAGATTGGGACAAAGAAAAAAAAAGGGGCAGCGTTCCAGTGAATGATTCAGCATCGGAAAAACGACAGATTCTGCTCGTTTCGAGCGATAGTTTTATTGAGGGGCTGGTCAGGGGTTATTGTCTTGCGCATGGTATCGACCTTGTTTTCAGGCGTTTCGTGAGCGATTTGATAACTGAATCCATTACCTATGCGCCGCGATTGCTGATTGTCGACGGACGCAAGACGGGCGCATCGTCTGAAAGAGACGCGGCTGCCTGCGCTGAGACGATACGCGTGCTGAGAGAGCGTAGCCATGCGCCGCTTTGCATAATCAGTGACTCCGCGGAAACGCTGCCCAAACAGTATCTGCACGAGCACGATTATGTCGTTGGCGAGCCTTTGGCAGAACAACTCGATCAGTGCCTGCGCAACTATACGACTCAGGCATCGCTTGCGTATGCCGAGCGCCGCCGGCAGGCGAGACGCGAGCGTCAGGATCGTAGGGAGTGGCAGGACCGACGTACGGGCAACAGGCCAGCACTCCGCCGTCCCGGGATTGCCACTTGCCTATCGTTACCACGCCAGCAGCAGCCAACCAACGGCTACCGCGTCGGACCCTTTTTCATTGATCCGGATAGCAGACAGGTCGCGATGCATGATCGAGGTCTCTGCCTTTCTACTAAGGAATTTCAGTTATTTCATTTGTTGGCTTCGAATTTGGGTAAAGTGCTGACAGCCGATGCCATCATCATTGCACTCTGGCCGGAGAGCGGCCGCGCCAACAAGTCAGACCTCTATCAGTACATTCATCTTTTGCGACGTAAAATAGAGGCGGATTCCCAATACCCCCGGTGGCTGGTCACCGTGAAAGGCGTGGGCTACAGACTCTGCGCTCGCCCTGCCGAGTCGGGCCTCCTGCATTTTTCAGGCCAGTAATTCCCGGCAACTGCCAATTATGCACTCACTGCTGCCGTAGCCTGTTGCAGCATGAACAGGCTGCCACCGACAAATCCAATAACGAAGGCGATCGCACTGACTAGCAGGAAAAGACGGCGATTCTGACGGTAGAGTTCCTCCAGCTGAGCCCAGTAACCTCTGCGTCTGGCCATATTGTCAACCTGCCCATGCTCTTTCGGGAAAGCCATGGGCTTCCGCCGTTGTTCCCAGGAACCCGGAACCGCGCTCGCCATCAATTGGTGACAGCTCTTTGGTCCTCAGACGGTCACCGCATTGCCCCGGAAGATCCGCGCGAGGTATCGACTATCGCCGGGGCTCGGCGCCTGCACCGCGCACTGCAGTACCGCATAGACCAGCCGGGTCATCTCCTCAGCCAGTTCCTGCTCGGTCGCCGGCTCCTCGGCCCGCGCGCGGCGCGTGAGCTGGACCTGATTGACCGCCGGTACCGTGGGCAGGCGTTCAGATTCCACTCCCAGCGTTACCGTGAAGGCATGCAATGCATTTTTCACGAACAACGCCAGGGCGAACTCCTCCCGCGACGAGACGAAGGAGGTGTCCGGCGTCAGCAATACGATCTGGCAGCGTGGCACCAGTGCGGCACGGCGGGCGACGCGGAAGTGGTGCGTGAGCTGATCCTCGACCAGGCGCTCGAAATCCGTGTGAGACAGCACCCGGGTCCACGACTCGCCCTTTTCCGCGGCCAGTGCGTTGAACGGCAGGCGCGCAAACGGTGCGCTCACAACCACATCGAATCCGCCTTGATTCTGCAGGATATCGTCAAGGGCTGTTTCAACATCATCGCCAATCACGCGCACATCAATAGGAATGGTTGCCCCCGGCTCCAGGGAATGCTGTATCTCCTCCTGGGCTTCTTTGGAGCGGGTGAGCACAACCAGTGACTCGATGCCCTGTCCGATGAAGCCCGCGCCAATGGCCGCGAGTTCCTCGCGCATAGCATCACCGATAAGCACCACGCGCCTGCCGGCTAGCCTGGCGAGGCTCTCCTTGTCCGGGTTCAGCAGCAGTTCTCCCTCGGTGACGGAGCGGTCAAATTTCAGGCCGCCCGAGGGGTGGAAAGTCTCGCCGCTGGCAATATCGTCAGCGAGGTGGAATATCGTCGACAGGCCAATCTGCTCATCTGTGGGCATTTTATGAAGATGCAGTCGATTGAGAATGCCGGTTTCAATGCCTTGTGCCGCCTTTTTGACGGCACTATCGTCGAGAAAGGGTGCCGGCGCGTCAACGAAGTCCTCGAGAAAGCGCGCCGCCGCCGCGGGCGGAAAGAGGCCACCCGTGACCAGTCGGCTCATCAATTTTCCTGCCAGGTCTCGGTTCAGCAGGTAGCCCTTTGAGGTTCCCCCTTCACGACTTTCCTCAACCTGCACGAACAGCCTGGCCAGGGCGTTGCTGGCATCGGTATCGCGTCTGATATCCGCCACCGCATTGCACGCCATGGCCTGCAGCGCCTCTACTGTCATGCCCTCTTCCATGGCACTGAGAACGGCAGCATGAACGCGGTTCAGCCGCTTATTCTCCAGCACCAGACGGCCACGCCGCTCGAACAGGCCCGGGGCACCGCCAAGGCCGCGCAAGCGGGCGCCATCGACAGGCCCGGGGGCAAGGGCGTTGATCTGGATTTCCGGTCCAAGATGCCGGGAAAGGATTTCCGCCAGGACGCGCTGTCCTGCCTTGGAGACTGCATAGTCGGCCCGGTTCGGGTAGGCCACGGCCACATACTTCTCGCCACCGAAATAGCTCGATACGTTCATCACCGTGCCCGAGCCCCGCGCCTTCATGAGGGGTGCATACTTGCGGATGAGCGAGTAGTTGGAGATGAGGTTGGCCTGCATGGTGCGGTTCCAGGCCTCGAGGGTCATGTCCACGACCATCTCCTCGGCGCCGGAAATCCCAGCATTGTTGATCAGGAAGTCCACATGCCCGAAAAGCTCGATAGAGTGCGTGAACAGCCGCTCCAGCGAGGCCTCGTCGCCCACGTCGATATCCGCAAGAATGTGCACGCGCTCACCCGGGTTCGGGTAACCGATACCGCGAAGCTCCTCGACAATTCCCTCCCGTGCCTCTTGCAGCTTGCTTTCGCTGCGTGCCGAGAGCAGCACCCGGGCACCGGCCATGGCGAGAAAGCGGCCCAGCTGCAGGCCAATACCCAGGCTGCCGCCGGTGATGACGGCGGTCTTGCCCTTGTGCAGACCGGGCAGGACGCGCTGGATGGCCTTGGGCATGCTGGATTTGCCCGTGGCGCGCCGGATATCCTTCGGCACCCAGAGGTTGATAGGGTCCATTCGCCGCACCCGGTTGGTCAGCGTTGCCGCCCAGTCTGCAGCGAAGGCCAGGTTGTCCGCCTCGTTGTTGTCATAGCGTACCAGCTGGTTCGGCAGCACCGCCCAGTCCCGTTGACCCGACTTGCGCATTTGCTGGTCTTCGTGCCGCCAGCTGCGGATAAGGGCCTCAATGGCCGCGCGCTTGATATCGTTCAGCAGGTTGCCGTGGCCATCGCTGGGGTTGGTTACATAGGTGATGGCCGGTGCTTCGCTTACGCTGCCCCAGCGGTCGAGGTTGTTGCCCAGCGCACGGGCGAAGGCCACTGGAGAGACGATTTCATCCCGCACAAAGTCGGCGACATCCTCATCACCGGCCGTGCTGAGTGAATAACCGTGTCGGCCATTGCCGGATCGCGGAAGAACGACAACGGCATCGAGGCGTCCGAAGTGATCCCGGATATAGTCAAAGCAGCGCTCAGCGGACTCGCTGCGCAAGGGCTCGAGATGCAGCAGATGCGTCTGGTCCAGCCCGCGTACGGCTGACAGGGAGCGCGCATAACCGAGCGCCTCCAGGGTACGAAAAGCAAGCACGACCCGCGCACC
>Ga0209949_1001232_pt1 | contig 12674 bp, 10 predicted proteins | sample SalPonC_black_MG_FD_185711 | JGI IMG/M metagenome (GOLD analysis project Ga0209949, IMG submission 185711) | Salt pond soil microbial communities from South San Francisco under conditions of wetland restoration - Salt Pond MetaG... | ecosystem: Environmental > Aquatic > Marine > Intertidal zone... | reverse complement strand
TGCCATTTAAACCGTTCCTAGCTTCATTCAAGCACGGTATGCACACACTTGCCCACGCCTTCCAGCAAAAATTGGGCGATGCGGTACAACTAAACGCTGCGGTCACCCAAATTGCATTTGACGCACGTGCGGACCAGCCCTGGATCGTTCACTGGCATGAGAATGACACAGAGCACAAGGCGACCAGTGCGTATCTGATTCTGGCCCTGCCTGCACATGCCATCCCTGCCCTGCCCCTGCCCGCCTCAATTCGAGACACCCTCTACGATTTGCCAGAGATCCCCTATCCCGCGCTTGCGAGTCTTGTCCTGGGCTTCAAACGAGACCATATTCAGCATCCGCTGAATGGGTTCGGTATGCTCATTCCAGAAAAAGAACATAAAAACATCCTTGGAGTCCTTTTCTCATCGTCTTTATTCGGCGGCCGTGCACCAGAGGGACACCATACACTGACTGTGTTTATGGGCGGGGCTCGGCAGGAAACACTCGCAGGCCTTCCTCAGGCTGAATTACTGGACCTTGCGCTCAAGGATCTCAACCGACTGCTGGGCCTGAGCGGCAAGCCGACTTTTATAGAGCATACATTCTGGAAGCATGCGATACCGCAATATAACCTGGGATATGGACGCTTTGTCGAAATGATGGAACGTGCTGAATCCCGTTTCAGTGGCCTAAAAATAATCGGCAATCATCGCGGCGGTATCAGTGTGGGGAACTGCCTGATGAATGGCCTTGCGCTGGCTGACGCACTTACGGACGAGGAACACGTCAGTGCTGGATAGCCCCCCGTCAAAATCAGAGATCGGACTTCACTCGTTCTTGAAATCAACTGCAAAACGGGCGAATATTTTATCATGAATACGGTCTACAGCAACCGTCATCTGGCTGGCTGTATTGGTTTCCAACTGAGTGTTGGGCATGGACTCAGCAGCCACCCAATTGATCAAGTCGGTAGACAGCATAAGTGCCACCTGCAAATCGTCTGCCTCTGTTTGTTTATTGAGGGTCAGTCTCATCTTTCCGTCTGGTGAGCGGATAAAATTCGGCAATTTAAATGCATCCGCTGTAGTCGGATTCATGCCAACCACCAGCGACTCTAGAATGTTGGCAATACCATCCTGATCGTCATCCCCTTCCGGACCTTCGCGCAAATCGTAATCGGCGGCCCATTGAAAGTAGCGAGAGCGCATTGTTGGATTGTGATCGAGTTTAACATTCTGCCCGTTACCTATAGTGACTTGTGTACTGAATTCTTCGAACAAATCACCCGTGAAAGTGACGGTATACACGCCATCACCGTTTACCGGGATCGCGTATGCGCCGCTAGCCGTACTCACTGTATAAACCGCTGAGCCATCGACATCAACACGCACGCCACCGATGCCCTCGTGATGCTGGTCATCAATGGCCGAATACTGCCCATCATTGTCCAGGTCTTCGTAGATCACGCCGGTGACGTAAGATGAATTGGAAGTGCCGAAAACCTGCGTCACAACCTGTGGTCCAACATCACCATTGGAGTCATTGATCACACCCATACCGACCTCGTTATAGCTGGCAGTATGAATGTTGATACGATGCCCGGAAGGGTTTTGCATTCCTTGCCCGACAAAATCAGGATTGTAGCAGGAAGAAGATACATTCGTCGTCGTTCCCCAGTCCACGTTAAACCCAGCATGCCCGAATTCGACAGATTCTGAGTAGGCATAGACATTTTCACCTGCGGCGCCGCTGTACCCCACGTGGTCAAGACGGTCTCCCAGCGAGTCACCCGGTTGAAACGGTGCTGGTGGATTAGAGGAGCTATAATGTCCTTGAAACTCGTTAATGAACATATCCAGGGTGTGTATATCAGCCGCTTCATTGAGTTCCGCCCGAAATGCCAATGGCTGCGCATAGCGGTCCATACAGTTGTTAACATACCATGCAAACTGTGAAATAATATTTGCGGTTTCGACGTTGAAATATTCATAAACTCCAAGCAAAGTCTCATCTGTAGTGGCCGCCAGCCTGTTGGCCTCAACTAATGCATCTGCACGTGCCCGGTTCATCATCTCAAGGTATAGCACTTCTGTAGCTGAGGGATCGCCAATGGTGTAGAGTGCCTTTTGGAATTCGGAACCGATTTGAATGTCGTCAATTAGCCAGCCAACATAAAAAACTGAATCTGTGTAGGCAAAGCCACCCAAAAATTCGTAATAAAATCGAATACGAATTTGCTGTCCAGCATAGCGACTTCCCAAATCGACCTCGCGAAGCGTAAAACCGGTTTCTCCCGCGTCGTCTGTGCCTGCCTGACTGTAAACGGTAGCAGACCAGGAAATGCCCGCATCCGTCGACACCTGAACCTGGGCTACTTGCGTAGGCGTGGCATATTGCAGACGCGACTGAAAGAAAAGTTTTGTATTCGGTTGAACATCAATGTCTACATTTAACTCAAACCCGTTACTCGCAAAACCTGGATGCGCAAGATGGAATGCGTTCGAACCTGCGGCAACTCTCTCAGACTGGATGAGTTGGTAGCCATCACTGGTTCCATCGATCACGTGAAGGTATCCATCTTCAGCCCCCTCGTTCCAAACCGATTCACCACTGCCGAAAGCATTTAAGGCGATTGCACCCATTTCAACCGCCTTCAGCCTCTGACTATCGCGGGGCGTCTGGGTTGTGGTTTTGTAGTTTATTTTTGGTTCGGGCAAGGCCGTATCGCCAACCCTCACAGGGGGTGGCGGAGCAAGCATCTGAGTTTCTTCAGCAACGACTGAACCCGTGAAAGTGAATAGCATCATCAGTAATGTGATGACGCGACCAGAGCAAAAATGATCAAGCATTTGGAGAGTATTGAGTTCTAAATTATTTAATTAAATAAAACATAGAAAACTAAACATTTAGCAAATTACAACTAAAAATTGCCACTCTACTCATCGCATCCGTAATTTAATGTTGAGCCGGCAGCATCGACAATTTCTCAAAAAACAGACCACCGGCTTACAAAAACCGGTGGTCATTAAGCTACCACTACTGCTACTACTATTTGTAGATTTCATCTACAAAGTTAAATTTCCAAACAAAACCCATGGTTTGATTAGAACTGAAAAACTAAAACAAATCTTAAAACTAATGGATAAATAATTGCATTTGTCACGCTGTTTCAAGAAAATAAAATCTATTGAGCTAAAATTCAATGCGTTTCTAAAAACGCTAGATTTGGCGTAACATTAAATAGATTATGCTAATATTTCGAATTAAATTTACCCACACCCACTATCTCACTAGGAGCTGACTTCCCCGCGCGCTTTTTCCGCCAATGGTGTGGATAGATAGCGTTCACCTGAACTCGCAGCGATGACAACAATCTTTTTGCCGGCCATTTCTGGACGTTCGGCTACTTTCAAAGCGGCTCTGATGGTGGCTCCGGAAGAAATCCCGACAGACAGACCCTCGACCAGAGACACTTCACGCGCAGTCGAAAAAGCCTCTTCGTTACCGATTTGAACGACTTCATCCACAATGTCAGTGTTGAGATTTTTCGGTATAAAACCCGCACCGATTCCCTGAATTTTGTGCGGTCCAGGTTGACCACCGGAAATCACCGGGCTCGCCTCTGGCTCCACCGCTATCGTGTGTAACGATTTGCGGGATTTTATCACCTCTGAAACACCGGTGATGGTACCGCCGGTACCCACCCCGGTAATGAATACGTCGATATCTCCGCCCGTAGCTTCCCAGATTTCTTCAGCGGTTGTTTGCCGGTGAACCTCTGGATTGGCTGGATTTTCAAATTGCTGAGGCATATAAGCGCCCGCATTTTCTTCCAATAACTGTTGCGCCCGGCCAATTGCACCCGGCATTCCGTTCGGACCTGGAGTCAACACAATTTCAGCCCCCAGCAAACGCAGCAGCACACGCCGCTCCATCGACATGGTTTCGGGCATGGTCAAAATACAGCGATACCCTTTTGCAGCGCAGACGAACGCCAGCGCAATACCCGTGTTGCCTGAAGTCGGCTCAATGACCAACCCACCGGGCTTGAGAATTCCATCTTTTTCAGCTGCTTCGATCATAGCCCGACCAATGCGGTCTTTGATACTCGACATCGGGTTGAAAAATTCACATTTCACATAGATCTCGCCGGGCAAATCCTTAGCCATGCGATTCAGTTTCACTAAAGGCGTCTTGCCGATTGTATCAATGATGCTGGAAGCTATGTTCATAATTTTGTGCAGGATTTTGAAGGTTACTGGTAAGGATGTTCAGAAAGTCGGGCTCAGTTCCGCCTTCGCGGACCAAAGCTGCGGATCGGTGCATTGCGGTTTACGTGTGCATTGCGCAAACGATAGGTGATGCGTGCCTTGTTCAAATCGTATGGGCTCATTTCCATTTTAACCATGTCCCCGACCGTAATTTTAATGAAGTGTTTTCTCAATTTACCCGAAATGTGTGCTAACACTACATGTTTATTGGGTAACTCAACCCTGAACATAGTTCCGGGTAAAACCGCAACAATTTTGCCTTCTACTTCAATTACATCGTCTGCCATACAATTCTTTTTTGGTTTATATTCTGGTGTTTGATCCTAGACGTTCATTCACCGGATGCTTTAAAAGAAGGGTCGAAAATTCGGCCAAAGCCCCTATTAGTCAAGATTTTTTGCACCAAAATACACTATGCACCAAGATTCGGATAAATCGATAGCACCTTGCCCGTTTGAAAAATTATTCCCATCTCAACTGGAAAGAAACGACGTTTTTTTTATGAAACTTGCCTATAATCAGGCAATTGACGCATGGGCGCGCAATGAAGTGCCCATCGGTGCGGTTATCGAACACAGAGGCGAAGTGATTGCTGCTGCTCACAACGAAGTCGAAAGCACCTGCGATCCGACCGCGCATGCCGAGATCCTCGCCATCACCCAGGCTTCTCGTCGGCTTGCAGACTGGCGCTTGAATGAAGCACGCCTGTTCGTTACGAAAGAACCCTGCCCGATGTGCTCGGGAGCCGCGATTATGGCTCGGCTGTCGCAGGTCATTTATGCCGTGCCGGACACAAAAATGGGATGTCTGGGCGGGGCCACTCAGCTGCATCAATTACCGGATCTCAATCACCGTTTAAATGTAACGCATGGTGTTCTCGAGTCTGAGTGTTTGGCCCTTTTGCAGGCATTTTTCCAGTGTAAGCGGCAAAAAAATAAGACTGAGTGTTGACCCTTAGTCGCAGATCATCAATTCTGTCAGGTCTAGTTTGAAACTCCGGAACAATAACGATCAAATCTATCATCAATATGGCATATACACTTCCAGAACTCACCTACGCTTACGATGCGCTCGAACCGCATTTCGATGCGCAAACGATGGAAATTCATCACACCAAGCATCACAACACTTACATTTCTAAACTCAACGATGCCCTTCAGGGCGCCGGTATCGAAGGCCCTGACTGCCCTTCTGAACTCGTGGCGAAACTTGCGAATTTCCCGGAAAACATTCGGACGGCTGTGCGCAATAACGGTGGCGGACACGCCAACCATAGTTTTTTCTGGACCATCATTGGTCCCAGCGGCGGCGGTCAACCTTCCGGTGACCTCGCGAAAGCCATCGAGGCAGATTTCGGTAGCTTCGATGCCTTCAAGGAAACATTTGCCAACGCAGGGGCCACACGCTTCGGCAGTGGGTGGGCATGGCTGTGCGTAAACTCCAACAAGAAGCTCGAAGTCTGCTCGACTGCCAACCAGGACAGCCCATGGATGGGTGAAGGCTGTGCGGGCCAACCCATTTTGGGCATCGACGTGTGGGAACATGCTTACTATCTAAAGTATCAAAACCGTCGGCCTGACTACATCGCAGCTTTCTGGAATGTGGTCAACTGGGATAAAGTCGCCGAATATTACGCGAAGGCCATTGCCTGAGGCGTTGAGTGTCGTGCGACGATGTTATCTGCAATATAGATAAATTTCACAGCCCTACTCGATTGAGTGGGGCTGTTTTATTCTCATACCGGTTCATAAAAACTCGCCTGAAAAGTGTCTTGACCATTGTCACCATTGTAATCCTGGTCGAGATGAATTTCCGATAGCAAAAAGTTCCGCTCCAATGACACACCATTAAAAATATACCCCGCACGTTTAATCTCAACCTTGCGCATTGCCCGTTAAACTTAAGCTGGTAATCAGATAAAAATTTTTCAATGCTGTCGAACTATGCCTTTAAATGAAACACGCTTAACACAGGTCGCCAAAGAAGCACGAGGCCTGTCAATTGATGCCGTTGCAGCCGCTAAATCGGGTCACTTAGGCCTGCCATTAGGTGCGACAGAACTTGGAGCTGTGCTCTTTGGCCATGCGCTCAATTACGATCCAGCGCACCCCAAATGGCTCAACCGCGACCGTTTCATCCTATCGGCAGGCCATGGCAGCATGTTTTTATACAGCTGGTTGCACCTTGCGGGTTTTGATCTCCCCCTGAGTGAAATTCAAAATTTTCGACAACTCCACAGTAAGACACCGGGCCACCCTGAATTCGGTGAAACCGATGGCGTTGAATCGACGACAGGCCCCTTGGGCCAGGGGGTTGGCAATGCAGTCGGTTATGCTGTTTCCGCCAAAATGGCCGCGGCCCGATTTAACACCGCGGAACACACGATCTTTGACCAACATATTATCTGCTTGGCCGGTGATGGTTGCTTACAGGAAGGCATCGCGGCGGAGGCCAGTTCTTTTGCGGGATGTCAGCAATTAGACAATCTGATTCTCTTTTTCGACAGCAATGACGTCACACTCGATGCAATGGCGATAAAAACCCAGACGGAAGACACGGCGGCGCGCTATCGAGCTTACGGGTTTGATGTCACAGTACTCGCCGACGGGCATGACATGCAGGCAATACTGGAAGCATTCGAACAGGCCAAGGCCAATGACAATGGCAAACCCAAATTTATCGTCTTGAAAACTGAAATAGGCCGCGGCATTCCAGAGGTTGCAGGTACGGAAAAAGCGCATGGCGAAGGGGGCGCTGAGTTTGCGGCCAAAGCGCGCAAAGGGCTCGGTCTTCCTGATGAAACGTTTTATGTTTCACCTGAAACACGCGCCTATTTCCAGGAGCATGCTGCCGAACAGGCAAAGAAATTTGCCGCCTGGACAACCACCTTTGAGGCCTGGCAGGCTGCTCATCCAGAAAAGGCGCATTTACTCCAGAATGGCTTAGACGGTGGCAATAGCTCGGCGATTGAACTCCTTGAAAACGTGCCGACATTTGCAGCTGACAAGGCGATGGCGACCCGCGCAGCAGGCGGCGGCGTGTTACAGCCGCTGGCTAAAGCCTGTCCACTGCTTGTTTCAGGTTCGGCCGATCTGCATGGCTCTACCAAAAACTATATCAAAGATGCAGGCGACTTTTCACCCGAACAGCGGGACGGACGCAATTTTTATTTTGGTATTCGCGAGCACGCCATGGGGGCGATTCTGAATGGCATTGCTTATGATGGTATTTTCAAAGCATCTGGCGCGACGTTTTTAACCTTTGCGGATTATATGCGTCCAGCAGTCCGCTTAGCTGCGCTGGCCAAACTGCCTGTATTTTATATTTGGACCCACGATTCAGTCGGCGTCGGTGAAGACGGTCCCACTCACCAACCGGTCGAATTGACCTGCGCACTGCGTGCGATTCCAAATTTGGATGTGTTTCGTCCTGCTGACCCGGAAGAAACCGCTGCCGCCTTTGCCAGTGCGATTGAACGCAAAGACGGGCCCACCGGGCTGGTCCTGTCTCGGCAGGGAGTGCCGAATTTGTCATTTGCAGACGCAGAACTGCGCCGCAAAGGGACCCTCAAGGGTGGCTACATTCTGCAACGGGAAGCGAGCGAACTGGAAAAGATCCTGATTGCCAGTGGTAGCGAGGTACAGCTGGTTGTGGAAGCAGCCCAACAACTGGGCAAGGGTGTGCGCGTCGTATCCATGCCATGTATGGAGTTGTTTGATCGTCAACCACAAGATTATCAGGAAAGTGTACTGCCGACCAGTTGTAGACAGCGCCTCGCCGTCGAAGCCGGTGTCGGCCAGGCTTGGCATAAATACGTTGGACTCGATGGAAGCATCTTGAGTATCGAGCGGTTTGGAATCAGCGCCCCCGGTGCGACTGTAATGCAGGAACTGGGTATGACGACAGAAGAGGTCGTCGTAGCTGCCAACTCACTTTAACGTAAACAGCGTATCAAATGTAACTGCAGTCATGCTCGTTTAAAACAACTCTTGTCGATTATTCCGGCAACTGGTTGTGCAGTAACTTATTCTGGCCTGGATGGCACCTGTGTCATTTTTTCCCGTACAAATGGTTCCAGACGCGTCAGCCCCCAGGCTCTGCCCTTGGAAATTGCAGTATCTACGCTCTGGCCGTCAATGTAATGGGCGCGCAACGCAATCAAACTACCCACGCGATTACTGCTGGAGCAGTGCAATAACAAAGGCTCTCCTTCCAGTTGGTCCAACAGGGCGTCGAGGGCTCGAGCGTTTGCGACAGTGACACCAGGCTTGCCCGCAACGGCAATGGAGTGATATTCCATCCCCAGTGACTTCACCACGCTTTGTTCATCCCAATCCAGCTCGGACGCCGGTCGCAAATTGATGACATGCTTAACACCGGCTTCGGCCAATGCCTCCAGCTGCTCTTGGGTGGGCTGACCAGCAACCACAGAAGTCGCAGAGATCACCTGTAGGTTTTCAACCCCCAATTGCTGCAGATCGCTCTTGGTAAAATCCACAGTATCCGACTGAGAACAGGCCGCCAGAACCAGCCAAGTGGTGATGATGATAGTCGCGCGAATCAAATGCTTCATAATACTTTAGGTCTTCAACAGTAATACCGGTAAACAAACACATGAGACTGCAACACACAAAAATAATTGGTGTCAAATATACTTTCAAATAATTGATAGCTCATCGATGAGTTCGAATCGACGGCGAAACAACTTCCCGCATATTCACCGGTGAAGCCGCTAATGTATCATAGACAATCTCACCATTGGTATCATAGCGCCCAAAATTGAGCACTCCTGTCGGACACGATTGCACACAGGCAGAACAACGCACACACTGCGGGTCTTCCATCGGCAGGCCTTTGTTGGCAAAATTCATGATGTCGATGCCTTGATGGCACACGGCAGTGCACACATTACAGGAGATACACTTTTTCTTTTCCGCAAAAATGCGAAAGCGCGAAAAACGCGTATAAATGTGCATCAGTGCCGCCAGCGGACAGGCAAAACGACACCACACCCTACCCGAAAAATGAAAATAGAACGCCACACCTAAAATGCCTGCGAAAATTAAATCCACCATGTAATGGTAATTCAACACCGGCAGGCCGTTCTCTTTTAGCGGAAACCCATAAGCCAAGAAGGCATAGATATGCGTGAATACATTTGTACCGCCTTGCTCAGGCGCCGGCAATATCCAACCCAGAATCCTAAATACCATCACGATTACGGCCAACAACAGGAATACCTGGCCGATCATATTTAACCGATTAACCTTCGGACCATGGGGCATTTTGTGGCGATGATTATCCCCCATGGTTTCAGCCAGGGCTCCACAGGAACATATCCACCCACAATAAGCACCTTTTCCCCAGCGTCGAATCAACCACGGAATGATAATAAATGTTTGCACCACGCCGAGTATCAACCAGCCCCATATCGGTTGGTCGGTGAACCAATTAAAAACAGCCAAAGGCCAGGCAAGGATAAAGCCGTATGCACGCCAATAACTTTCTCCCGGGAAAAAGTGCTGACCGACCCATGCGCCGATGCCCTCTGCAAACACACCATTGCGGCCCATCCAGGGTAACAGTAATTCGGGAAGAATAAATAAGGGTAGCCACTGAATGAGTGCCAAGGTGATTGTTTGCAGCACAACATACGGTGTTCGTCGGCGCTGCATACGTCGGATACCAAACACAGTTACACACAGACAATACACTAAACTATAATAAAACGAACGTCCACTCGCTGAACTTTTAAGGGTGTAAAAGAAACTACTTTCATCGGCAGCCGCATCCTTTAAGCCAGAACTGAGCCCGGCGATCCAATTCCACAGTCCAGCCGGATTCCAGCCGGGCATAAGGTATTTTTTCCAATGAAACAACCAAATACAAAAAATCAGCGATCCCACAATCGTCAGCCACCATTTTGCCCCGCGTTCACCCAAAATACGGATGCCAGATTTCCTAAAAAAGTCGAGGGGCGCTTCACGTCCAATCATGGCAAACACCGCATCATTTTTAATCTCCCGCTCACGGTTTTCCTGATCGGATTTTAAAAATACTGAATAGTCGGTGATGCGTGTTGGCACGGTTGCCAGTGCCAACTGCAGATGTCCTGCCTTACCTGCCCGATTATCTGGATGAGTGGCAGTGGCCACCCGTGCGGAAGTGGGTGCCTTAATAACCACCTTAGCGTGGGGATTGTCTGCCAACTGTCGGATCTTTTCGATGTTCTCGGGCTTGGGCCGGTTTAATTCTGCTTTGCGATAACTCAGGGTCACCCGCGCACCGCATGCAGCGAGTGCAACCGCCGCCTCTGCTGCGCTGTCGCCCCCGCCCACCACGAGCACGTCTTTACCACTGTAGTCCTTAGGATCGTGTAAGCGGTTGGACACCTTATCCAGATCTTCACCCGGAATATTGAGTTTGCGAAAATTTCCAGAACGCCCAATAGCGACAACAACACGCAATGCCTGCCAGGTTTCCGCTTGTTTTGCATCTGGATTCTTCAGTAAAAACAGGCCGCCTTTTTTTTCAATCATCGCGACACGCCCGGCAGTGATGTTGACGCCAGCAGCATTTGCCTGATTACGCATGTCTGTAAGCAGTGATTCTTTTACTCCAGATTGTGCTCCATATTGAATGCCCCCCGACGGTTGCATGTCGGTTGGATAGGTGAAAATAGGTTTTCCTTTAGGAAAATTAGCGACCGTACTGAACATTTGGCTCGCTTCAATTAATACATATCGCAACCCCGCCTGCCGGGCTTCCAGCGCCGCCGAGACTCCTGAAACACCGGCACCAATAATAGCGACATCGTACACTCCCTCCGCCTTTTTGTTGCGTTCACCGGCAAAACTGCTTTCGCTTAAAATGCCGCGTATCGCTAGCGTTCCCGTTTCTGATGAAAACTTTAACAGAGGAACACCAGACAAATCCCCCACCACTCGAATACCCGCCACATTCGTCAGCCCATCTTCACCCACCACTGGTAATTTTTCGACTGTGCCTGCTGGCCACTTCCCATGCAGCCAATTGTAATACTTTTTTATAATTTTAAACATAGAACGTTTTGTTGGATCTAGCCCGAAACTCTCATCAGAGTCGCAGCAGAATGGTTCAGTTCTAGAAAATAGCAGTGCCCAACGCAGCCATGCGGATGCAGTTGGGTAGACATCCTGCAAATTCGCATGGCAAGTTGCGTGCTGCTATTTTCGGTCATGGGCTGATTATGCTCGATGAGTGGTGAGCGATTCGGGCTGGATGCGCTTTAACTCGCTACAAAGGTATTCTGGATAATTCAGTGAAGTTATCACCTGCGATTATTGGGCTCTGTTTAAAGACCAGTCATAAGGCATCCACGCTGTCGTATAGTTTCGAGGCAAGGGTGTGCTACGATATGAATTTAAATAAGCGGCTGGGCCGGCACTGCCAAAGTCGTCTGTATACCACTGGAACAATTGTGAGAATTCAAGTATCTGGTGTTCGTCATCGATAACAACGGCCCTGTCCGAACGCGCAAAAGCACGCGTCTGTGCCTCCAATTGCTCCTCTAGATGGGCGGCCCGAAACGGTTGTGTAGCCAATGGCGGACAGCTGCGACTGGCACAGTTGACCGCAAAATGAATCCGCGCGTCCGGAAATCGTTGCAGCAACCACCTTTTCTCTATATTATCCAAGCTCACTTTTGTATCCCCCATGTTCAATAGCTTCTGTTTAAAAACACCCAAGTCCGGCAAAATGTCGGCTACAGATTCGATGGGGTAATGTTGCAAGACGGTTTGTAACATCAATGCGTTGTAGAGGTTGATGTAAAACGCTTTCTGTTCAGCTGCATTTAAATCAGCTGGTTCTACGCTGGAAAATGCGTGCACGATCTTGTCCAGCTCTGCAATTGCCCTTTTATCCGCATGCCACTTTGCATAATCGACGCCTGTCTCGTTGACATAAGTGTCTAATAAATGGGCATAGTTCGCATAAGCAACCGGCTCTCCCCCGAAAAGTGGAGAATACATCAACAGTTGCGCTAATATAGCTGCTAGACAGGCAATAGTTTTCATACACCTTGTGACCACAATACAGCAAGATCCTTCCAATTGAAGCATTAAATAGTGGAAATAGTAGACGTTCGGCTATTGTGGGGGCAATCGGCATCCCCACCCTGTAGCTGCATAAAAAAGCGCTTCTAGTGGAACTAACCCGAATCACCACTCACCGAGTATAATCGCCTATGGCCGAACATAGCAGCACGCAACCGCAGCCATGCGCATTTGCAGGATGTGTACCCAGCTGCATCCGGATGGCTGCGGTTGGCACTGTTATTTTCTAGACATGAACCATTCTGCTTCGATTCTGGTTATTCGGCTAAAAACGCCTGATAATGGTGTGTGTGACGGGCCACTGGCAATGGACTGTCAGTCCGGC